>Ga0079224_100002905_pt1 | contig 21240 bp, 20 predicted proteins | sample Stecom2015_FD_80414 | JGI IMG/M metagenome (GOLD analysis project Ga0079224, IMG submission 80414) | Agricultural soil microbial communities from Utah to study Nitrogen management - Steer compost 2015 | ecosystem: Environmental > Terrestrial > Soil > Agricultural land | place: USA: Utah...
AGGAGGATCCCTCTTTTTCATGAAAAAAGCATTTACTACCGTGTTCCCACTTGGATCCCCCATCCTTTAGTGAGAGACAAATCACTCACTAAAGGTTGGGGTATCATTTTTTGCCCACAATAAATTTACTCATACTAAAATAAAACATTAATAAAATCTTTTTTACCATTATCAATTGAACTTATAAAAATTATACATTAAAGCGGAAATGCATAATGTCGCCATCTTGGACAACATAATCTTTACCTTCCAGTCTTACCTTTCCAGCCTCTTTTGCAGCTTGCATTGAACCATATTGCAATAAATCATCATAGGAAACCGTTTCTGCCCGGATGAACCCACGTTCAAAGTCACTATGAATAATTCCTGCACATTGCGGTGCCTTCATACCTCTTTTAAAGGTCCAAGCCCGAACTTCCTGTTCACCGGCGGTAAAGAAAGTGGCCAATCCTAACAAATGGTAGGCTTTACGAATTAATTGATCTAGACCAGATTCTTCAATCCCCAATTCTTGCAAGAAAACTTCCTTTTCCTCTGGATCTAGTTCAGAAATTTCTTCTTCAATTTTGGCGCAAATGACGACGACTTCCGCATGGTCTTTTTCTGCATATTCTTTAACCATTGTCACATATTCGTTCCCGGAAATATCAAGGAGATCATCTTCGCCGACATTTGCTACATATAATACCGGTTTTAATGTAAGGAGCTGATATCCTTTTACGATTTTTAATTCTTCCTCGGTAAATTCAACGGAACGGGCAGGCAGTTCCTCTTCAAAGGCCGTTTTTAATTTTTGTAGAACTTCAAATTCCGCTACAGCCGCCTTATCCTTTTGGCGGGCAAGTTTTTCCACCTTTGTATACCGTTTATCAATCGTTTCCATATCAGCAAGAATTAGTTCAAGATTAATGGTTTCAATATCACTAATCGGATCCACTTTTCCGGAAACATGGGTAATATTTTCGTCATCGAAGCAGCGGACGACATGGCAAATGGCATCCACTTGACGAATGTTCGATAAAAATTTATTTCCAAGTCCTTCTCCTTTACTGGCTCCCTTCACAATACCGGCAATATCCGTAAACTCGAAGGTGGTCGGGACCGTTTTTTTCGGTTTTACCAATTCAGTTATTTTTTGCAATCGTTTATCTGGTACTTCGACAACTCCAACATTAGGGTCGATCGTCGCAAAGGGATAGTTTGCTGCTTCAACCCCTGCTTGGGTGATGGAGTTAAAAAGGGTTGATTTCCCAACATTGGGCAATCCAACAATTCCAGCTGTTAAAGACATCGTATTCACTCCACATTTTTTATTTCAATTGTTATGTTGTTTCAATGCTTTTCCATCCAATTATAATCAATCCGCACCATTATAGACAATACAATTCCTAGGAAAAGGATAGAAAATGAAAAAACTGCCTGGGGGCAGCGGTTTAGATATATTATTAGGAATATTATTCTTCATGGCCAACGACTTTTTTCATTTTTTTCATAAACTCTTTCCTTGGTAATAAGACACTATGAGAGCACCCAACACATTTAATCCTTATATCCATTCCCATTCGAATAATTTTCCATCGGTTGGTGCCGCAGGGATGCGGTTTTTTCATTTCTACCAAATCATTCAATTGAAATGTTTTTCCTTCCATTCTTCCAATACCTCCGCAATCCATCATTCCTTATTACCTTGCTTAACCATTATACTACATTTTTTTAAAAATCACGGTATTTTTCACTTTGAATTTCCAAAAAGGACGTATAAAAAGGGCTTCTTATTACTAAACTGATAACATACCATAATCATTGTCGGTGATTGTTATGTTTAAACATTTATTTTCAAAATCTAATAGAGATTTTCGAATTTATTGGAATGAAAGATTAGCCTCTACCAAATTTGCCCATGAACTATATTGCCATCTCCCTATCCACGGGAATCGGCCGATTGTTTTTATATGTATCGGAACGGACCGCTCTACAGGAGATTCATTAGGTCCCCTTGTCGGGAGTTTACTACAAAAGAAATCTCTACCTGCCAATTTTCATATCCATGGAACGCTAGAAGATCCGATTCACGCTGTTAATCTAGAAGAAAAATTGCTAGAGATTGAAAAGAAGTATTTGAATCCCTTTTACATAGGAATTGATGCTTGTTTAGGACAAAGCCAATCGGTCGGCTCTATTCAAATTAAAGAAGGACCGGTAAGACCTGGTGCCGGTGTGCAAAAGCAACTTCCGCCCGTAGGTGATATCCATATTACCGGGATTGTAAATGTTGGCGGATTTATGGAATTCTTTGTCTTGCAAAACACCCGGCTTCATCTCGTTATGAATTTAGCCGAATGCATTTCCGAAGGTATTTATAAAGCCGGACTATTATACGAGCGAGAACAAGAGCGTCCACTTGAACTGAACGGCTAGTTAGGTTTATTGGTTTCACTATAATATTGAAAGAATAAATGCTACAGGTACAAGAATCATAACAACCAGCAATCCTGGTAGCATATTCGCCACTTTAATATTTGTTATTCCGAGCATATTGAGACCGATCGCTAAAATCATAATGCCCCCGGTTGCCGTCAATTCAGTTACAAATACATCCATCATAGTTTCCGGAATGACCCGGTCAATTTGCGCGGCGAATAAAGCAATTAAACCTTGATATAAAAACACTGGGATGGCAGAGAAAATAACGCCAATGCCTAACGTTGCCGTTAAAAAGATTGCTGTTATTCCATCAATGATTCCTTTCGTTATCAAAATTTGATGATCGTTTCGGATGCCACTGTCCATGGCACCAACAACCGCCATCGCTCCAATTACAAAAAGGAGACTTGCGGTGATAAAACCTTGGGAAAGATTGTCACCTTTATTATGCATTTTCCTCTCAAACCATTGCCCGACATTATTAAACTTCGCATCAAGATTCACCATTTCTCCTAGAATGATTCCAATCACAATACTGATAATAACAAATAAAATCTGCTTACTTTCCAATCCCATTTGAATGCCCAATAAAATAATAACAAGGCCAATTCCTTTTATGACCGCATTTTTTAGCGAATCTTTAATATTGGTAAGAATCAATCCTAATACAGAGCCTATGATAATGAGAGCAACATTTACTAGAGTCCCAAATAAAACCATAAAATTCCTCCAACCAGTCAAATATTAATGAATATAATAGCACACCGAATATTTGAAAGCGACAAAAAAATAAGCCATGAACGACTTATTCATGACCTGCATTTAATATTTCTAAAATCCGTTCCAAATCTTCTTTTGTAACAAACTCGATTTCGATTTTCCCCTTCTTTTTATTTTGTTTAATCTTCACCGTAGTACCAAACCGCTCTCGTAAGATTGACTCCTGTTCGAGCAGAAATAAATCTTTTTTCTCCTTTTTCTTTTTTGTTTCACGTGAAACATTTTCGTTTAGCTGTTGCACAAGCATTTCCAATTGCCGGACGTTCAGCTGTTCTTTAATAACTTTCTCTGCCAAAGGTTTCATTTTATCCTTATTCTTTAATCCAAGGAGAGTCCGTCCATGGCCCATAGAAATTTTTCCATCGGTAATCATTTGTTGAATTTCGACCGGCAAAACAAGGAGTCGTACTAAGTTGGCAATATGGGGTCGGCTTTTCCCAAGACGCTTTGCTAATTCCTCTTGAGTTAAATCGAGCCGTTCCATTAACATTTTGTAGGCAGAGGCTTCTTCAATAGGCGTTAAATCTTCCCTTTGCAAGTTTTCCAGTACGGCCAATTCCATCATTTGCCGTTCGTCAATTTTCCGGACAACGACCGGTACCTTTTCTAAATTTGCTTCCTTTGCGGCCCGGTATCGGCGTTCACCGACAACAATTTCGTAACCTTTAATACTTTTACGGACTATTAATGGTTGAAGGATGCCATGTTCGATAATGGATTGCTTTAATTCTTCAATCGATTCTTCACGGAAAATTTTTCTTGGCTGATACGGGTTGGGCCGTATCTCGTCAATACTTATTTCCTCAACTTTTTCTTCTTCGAGATCCGGAAATAATGCCCCGATACCTCTTCCCAGACCTTTAGCCATTTAAAACCACTTCCTTTGCTAATTCAATATACACTTCAGCTCCCCGGGACCTGGGATCGTACATAATGATTGGCTGTCCATGGCTTGGTGCTTCACTTAATCGTACATTCCGGGGAATTATGGTTTTAAACACTTTATCTTGAAAATATTTCTTTACTTCCTCAATGACTTGAATCCCTAAATTGGTTCGAGCGTCAAACATCGTTAATAGAACACCTTCGATCATTAATTCGGTATTCAAATGCTTTTGCACTAAACGGACGGTATTAAGCAATTGGCTTAAACCTTCTAATGCATAATATTCACATTGAACCGGAATTAAAACTGTATCGGAAGCAGTGAGGGCATTGATTGTCAGCAAACCGAGGGATGGGGGGCAATCGATAATAATATAATCAAATTGGTCTTTCACTTTTTCTAAAGACCGTTTTAATCGAACCTCCCTGGAAATGGTTGGAACCAGTTCAATTTCTGCACCGGCCAACTGAATTGTCGCAGGAATGGCATATAGATTTTCAACTTGGGTCGGTACAATGACATCCTTTGCTTCCACATCATCTATTAAAATGTTATAGATACAATACGGTACTTCCGCCTTTTCAATTCCAATACCGCTTGTGGCATTCCCTTGCGGATCCGTATCAACAAGCAAAACTTTCTTTCCAATATAGGCTAAACAAGCTGCCAAATTCACAGAAGTTGTCGTTTTTCCAACGCCGCCCTTCTGGTTTGCAACGGAGATTATTTTACTCACGGTGTCACCTACCTATCTATAAAACAAGTACACTAATTTTTATTTTAACACGATTTGGATAAAAAAACTTTTATATTTCCAAAGAAATCGAAGAGATTTATAGATTTAAATCTCTTAACGATTATACTACATGAAAAGAACTTGAGAATCTATTGTTGCGGTGGAAAAATTTCTCAAAACAAAAAGGCTGAATCTACCAGCCTTTTACATTAAAAATATAATAAATTATTAATCTATGATTTCTTTTTTGGAATCCGAATTGTAATTTGATAGTAATCCTCTAACTCTTCCTCGGTTGTTTCTGTTGTAATTCCGCTTTTTTCAACCATAATGAGTGAATGGCGAATCGTATTGACGGCGATTCTAACATCTTTGCTTAAGGAAATTCGTCTTGATTTCGGCTTTTTAGCTGTACTTGTTAAAAGTTTTGTAACCCGTTCCTCCGTTTGTTTCACATTCAAATTTTTTTCCAAAATTTCATTTAACACTTTAATTTGCAATGCCTCATCCTTTAGTGGCATTAACGCCCGGGCATGACGCTCGGTAATTGATTTGTTTAAAATCGCATCCTGCACTTCTTTAGGCAGTTTAAGTAGTCGAAGTTTATTGGCGATCGTTGACTGACTTTTCCCTAATCGTTGGGCTAAAGCTTCCTGGGTCAATTCATGTATTTCTAATAGTTGATGAAAAGCAAGGGCTTCTTCAATCGGTGTTAATTCTTCCCTTTGCAAATTTTCAATTAAGGCCATGGATGCGGTTTCTTTGTCGTTCATATTCCGGACGATAGCAGGGACCGTATCCCAGCCAAGTTTTTTAATCGCACGAAACCTTCTTTCCCCGGCAATAATTTCGTATTTACCTTTCTCCAATTCTCTCACTACAATTGGCTGGATGATTCCATGAGTGTGTATCGTTTTTGCCAATTCATCAATTTTTTCTTCATCAAAAATCGTCCTTGGTTGATAACGGTTTGGTACGATGTCCTGAACAGGCAAATGTTGAATTTTATCACTGTCGTCCTGAAGAGGGACATCCACCTCAGATGTTTTTTTCGTATTTTGTTCCTTTGTGTCTGAACCAAATAAACGGGAAAAAGGGTTCATTTCCACACCACCTTTTAAAAATAAAGGACTATCTTTGACCTCTCTATTACTAGAATAATGACTCCCGCCCATGTTGGCCATTTAAAGAGGAGTTTTGCTTGGAATTCCCGGTTTCCGTGGGTACTTTTTCGGTGTTTGTTTTACTTTTTTGATTATTAAGATTGTTCTTTCGCTTTCTTCAATCGGCAACTGAAAATGATGGAAATTCTCGGTTTTTGCACCCAGAACATCAATCGCCCTTTTTGCTTCCTTCAATTCTTCAAGACCGCTTGATCCTTTTAAAGCGATAAAATATCCGCCTTTTTTTACGAGGGGCAGACAAAATTCACTCAACACAGATAATTTGGCAACGGCTCTAGCTGTTACTAGGTCATATTGTTCTCGATGGTCTGGCAGTTGTCCAAAATTTTCTGCCCGGTCGTGGTAAAAACGGACATTTTCCAATTCTAGCCCCTTTGCTAATTCCTCTAGAAAAGTGATTCTCTTCTTTAAAGAATCAACAATCGTAACGTGCAATTTGGGAAAAACTATTTTTAAAGGAATACTAGGAAAACCAGCCCCTGCCCCTACATCACATAGGGAACGAGGGCCGTTTTCCGTAAATTTTGCAAAGGGAAAATAGAAAGCTGCGGATAAAGAATCAAAAAAGTGTTTTAAATAAACTTCTCCCCGTTCGGTAATGGCCGTTAAATTCATTCTTTCATTCCATTCTACTAATAATTGCCAATACCGTTCAAATTGTTCGAGCTGCTTTTCATTTAATTGTATATTAAATTTTTTTAATTCGAGCCGGAATTGTTCGATATCCATGTATCAATGCATCCTTTTTTATCTTTTATCCTTCTGAAATTCGGGCAATTTTCCCTTGTTCCAAATAGACAAGGAGGATCGAGATGTCCGCCGGATTGACGCCGGAAATTCGGGAGGCTTGAGCCAATGTTAAAGGCCGAACCTTTTTCAAATTTTCCCGCGCTTCGTTTGCGAGTCCATTAATCGCATCATAGTCAATATTTGGAGGAATCTTTTTGCCCTCCATTTTTTGCAATCTCTCGACCTGTTCCATCGCCTTCTGAATATAGCCTTCATACTTAATTTGAATCTCTACCTGCTCTTCCACATCTTTAGGCAGATCTTCTTCAAGGGGTGCCAACATTTTAATATGGCTATATTCAATTTCAGGTCTTCTTAATAAATCGGAAGCCCGAATGCCGTCCTTTAATTCACTGCTTCCTAATGATTTTAACAATTGTTGCGTTTTCTCATTCGGTTTAATAATCGTGTTTTTCAACCGTTTAATTTCTTGATTGATTTTTTCTTTCTTTATGGTGAACTTCTCATAACGTTCATCACTAATTAAGCCAATTTTACGGCCAAGTTCTGTTAAGCGTAAATCCGCATTATCATGACGCAAAAGTAGCCGGTATTCGGCCCGGGATGTAAGGAGCCGGTATGGTTCTACGGTTCCTTTTGTTACTAAGTCATCAATCATCACACCGATATAAGCGTCAGAACGGGATAAAATGATTTCTTCCTGTTTTCCTAATGCCCGTAATGCCGCATTAATTCCTGCCATGATCCCCTGGCCTGCCGCTTCTTCATAGCCGCTTGTCCCATTAATTTGACCGGCTGTATACAAGTTTTTAATAAGTTTTGTTTCCAAAGTCGGCCAAAGTTGGGTCGGCACAATCGCATCATATTCAATGGCATATCCAGGTCTCATCATTTTTGCGTTTTCTAAACCAGGGACACTAGCGATTAATTGATGTTGAACTTCCTCTGGCAAGCTAGTTGAAAGGCCTTGAATATAAACTTCTTCCGTATCCCTGCCTTCAGGCTCAAGGAAAATTTGATGTCGCGGTTTATCGTGGAACCTGACAACTTTATCTTCAATTGAAGGGCAATAACGGGGACCTCTTCCTTTAATCATGCCGGAAAACATCGGACTGCGATGAAGATTTTCATCTATAATTTGATGGGTTCTTTCGGTTGTATATGTTAACCAGCAAGGCAATTGATCGGTAATATATTCCGTCGTTTCATAGGAAAATGCCCTCGGCACGGAATCCCCGGGCTGGATTTCGGTTTTTGAGTAATCGATTGTCTTTCCATTAATCCGCGGGGGTGTTCCTGTTTTAAAACGGACAAGTTCAAAGCCAAGTTCTTCTAAATTCTCGGACAAGCGAATGGACGGCTGCTGGTTATTCGGTCCGCTCGAATATTTCAATTCACCAAGAATAATTTCGCCCCGTAAAAACGTTCCTGTTGTAATTATAACAGTTTTTGCTCGGTAAATTGCCCCTGTTTTTGTAATTACTCCTTTGACAACACCATCCTCAACAATGAGCTCTTCTACCATGCCTTGAATGAGTTGCAAATTGGGCTCATTTTCTAATATTCTTTTCATTTCCCGTTGATAAAGGACTTTGTCAGCCTGGGCCCGGAGTGCACGTACAGCCGGTCCCTTTCCGGTGTTTAACATCCGCATTTGGATGTGGGTTTTATCAATCACTTTTGCCATCAAGCCACCGAGGGCATCAATTTCCCTGACGACGATTCCCTTCGCCGGTCCGCCAATGGACGGGTTACAGGGCATGAAGGCAATCATATCCATATTTAAAGTGATAATCGCCGTTTTGGCACCGAGTTTGTTTGCCACATATCCGGCTTCACAACCTGCATGGCCCGCGCCAATGACGATTACATCAAATTGTCCTGCTTCATACGTTCCCATAGGATTCCCTCCCTTGCCCATTACTTTCCGAGACAAAACTGGGAAAATAGCTGGTCAATCAATTCATCATGAACACTTTCGCCAATGATTTCTCCTAAAGTTTCCCAAGTTTTTGTCATATCGATTTGGACGATGTCAATCGGAATACCTTGTTCAATTCCTTCAAGAGCATCATCAATACTTTTCAGGGCAGAATTTAGTAAACCAATATGTCGTGCGTTCGATACATACGTTAAATCTCCAGCTTCAATATTGCCAGAGAAGAACATTTCACTAATTGCTTTTTCCAATTCATCAATACCATGGTCTTCTTTGACAGAAGCCATAATGATTTTTCTTCCATTAGCTAGTCTTTCAACTTCTTCCATATCGATCTGTTTAGGCAAATCAGTTTTATTGATGATAATAATTGCATCTTTGCCTGCGATTTTTTCAAAGAGCCTCCGATCTTCCTCGAGAAGCGGTTCATTATAGTTTAGCATAAACAAAATTAAATCCGCTTCCTTCAACACTTTCATCGAACGTTCTACACCAATTTTTTCAACAACATCATCCGTTTCCCGAATCCCGGCTGTATCTAAAAGTCTTAGTGGAATGCCTCTTATATTGACATATTCTTCAATGACATCCCGTGTTGTTCCCGGAATATCGGTAACGATGGCTTTGTTTTCTTGTACAAAACTATTTAATAGCGAAGATTTTCCAACGTTCGGCCGGCCAATAATGACAGTGGCAAGACCTTCTCTTAATATTTTTCCCCCACGGGCGGTATCTAATAACTTATTTATTTCGTTTTTAACATATAAAGCTTTTTCCTTAAAGACTTTATGGGTCATTTCTTCCACATCGTCATATTCCGGGTAATCAATGTTAACTTCAACCTGAGCTAACACTTCTAACAGTTCCTGGCGAAGGCGCCGTATCCGGCTGGAGAGACGCCCTTCCATTTGGTTTAAAGCTATATTCATTGCCCGGTCGGATTTCGCCCGGATTAAATCCATAACCGCTTCCGCTTGGGCCAGGTCAATTCGCCCGTTTAAAAAGGCCCGTTTCGTAAATTCCCCGGGTTCTGCTAGTCTCGCTCCGTTTGACAATACGAGCTCCAATACCCGATTGATGGAAAGAAGTCCACCGTGGCAGTTAATTTCCACCACATCTTCCCGGGTAAAGGTTTTCGGTCCCTTCATGACCGTCACCATTACTTCTTCAATTTTCCGGTCTTCCTTTTTATCTATAATATATCCATAGTGGATGGTGTGACTGTCTACCGAACTTAAACGTTTCCCGGTAGGACTTTGAAAAATTGAATCGGCGATTGCGATGGCATCGCTTCCTGATAATCTGACGATGCCAATCGCTCCTTCTCCGAGTGGAGTTGAGATCGCCGCAATCGTATCCATTTCCACTAGTTTTCACCTCGTTTTAGTTCGTTCTTCCCTAAATTTTATCTATAAAATTATCCACAACAGCTTATTTTCTTGAAATAGAATATCATACTATTGTGGAAAACAAAAGAACAGACAATCGCCCAAGTTATTCACATGTGGACAACCTTTTTCTCCGATTTTTATTAACAAAAAAAGACTGCCCTTTTTTGGACAGTCAATATTATAAGTAATATAAGCAATTTATTTCGGTTCGATGATCAAGTGCCGTTTCGGTTCGGTACCTACCGAATAGGTCGTTACTTTTTCATGATCACTTAAGGCGGTATGGATAATTCTCCGTTCATAGGCTGGCATTGGCTCTAAAGATATTTTACGTTTTTCTCTAACGGCTTTATTGGCTAGTCGGTGGGCCAGCTGAATTAAGCTTTCTTCCCGCCTGCTTCGGTAATTTTCTACATCCAAATGTAAAAGTTTAAATTGGTCCGTATACTTGTTCAAAACAAGTTGGGCTAAACTTTGAAGGGCGTTTAATGTTTGTCCTCTCTTTCCAATTAAAAAGCCGGCCTTTTCACTTTGTAAATTGAAATAAACATGCTTGCCTTCCGTTTTAATATCAATTTCAACGGAAACATCCATTTGGGCACAAACATTTTGCAGGAATTTTACGGTTTCTTCAACCGGATCAATCTTTAATTTAAGCTTTACAATTGCCGGCCGGGCACCGAAAATTCCGAGAATTCCCCTCTTTCCTTCATCCACAATGGTCATTTCCACTTGTTCCATCGTGGCGTTTAATTCCTTTAAACCATTTTGTACCGCTTCATCAACCGTAGGGCCCGTTGCGGTTACCTGTTTCACTTTTTCTTTCCTCCCCGGCGACCAGAAACAGAGGTTTCCTTTTTCACCCCAGCTAATTCTGGTGTTTTAATGAAATAGCTTTGCGCAATAGAAAATAGGTTTCCAATAATCCAATATAGAGGCAATGCCGACGGGACTAAGAAGGAAAAGACAAGGATCATAATCGGCATCATCCACAACATCATTGTCATTTGCGGATTGTTATTTTGCCCCTTCATTAAAGCTTTTTGTTGAAAATAAGTGGTCATTCCAGCGATTAGCGGCAGGATGAAATCCGGTTCTGAAAGGGAAAACCATAAGAAAGAACTGCCCCGAATCTCTTCAGTCCGAATAATCGCATGGTAAAAACCAAACAATACCGGAATTTGAATTAAAATAGGTAAACAACCAGACATTGGATTAATGTCGTATTTTTGCATTAAAAGCATTTGTTCTTGTTGAAATTTTCTTTGGGTTACAGCATCTTTCGAGGAATATTTTTTCCTTAATGCTTCCAGCTCTGGTTGAATCATTTGCATTTTTCTTGAGCTTTGGATTTGTTTAATCATTAAAGGAAGAAGAACTAGACGAATCATAATCGTAATGATAATAATGGATAGTCCATAGCCCCAACTTCCAGGAAATAAGGATGCAATCTGTATAATTAACCATGATAACGGGTACACGATAAATTGATTCCAAAAGCCTTCGCTTTCGGCTGTAATTGGCTCATTAATTTCTCCGCATCCCGCAAGCAGCAAAACTATAAATATTAGTGTGATAATGGCAAATACCCTTTTTCTCACAAACAAAAATCCTCCTGCATTACTAATTTCTTTAACCGTATGTAACCGTCATCAATCATTTTAACACTTTTCCAATACCTTTTAATAGTAAATAAATCATTTTTTTAGTGAATAGTGAAAAAAATGATTACAATTGCCTAATCGCTTTTGCCACTTTTAAACAATGGATCAAACTTTTTTTCACTGTATGGTAGTCCATTTCAACGACCGGTTTTCTCGCAATAATTATATAATCATATTTCGGATCGATCTCTTCTTCCAATTCATGAAAGGCTTGTCTAATATATCTTTTAATTCGGTTTCTAGTTACTGCATTGCCCAATTTTTTACTGACGGAAAGTCCGATGCGAAAATGGGAAATTTGTTCGTTTTCTAGCTTATAAATAATAAACTGGCGATTAGCGACCGATTTCCCCTGTTTAAAAATTCGCTGGAAATCCTCATTTTTTTTAATTCGGTAGCTTTTTTTCATCGTAATCTCACCTTAATTTAAGCTGAATCCATGGAAAGAACCTTTTCTGTTATCGGCATGCAGCTGTTCCTAAGTCAAAACGGCTCCATTGAAAAAAAGACCACTGAATGTCAGTGGCCTACGCAGATAAAACTTTTCTACCTTTACGACGGCGTCTAGCCAATACTTTACGCCCGTTTTTTGTACTCATTCTTTTACGGAATCCGTGCACTTTGCTTCTTTTGCGAACATTCGGTTGATATGTTCTTTTCATATATGACACCTCCCTATGAGGAAAACAGTTCAAGACAGTCTACATAATTATATAAATGATTGCGAAGGACTGTCAACAGTTAGGAAATATTTCCTTTTCCGGAGTTCCCGAATATTTTTGCCTAAAATTTGATCTTTTCCCCCAATTTTTTCTGTAAGTTTATAACTATGTGGATAACTTTTCGACACTGTTAACAGAAATCCACAAGCAATCGACAACTTTTTCACATTTTCATAGGTTGTGGATAATTAAACATCAACAGCGGTATAGTTTTGTGGATATTTCTTTAATTCCATTGCGAATCAAGGCTTTTTCTGATATGATGATATGTGTTTTAACTTTTGATAACTTGTTTTATTATTAAATTATCCACAAACTGTTAATAACATGTGAATAAGTTATTCTAAGAAAGTGTAAAAATTTGTCCACAGCATGTGGATTTTGTCTAAAACCGCAATTATACTTCATTTATAAATTATCCACAAAAAACTTCATTCATACTTTACGTTCAATATTTTTTAAGAAATGATCGGTCAAGGAGGGAGCAGCCATTGGAAAATCTTGAAGATTTGTGGGGCAAAACACTCGCAGCGATTGAAAAGAAAATAAGCAAGCCCAGTTTCGACACCTGGCTTAAGTCTACGAAGGCCGTGTCCCTTCACGGGAAAACCCTTGTCATTGAAGCTCCTAACGATTTTGCAAGGGATTGGCTCGATGGAAATTATAAGGAACTACTTACAGACATTTTATATGATCTAATCGGGGAGCATTTGAACCTCAAATTTACCATTCCAGATGCCTATCCGGAAAGCCACCTTTTGGAACAGCAGGAAAAGAAAAAGAAAGTAATCCAGGAAGTTTCCCATCCTACTTCCCAAAGTATGTTAAATCCTAAATACACCTTTGACACCTTCGTCATCGGTTCAGGCAACCGCTTCGCCCATGCTGCATCCCTAGCTGTCGCTGAAGCACCTGCTAAAGCCTACAATCCCCTATTTATTTATGGCGGTGTTGGGCTCGGGAAAACCCACTTAATGCATGCCATTGGCCATTATGTGTTAGAACATAATCCAAATGCCAAGGTTGTATATTTATCTTCGGAAAAGTTTACAAATGAATTCATTAATTCCATACGGGATAATCGGCCGGACGACTTCCGCAACAAATATCGGAATGTCGATATTTTATTAATTGATGATATTCAATTTTTAGCCGGAAAAGAATCAACCCAAGAGGAATTCTTCCATACGTTTAATACATTGCATGAGGAAAACAAGCAAATTGTTATCTCCAGTGACCGGCCACCAAAGGAAATCCCTACGCTGGAAGATCGGCTCCGTTCACGGTTTGAATGGGGATTGATTACCGATATTACACCACCAGATTTGGAAACGAGGATTGCCATTTTACGGAAAAAGGCGAAAGCTGAAGGACTCGAGATTCCGAATGAAGTAATGCTTTATATTGCCAATCAAATCGATTCCAACATTCGGGAACTGGAAGGTGCACTTATCCGGGTTGTCGCCTACTCTTCACTGCAAAATAAAGATATTAATGCCGATTTAGCAGCGGAGGCATTGAAAAGTATCATCCCGAATTCGAAGCCGAAGACGATTACCATTCAAGAAATTCAAAGGGTTGTCGGGGAACAATACGGCTTAAAAATGGAGGACTTTAAAGCGAAAAAACGGACAAAATCGGTCGCCTTCCCACGGCAAATCGCGATGTATTTATCCCGGGAACTTACAGACTTTTCGCTTCCTAAAATTGGTGAGGAATTTGGAGGCCGAGACCATTCGACGGTTATTCATGCCCATGAAAAAATATCCTCCATGATTGCAAAGGATCCTGCTTTTAAGAGGCAAATAGAAGAATTAGAAAATATGATAAAAATTCAATAAAGAATAGGATTTAAGGCAAGAAAAAATTCAAAGAGAGATATACTAAAGTTATCAACATGTGGATGTTTGTTGATAACTTTACAAAGATATAAACAGTCTGTCCACATGTGGATAGACTGTATTTTGCACGTCATTTCGGACTTATCCACATAATCACATGCTATATTACTATAACTATTATTTTTTATCTTTATATTATATTAACTGGGGGACTTAAATATGAAATTCATCATTCAAAAGGAGCTGTTAACAAAAGGCGTACAGGATGTATTAAAAGCTGTTGCGTCAAGAACCACCATCCCAATTTTAACTGGAATTAAAATAGATGCTTCCTATGATGGGGTCGCATTAACCGGAAGCGATTCGGACATATCGATTAAATCTTTTATTCCTAAAGAAGAAGAAGACACTGAATTGGTAGAGATAATCGAAACCGGATCCATTGTGTTGCAAGCCCGGTTTTTCAGTGAAATCGTTCGGAAATTGCCGGATACGATCGTTGAAATTCATGTGGAGGACCAATATAAAACAATCATCCGCTCCGGAAATGCCGAATTTGACATTCATGGCTTGGATGCGGAAGAATATCCCCGCCTCCCACAAATTGAGGAAGAAAACAGTTTTACAATTCAAACCGATTTGTTAAAAACATTGATTAAACAAACGGTTTTTGCGGTTTCAACTTCTGAAACACGACCGATTTTGACCGGGGTCCACTGGACAATTGAAAATAATCAACTGACAGCTGTGGCAACTGATAGCCATCGGCTCGCATTAAAAAAAGCATATTTAGAAAATCATGCAGGAAATAACGCAACATACTCGATTGTTATTCCAGGAAAAAGTTTAAATGAACTAATTAAAGTTCTTGATGATACAAATGAACCGATTCAATTTGTCATTACCGAAAATCAAATATTGTTTAAAACCCGGCATTTGCTTTTCTTCTCCAGATTATTGGAAGGAAAATATCCGGATACATCAAAATTAATTCCCGATTCAAGCAAAACGACCGTGCATTTAAATACAAAGGAATTTTTAGAAGCTGTTGATCGGGCCTCCTTGCTCGCAAAAGAAGGGAAATCCAATGTCATCAAGTTTTCCACTTTGGAGCAGGGAATTATCGAAGTTTCTTCCTATACGCCAGAAATCGGTACCGTCGTAGAAAAAGTAAAAAGCCAATTGGTCGAAGGTGAAGATATTAAAATTTCCTTTAATGCAAAATATATGATGGATGCGCTTAGAGCCATTGATGGAACCGATGTAACGATTTACTTTACAGGAGCAATGCGTCCCTTTGTTATAAAAACCGATGGCGATGATTCCATCGTTCAACTATTGCTCCCGGTTCGAACCTTTTAAATAAACATCTATAGAAGGACATCTAGTGAAACGTGAACTAACCGTTTAGTTCACGTTCCTTTTGTTTTAATGCCTCTTTTTTAGATAAAAAAGTGCACTAAATATAAGGTTCTTTGTAATTAAGACATAGTACCCTTTGTTTATTTATGATAATTTTAGTAAAATTATTATATTAGAGTTCGGAAAGGATACGGAAAAATGGCGAACGTAATTGAAATCCATTCGGAGTACATTACTGTTGGACAATTTTTAAAACTGGCTGATATCGTTTCCTCCGGTGGCATGGCGAAAGGGTACTTGCAGGAGAATACGGTTTTTGTGAATGGAGAAGCCGAAAACCGTCGCGGCCGGAAACTATATGATGGCGATATGATTCGAGTCCCTGAATTCGGTCCCTTTATTATAAAAAGGGTTCAATAAAAGGAAGTAACTTACATGTATGTAAAAAATATCCATTTAAAACATTTTCGGAATTACGAACAATTAGATCTTACCTTTGAAAATAAAGTAAACATTATCCTTGGGGAAAATGCCCAAGGTAAAACAAATTTGCTGGAGGCCATCTACGTTTTGGCCATGGCGAAATCCCACCGGACGAACAATGACCGTGAGTTAATTCATTGGGACCAGGATTATGCTAAAATAGAAGGTAGAGTCGAAAAACGAAATACTTCTTTGCCTTTGGAACTCTCCATAACAAAACGGGGAAAAAAGGCAAAGCTGAACCACATTGAACAATCCCGCCTAAGTCAATATGTCGGGAATTTTAATGTTGTCATGTTTGCCCCGGAAGATTTGAACATTGTTAAAGGGAGTCCGGGCATTCGGCGCAGATTTATTGATATGGAAATCGGACAAGTTTCCCCCGTATACCTGTATCAAGTGAGCCAATACAATAAAATTCTCCATCAACGCAACCAATATTTAAAACTCCTCCAAGCAAAAACCCAAAAGGATATGACGCTATTGGACATTTATACCGCTCAGCTAATTGAGCTGGCCGCAAAAATTGTTTTGAAAAGATACGAGTTTTTAAAGCTTTTGGAGGAATGGGCCCAATCGATTCATAAAGGAATCTCAAGAGGGCTGGAATCGTTAGAAATTCGCTATAACCCTTCTGTTAACGTATCAGAAGGAGATTCATTGACGAAAATGATTACTGTGTATGAAGAAAAATATGGATCGGTAAAGGCAAGAGAAATCGACCGGGGGGTTACGCTATTTGGTCCCCATCGGGATGATATTAGTTTTCTCGTAAACGGAAGGGATGTCCAAGTTTACGGTTCCCAAGGCCAACAGCGAACAACGGCCTTGTCGGTAAAGTTGGCGGAAATTGAATTAATAAAAAGCGAAATTGGAGAATTTCCTGTATTGCTTTTAGATGATGTTCTTTCAGAATTGGATGATTATAGACAATCCCATTTGTTAAGTACGATTCAAGGAAAGGTACAGACCTTTGTAACGACGACGAGTGTTGAAGGAATCGATCATATTACGATTAAAGAAGCCGATACTTTTTATGTGGAAAAAGGCAAGGTCGAGAAAAAATAAATGGGGGAAGGTTTGCGGCGTGTATATTCAAATTGGGGAAAATCTTTTTGTTCGGACGAAAGAAATCATTGCGATTATCCATTGGAATTCAAGTGAAGACCCTATAAAACTTGAATCTCCTCTTCAAAAGTCCCCATTAGAAAAAGGGAAACACGTTCCATGGAGAGCTTTAGTCATTACGGAAAATGGGACATATGGTTCCCCCTTTTCGCCGAAAACATTGGAAAAACGAATCCAAAATGCAAAATTTTTTCCTTAAATATAGTTAGATATTTCTTTTTCAATCTAGGTTTTAGTGATAACGGAAAGCGTGGGTGAGCGTTCGAGATGGAAAACAAAATTCAATCATCAGCAATTCAAGAAAGTTATGATGAGAGTCAAATACAAGTGTTAGAAGGTTTGGAAGCGGTTCGTAAACGGCCAGGGATGTATATCGGTTCCACAAGCAGCCGAGGGTTGCATCACCTTGTCTGGGAAATTGTTGACAACAGTATTGACGAAGCATTGGCCGGCTATTGTACCGAAATTAACGTGATTATTGAAGAGGATAATAGTATAACGGTTAGCGATAACGGTCGGGGAATTCCTGTCGGTATCCATGAAAAAATGGGCCGTCCGGCAGTTGAAGTTATTCATACAGTGTTGCACGCCGGCGGAAAATTTGGCGGCGGCGGATATAAGGTTTCCGGCGGTCTCCATGGTGTTGGTGCTTCCGTTGTAAACGCCTTGTCAAAGGAAATGGAAGTTTTCGTTCATCGTGACGGGAAAATTTATTACCAAAAATATGAACGGGGCGTACCTGTTTGTGATTTAACGGTCATTGGTGACACGGATCGGACAGGAACAACTACTCATTTTACACCAGACCCGGAAATCTTCACGGAAACTACGGAATATGATTATGACCAATTGGCCAACCGGATTCGTGAACTATCCTTTTTGAACAAAGGTTTACGAATCACCCTAGAAGACCGACGGGAAGAAAAGAGAAAAGTCGAATATCATTTTGAAGGCGGCATTAAATCCTATGTCAGCTACTTAAACAAAAATAAAAATGTGATCCACGAAGAGCCGATTTACATTGAAGGAATAAAGGATGGGATTACTGTAGAAGTATCTCTCCAATATAACGATGGATATACAAGTCTCATTTATTCCTTTGCCAACAATATTCATACGTACGAAGGCGGAACCCATGAAGCCGGTTTTAAAGCTGCTTTAACCCGGGTCATCAATGATTATGCCCGGAAAAATGGTATTTTTAAAGAAAAAGATGAGAACTTAACCGGGGAGGATGTCCGGGAAGGAATTGTCGCTGTTATTTCGATTAAACATCCGAATCCGCAATTTGAAGGGCAAACAAAAACAAAATTGGGGAATTCGGAAGCAAGAACCATCACCGACTCTCTATTTTCCGAAGCCTTTGAGAAATTTTTATTGGAAAATCCTTCAGTAGCACGGAAAATCGTCGAAAAGGGTATGATGGCTGCCCGGGCACGACTAGCAGCGAAAAAAGCGCGGGAATTAACCCGTCGGAAAAACGTATTGGAAGTATCCAACTTGCCCGGGAAATTGGCAGATTGTTCCTCCAACGATCCCACCATTTGTGAATTGTATATCGTTGAGGGGGATTCCGCTGGTGGTTCAGCAAAGCAAGGTAGGGACCGTCATTTCCAGGCAATCCTTCCTTTGCGAGGAAAAATATTAAACGTTGAGAAGGCAAGGTTGGATAAAATTTTATCGAACAATGAAGTCCGTTCGATGATTACAGCAATCGGAACCGGGATTAGTGACGACTTTGACATTTCCAAAGCCCGGTATCATAAAATTGTCATTATGACGGATGCTGACGTCGACGGCGCCCATATTCGAACATTATTATTGACGTTCTTCTATAGATATATGAGGCAAATTATTGAGGCGGGGTATGTCTATATTGCCCAACCTCCGTTATATAAAGTTCAACAAGGGAAACGGATTGAATATGCCTATAATGACAAGCAGCTTGAGGAAATTTTAGAAAAACTCCCGGCAAGTCCTAAGCCCAATATTCAGCGGTATAAAGGTCTTGGGGAAATGAATCCGGAACAACTATGGGAGACAACGATGGACCCGGCTACAAGAACTTTACTCCAAGTTCAGCTAACCGATGCCATTGAGGCTGACGAAACCTTTGAAATGCTAATGGGGGATCAAGTCGAACCGCGCAGAAAGTTTATCGAAGAAAATGCAGTTTTCGTAAAAAACTTGGATATTTAATCGTCACTGGCCAGACGCAAAGTTTGCTTCATGTTTGGCCGGTTATCCCTTAAAGGGAAAAGGAGGTACCTTTTTACATGGCGGATACACCCAGTTCAAATATAAAAGAAATTAACTTAAGTACGGAAATGAAGACATCCTTTTTGGATTATGCAATGAGCGTCATTGTCTCCCGGGCATTACCGGATGTTCGTGACGGATTAAAACCGGTTCAACGGCGGATTCTTTATTCTATGAATGATTTAGGGATTACTTCCGATAAACCGTACAAAAAAAGTGCCCGGATTGTCGGGGATGTCATTGGTAAATACCACCCCCACGGTGACGCAGCTGTCTATGAGACGATGGTACGGATGGCCCAGGATTTTAACTACCGCTATCCTCTTGTCGATGGCCATGGAAACTTTGGCTCGATTGACGGCGATTCGGCGGCTGCGATGCGGTATACGGAAGCAAGAATGTCCAAAATTTCGATGGAATTATTACGGGATATTAATAAAGATACGATCGATTATCAGGACAACTACGATGGCCAAGAAAAGGAACCGGTTGTTCTTCCTTCCCGATTCCCGAACTTGCTTGTAAATGGTACAACCGGGATTGCAGTTGGGATGGCGACCAATATTCCGCCGCACCAACTAGGCGAAGTAATCGACGGTATTCTTGCCTTAAGCCGAAATCCGGATATTACTATACAAGAATTGATGGAATATATTCCGGGACCGGATTTCCCGACAGCTGGTTTAATCTTAGGAAAGTCCGGCATTCGAAGAGCTTATGAAACCGGTAAAGGAAGCATCACTTTACGAGCACGGGTTAATATTGAGGAAATGGGCAGCGGCAAACAAGCGATTGTTGTGACTGAGCTGCCGTATCAAGTAAATAAAGCCCGGCTGATTGAAAAAATTGCTGATTTAGTCAGGGATAAACGAATTGACGGAATCACAGCTCTTCGGGATGAATCCGACCGAAGAGGTATGCGGATTGTGATGGAGTTACGGAGAGACGTCAATGTCCATGTGCTTTTGAACAATTTATATAAACATACAGCATTACAAACTAATTTTGGGATCAATATGCTGGCCTTGGTCGACGGTCAGCCAAAAGTGCTCAACTTAAAACAAGTTTTATATCATTATTTAGAACATCAAAAGACGGTCATTCGTAGACGGACGGAATTTGATCTCCGGCGCGCGGAAGCCCGGGCTCATATTTTAGAAGGTTTGCGTATTGCCCTTGACCATATTGATGAAGTCATCAATCTCATTCGCAGCTCGAAAACAACAGAGATTGCGAAAGAAGGTTTAATGACTCGCTTCTCCCTTTCCGAAAAACAAGCCCAAGCCATTTTAGATATGCGTCTACAAAGATTAACCGGCTTGGAGCGGGAAAAGATTGAAGAGGAATATGACGGGCTTTTGAAATTAATTGCGGAATTAAAAGCGATTTTAGCAGATGAAGAAAAGGTATTAGAAATTATCCGGACCGAACTTACCGAAATTAAAGAGAAATACAATGATGAAAGACGAACGGAGATTACTTTCACCGGACCGGAAGAATTGGAAGATGAGGATCTAATCCCTGAAGAGCAAATTATTATCACTTTAACGAATAAAGGATATATTAAGCGTCTTCCTCTTTCTACCTATCGATCGCAAAAACGGGGCGGAAGGGGCATACAAGGCATGGGTACGAATGAAGATGACTTCGTCGAGCATATGATTTCGACATCGACCCATGATACGATTCTA
>Ga0079224_100002906_pt1 | contig 21234 bp, 20 predicted proteins | sample Stecom2015_FD_80414 | JGI IMG/M metagenome (GOLD analysis project Ga0079224, IMG submission 80414) | Agricultural soil microbial communities from Utah to study Nitrogen management - Steer compost 2015 | ecosystem: Environmental > Terrestrial > Soil > Agricultural land | place: USA: Utah...
AGGCCGAGGCCTTCGGATTCGGCCGCGCCCTGCTGGACGATCTGCCGAACGCGCCCAGCCGGGTCACCGCCGCCGACGACCCCGAGCTCGAGGCACCCCAGCTGGCCCAGACCGGCATCGGTCAGTTCGAGGTCGCCGCGACCCCGCTGCAGATGGCGGTCGTCGCCGGCGCGATCGCCAACGACGGCGTGGTGATGAAGCCGCAGCTCGTCCGGACCGTCCGCGCCCCGAACCTGTCGATCCTGCAGCAGAACGAGCCTGAGGAGCTCGAGCGCGCCATGTCGACCGCCGACGCCCGCGAGCTGCGCTCGATGATGGTGTCGGTCGTCGAGAAGGGCACCGGCGCCCCGGCCCGGATCCCCGGAGTCGCCGTCGGCGGCAAGACCGGCACCGCCGAGTCCGCCGAAGGCCGCCCCCCGTACGCCTGGTTCATCGGCTTCGCGCCCGCCAGCGACCCCCAGGTCGCCGTCGCGGTCCTGGTCGAATCAGCCCAGAACACCACCGACATCGCCGGTGGCCGACTCGGCGGGCCCATCGCCCGCGCCGTCATGGAGGCCGTCCTGCGATGAGCCCGAACACCCTTTGGAAGACTGGACATCATGACCGACAGTGACGCGAACATGAGGCCGCTCGGCGACCGCTACGAGATCGGCGACTTGGTCGGCCGTGGCGGCATGGCCGACGTCTACGCCGGCCGGGACACCCGGCTGGGTCGACCCGTCGCGATCAAGATGCTGCGGTCCGACCTCGCCGCCGACGAGACGTTCCAGGAGCGGTTCCGTCGCGAGGCTCAGTCCGCCGCGTCACTGAACCATCCGTCGATCGTGGCGGTCTACGACACCGGGGAGGCGCCCGATCCCAAGGGCGCGACGGTGCCGTACATCGTGATGGAGCTCGTCGAGGGCCGAACCCTGCGCGACATCCTGCGCGACGGACGCAAGATCCTCCCCGAGCGCGCCCTGTCGATCACCGCCGACATCCTCAGCGCCCTGGACTACAGCCATCGGGCGGGGATCATCCACCGCGACATCAAGCCCGCGAACGTCATGCTGACGCCGGACGGCAAGGTCAAGGTGATGGACTTCGGCATCGCCCGCGCCATCGCCGACACGTCGAGCGCGATGACCCAGACCGCCGCCGTCATCGGCACCGCGCAGTACCTGTCGCCGGAGCAGGCGCGCGGCGAGACGGTCGACGCCCGCAGCGACATCTACTCGACCGGCTGCGTGCTCTACGAGTTGCTGACCGGCCGTCCTCCGTTCGTGGGCGACAGCCCCGTCTCGGTGGCCTACCAGCATGTGCGCGAGGAGGCCAAGCCTCCCTCGCAGCTGAACCCCGACGTGTCGATCGCGATCGACCACATCGTCGCCAAGGCCCTCGCCAAGCGCGTCGACGATCGGTACTCCAGCGCCGGCGACATGCGCAAGGAGATCGAGCGGGTGCTGGCCGGGGGCTCGGTCGACGCGCCCACCCAGGCCGTCCCGGTCGTTCCGGGCGCAACCGCCGTCGTCCCGACCGTCCCCGCCGAGCCGGTGCTCCCGCCGCCGTCGGACGACGCGGAGGAGGAGCCCAAGAAGAGGGCCGCGAAGTGGTGGGCCCTGGCGCTCGTGCTGCTGGCGATCGCCGCGGCGGTGGGCGTGGCGCTCATGCTCAACGACGGCGACGACGAGGTCGCCGTGCCGCAGGTCGCCGTGCCGCGGGTCGAGGGACTGGACGTCGAGACGGCCACGAACCGCCTGGAGTCGAAGAACCTCGTCGTCGGTGACGTCACCGAGCGCACCAGCGCCGACATCCCCGAGGGCAACGTCATCGCGACCGACCCCGAGGCCGGCACGACTGTGGACGAGGGCACCGCCGTCGACCTGATCGTCAGCGCTGGACCCGAGCAGGTCACGATCCCGAACCTGACGAGCTACTCCTACAAGGAGGCCAAGGAACTCCTCGAAGGGGACAGCTACGGCCTGAAGGTGAAGCGTCAGGACGTCGACAGCGATCAGCCGAAGGGTCGGGTGCTCAACAGCAACCCGCCGGAGGGCTCGCAGGTGGACCGCGGCAGCACCGTCACGCTGATGGTCTCCAAGGGCCAGGTCGAGGTCCCCGACGTCACCGGGCGCGAGGTCGACGACGCGGTCAAGATCCTCGAAGACCTCGGCCTCAAGGTCACCGTCCAGGAGGACGCCTCCTCCGAAGCGCCCGACGGCATGGTGGTCGACCAGAGTCGCGAGCCCGGAACGATGGTCGCGCCCGGAAGCTCCATCACGATCACCGTGTCCCGGCCGCCGGAGGAGCCGGACGACGAACCGACGCCCGACCTGCCGACCGACGAGCCGACCGAGGAGGAGGGTCCCTGACCCGACCGGTCAGGGCGTGAGGGAGGCGTGGTCGATCGAGACGCCTCCGGTGTGCGCCGGCGCGACGACGTTGTCGACGAGCCGCTGGTCGAGTCCGAGTCCGTAGCGCTCCGCGTACTGCGCGTAGGTCGTGACCTCGGTCGAGGACCGCAGCGCCTCCTCCAGTCTCGCCTGGTTTCCGATCGCCTCGATGACGTACGGCGGCGAGTAGGGCACACCGTCGAGGACGACGGTGTTGCCGACGCACTTGATCCCGGTGGTGGAGATCAGCCGCTGACCCTGCAGGGTGATGGCCTCGGCACCGCCGGCCCAGAGGGCGTTGACGAACGCCTGGATGTCCTGCTGGTGCACCACGAGCAGATTCGGATCGAGCCCCGGCACCTCGACCGAGCGGGGGGCGTCCTCCAGGGCGATGCGGATGCCGGGGCCCTCCAGCGCGGTGAAGCCCGCCGCGGGGGCCAGCTCCTCCACCCGCGCGACCTGCCGCCGCAGGCCGGAGTCGTCGACCCGGTCGCTGAGGGCGTCGACCTCGGCCTGGAGCGCCTCGACGCGGGCGCGCCGGACGTCGACCTCGCGAGCCCGGTCCTGCAGCACCGAGCCCAGGTCGCCACCGGCGGGACGCAGGTCCTGACCGCGCGAGGTCACCGCGGCCGCGACGAACACCAGCCCACAGGTGCAGGCGAGCACCAGCACGAGCGCGGTCCACCTGCTCGCGGGCCTTTTCCCGCCCTCCTCGCGCTGGGTCTCCGACACGCCGACTACGCTAGCGGAGTACGTCACACCGCGGCCGGGTCCGGCCGCCCGACCGGGAGAGTTCCGTGTTCAACAGGTTCAAGCGCAAGAACGACAGCGACACCGGACCCAAGCCCGTGCGAATCGGCAACCGTTGGGCCGCTCCTGCGATGATCGCCTGCGCGATCATCGGGTTGGCGTGGATCGTGGTGTTCTACGCGATCTCCAACACCGATGTGACGATCCCCTGGTACAGCGACCTGGGTGGCTGGAACCTGGTCATCGGCATGGGATTCATCCTCGCGGCCTTCGGCTTCGCGATGAAGTGGGAGTGAATCACACCGGTGTGACTTGCCCACAGCTGTGCACACAACTGTGGATAACTCGGGGAATCAACTGAGTCCGACCATGGACCGGATCTGCTCGGTCCGCATCACGACGGCCACCGCGAACAGCGCCCACAGAAGGGCGAAGGCGCCGATCTGGTAGAGCGTGCGCCGGTCTCGCGGGGCGTAGGCGAACACCAGGCCGAGGGCGAGGCCCGTCAGGAACCCACCCAAGTGGCCCTGCCAGCTGATGCCCGACTGGAGGCTGATGACACCGTTGATCGCCAGCAGCACGAGCATCCCGGTGATGTTCTGACGGGTGCGGATGAGGAACACCAGCGCCAGGCCGAAGAGCCCGAACACCGCGCCGGACGCGCCGATGGTGGCGACGCCGGGAGCGGTCAGCAGGTACACCAGCACCGACGACCCGACCGCCAACGTCAGGTACGTGACGACGAACCGCCACCGACCCAACACCTCTTCGACGAACGGCCCGAACAGGTACAGGGCGTACATGTTCAGGGCGATGTGCAGCAGCCCGCCGTGCAGGAAGGCCGCGGTGACCAGCCGCCAGTAGTCCTCACCCAGCGCGACCTCGATGCCGCTCATCCAGCCCCAGCGGAAGAAGTCGCTGCGGTTGGGATCGGTCGTGCCGCCCTGGGCCATCACCAGCAACTGCGCGACGACGTTGATCGCGATGACGATCAGCGTGATGCGGCCGGCGTCGGTGCTGATGGCACCCCCGGCGATCGTGCGCGGTCGGCGCGCCGCGGACGCTGCGGCGGCGACGCACTCGGGGCACTGGAAGCCGACGCTCGCCTCGGTCATGTCCGCAGGACAGATGGGGCGCTCGCAGCGCTGGCAGGCGATGAATGCGGGCCGGTCCGGGTGGCGGTAGCAGAACCGCTGACCCGCGGCCGGATGGCTCACTGCTCGATGACGACCGACTCGATCACGACCGGCTCGATCGGCCGGTCGAACCGGTCCGTCTCGGTCGCGGCGATCGCGTCGACGACCTTCCTGCTCGCCTCGTCCTTGACCTCGCCGAAGATCGTGTGCTTGCGATTGAGCCACGGCGTCTCGGTGACGGTGATGAAGAACTGCGATCCGTTCGTGCCGCCGCCGTTGGGCTTGGTGCCCGCATTGGCCATCGCCAACAGGTAGGGGCGGTCGAACCGGAGATCGGGATGGAACTCGTCGTCGAACTCATATCCGGGCCCGCCACGGCCGTCACCGAGCGGGTCGCCGCCCTGGATCATGAAGTTCGGGATGACCCGGTGGAAGGTGAGGCCGTCGTAGAACGGTCGCGAGGCGACCTGGCCGGTCGACGGGTCGACCCACTCCTTGGTTCCCGTGGCCAGGCCGACGAAGTTCTGCACCGTGGTGGGGGCATGGTTGTCGAACAGCTCGATGACGATGTCTCCGCGGTTGGTGTGCAGAGTCGCGGTGCTGGGCACGTCACGTCCTTTCGGGGGTTGACTCCATCCTCGCACGTCTGCCCTGAGGCGCCCGTTAGCGTATGGGGCATGTCGAGACTGGTGTTGATTCTATTGGCTGCCGTCGCCGCGGCCGTCGTGGTCCGCAAGGCGACCGCCGATCGCGGTGGCTCCTACGACCCTCGGACCGAGCGGTGACCGTCGACGTCCGGGTCGACGGGGACGTCGCCACCGTCACGTTCTCGTCCGGACCGCTGAACTTGTACTCCTTGGAGCTGCACGAGGAGTTCGACGCCGCCCTCGACCGGGTCGAGGCGCAGTCGCCGCGCGTCGTCGTCGTGCGCGCGGAGGGCAAGATCGTCTCCGGCGGGGTCGACGTCGCCCAGTTCCACGCTCGCACGTCCAAGCAGGCGACCCGCGAGCTGTACGACCGGATGATCGAGCTGCCGGACAGGTTCGCCGCGCTGCCGATGCCGACGGTCTTCGTCGTCCACGGCCTGACGCTGACGTGGGCGCTCGAGGTCGCACTCGCCTGTGATGTGATCTTCGCCGCGGATCGTGCGAAGTTCGGTCTCGTCGAGCGGGTCATCGGCCTCACGCCGACCATGGGCGGAACGCAGCGCTTCGCCGAACGCGCCGGCGTCGCCCGGGCGAAGGAGTTCGTGTTCACCGGGGCCACCTACGACGCCGCGACGCTCGAGCGGTGGAACGTGGTCAACCGGGTGCTGCCCGCCGAGGAGCTGGACGACGCGGTGGCGGCCTTCGTGGCCGACCTGGCCGTCGGCCCGACCCGGGCTTTCGGTGCGGCGAAACAGATCCTGCGCGAATACGAGTCCGGCGGAGTTCCGGCCGCCAACGCCCGCACGACCGAGATCGCCTCCGAGCTGTTCGACACCGAGGACCTGCAGCACGGCATGGAGTCGTTCCTGCGCGACGGCCCGGGTAACGCGACCTTCGTCGGCCGTTGAAGTTTCCCCGGTTAAGTGGGTTTTCTGTCACTTAGCGAGGAAAACTTACCTCGTTGAGTGACGGATTCCCCGCTTAACCGGGGAAGCCGTCACACCGAGGCGGAGTCGGCGGCGACCCGGTACGAGGTGCGGCGCTCGGCCCAGAAGGACACGAGCGGGATGCAGGCCAGCAGGATGATGCTGAGCATGTAGGCCCACGACCACTTCTGGCGCAGGCCGAGACGGGCGACCAGCACGATCAGCACCATGAACAGGAATCCGTGGAGCTGGTCGATGATCAGGAAGACGTCCTGATTGCGCTGCCACCAGGAGCCCTCCTCCGTGATGAGCTTGCCGATGAAGCCCGCCATGACGATGAGCAGGTTCACGCCCACGATGGTCGCCATGACCTGGTAGGCCCGCAGGAGTCGGTCGTTCACGACCTCAGGCTACCGCTCGGTACCCAGCACCATCTCGCGAGCCATCCGCCACCACATGAAGGCGGCGAAGCCGGCGAAGACCCACCATTGCAGGCCATATCCGAGATTGCGTCCGCCTCGCGTCCACGACACGTCCTGCTCCGGGAGGGCCGCAGGCTCCAGCCCCTGGGCGACTTGCTCGTCCGTCGCGATCGCGTAGCCCGACCACAGGTCGTCGTGACCGAGTTCGTTGAGCAGCGTCGGGATCCGCACCGACCCGATCGTGCGGCTCGTGGCGTCCCAGCCGGTCGAGCCGGCGTCGCCCGGCTGCAGGACCGCCTCGAAGGTCACCGTTCCCTCCGGCACGGGGTGCTCGCTCAGCTCACCGATCCGCTCGGTCCATCCCCGGACCACCAGCAGCTCGGCGTCCGCCACCGTCACCGGGGCGACGAGCCACACGCCGGTGACGCCGTCCTGCTCCCGGTCGGTGACCCAGAACTGTTCGGCGGCCGGACGGAATCGCCCAGTCACCTCGACCGGGAGCTGGTCGTGATCCTCCATGAACACCTCGTCGGGTGACCACACGTCCTCCAGCGGGACCGCGGCCCCGGGCGAGTCCTCCGCCCGCGCCTCGGACTGGCGCTGGTCGTAGACGCCCAACTGCCAGGTCGCCATGAACAGACAGACCGCGATCGCGACGATCGCGACCAGGTGCAGGCCGAGGAGTCGCGGCGCGAACCACGCACCCAGTCCCGGCCGGTCGTTCACGACAGGAAGGGCTTGAGGTGGGGGTAGAGCGGGAACCGCTCGGCCAGGGCCGCGGTCCGCTGGCGCAGGCCCTCGACGTCGATGTCACCGGGCTGCAGCGCTGCGGCGATCACGTCGGCGACCTCGGCGAACTCGGCCGCGCCGAAGCCACGGGTCGCCAGTGCCGGCGTGCCGATCCGCAGGCCCGAGGTGACCATCGGCGGACGCGGATCGTTGGGCACCGCGTTGCGGTTGACGGTGATGCCGACCTCGTGGAGTCGGTCCTCAGCCTGCTGGCCGTCGAGCTCGGAGTCGCGCAGGTCGACGAGCACCAGATGCACGTCGGTGCCCCCGCTGAGGACCTGGATGCCGGCGTCGACCGCGTCCTGCTGCAGGAGCCGGTCGGCGAGGATCCTGGCGCCCTCGATCGTGCGCTCCTGCCGCTCCTTGAACTCCGGCTGCAGCGCCATCTTGAACGCGACGGCCTTGGCCGCGATCACGTGCTCGAGCGGCCCGCCCTGCTGGCCGGGGAACACGGCCGACCGCATCTTCTTGGCGATCGCCTCGTCGTTGGTGAGGATCGCGCCGCCGCGCGGCCCGCCGAGCGTCTTGTGCGTCGTCGTGGTGACGATGTGCGCGTGCGGGAGCGGGCTCGGGTGGAGTCCGGCCGCGACCAGGCCGGCGAAGTGGGCCATGTCGACCCACAGGGTGGCGCCGACCTCGTCGGCGATCTCGCGGAAGGCGGGGAAGTCGAGCTGGCGGGGGTAGGCCGACCAGCCGGCGATGATGACCCGGGGACGGTGCTCGCGCGCCAGCGTGCGCACCTCGTCCATGTCGACCAGTCCCGTCTCGGGCACCACGTGGTACGGGACGACGTTGTACAGCCGCCCGGAGAAGTTGAGCTTCATCCCGTGCGTGAGATGACCGCCGTTGGCCAGATCCAGACCCAGGATCGTGTCACCCGCCGAGGCGATCGCGTGCAGGGCGGCGGCGTTGGCCGAGGCGCCCGAGTGCGGCTGGACGTTCGCGTAGGCGGCGTCGAACAGCTGCTTGAGGCGGTCGATCGCGAGCTGCTCGACCTGGTCGACGAACTCGCATCCGCCGTAGTACCGCTTGCCGGGGTAGCCCTCGGCGTACTTGTTCGTCAGGACGCTGCCCTGCGCCTCGAGCGCCGCCACGGGGGCGAAGTTCTCCGAGGCGATCATCTCGAGAGTCGCCTGCTGGCGGACCAGCTCGGCGTCGAGGAGCGCTGCGATGTCGGGGTCGAACTCGGCCAGATGCTGGTCGTGGGTCATGGGACGAGGATATCGCCCGCCGTTTCCGGGCCGATCCGCGCGCCCCCGCCCGCCGTAACAAAAAAGCAACCCGGCGGCTCATGGCTCGTGACGAGCGAGCCGAGTAGCGTGCGACAACGAGTGTCCCAAAGGGTGTGGACACCAGACCGGAGGACAACATGACCCTGTTGCGGCGACGCATGACCGTGCTCGCCTCCGCCGCTCTCGCCGGCTCGGTGCTGGCGGCCTGCGGCGCGGGACAGAGCGACGACGACGGCGACAGCCTGATCGTCGGGACGACCGACAAGGTGGTCTCGATCGATCCGGCGGGCGCCTACGACAACGGTTCGATGGCGGTGCAGACGCAGGTGTACCAGTACCTGCTGAACTTCCCGCCCGGCAGCACCGAACTGACGCCCGACGCCGCCGAGGAGTGCGACTTCGAGTCGCCCACCGTCTACGTGTGCACGATCAAGTCGGGACTGAAGTTCGCCAACGGCAACGACCTGACCGCCTCGGACGTGGCGTTCTCGTTCCAGCGGATCGTCGACATCAACGATCCGAACGGTCCGGCCTCGCTGCTCGGCGCCATGAAGAAGGTCGAGGCTCGTGACGACACCACGGTGGCGTTCACGCTCGCGGCCCCGAACGACCAGACGTTCCCCCAGGTGCTCGTCACCTCGGCGGGTCCGATCGTCGACGAGGAGACGTATCCGGCCGACGAGGTGCTCGACGACGATGCGGCCGTGGAGGCCAACGGCTTCTCCGGCCCGTACACGATCGGTGAGTACAAGAAGAACGAGCTCGCCGAGTTCAAGATCAACCCCGACTACGACGGCACCTACGGAGAGCCGAAGTCGGACGTCACCCTGCGGTACTACGCCGACTCGAACAACCTCAAGCTCGACGTGGAGAAGGGCGACATCGACGTCGCTCATCGCTCCCTGACGCCGACCGACATCGAGAGCCTCGAGAAGTCGGACGACGTCACGGTCCACACCGGCCCGGGCGGCGAGCTGCGCTACATCGTGTTCAACCTCAAGACGATGCCGGGCGATGACGACGAGCAGAAGCAGGCCGTCCGTCAGGCTGCGGCGTACCTGCTGGATCGCGAGGAGATCTCCACCGAGGTCTACAAGGGCACGTACACGCCGGCCTATTCGATCGTGCCCGAGGGCCAGGTCGGGGCGACCGAGGCGTTCAAGGACAAGTACGGCGCCAAGCCGGACCCGGACGCGGCGCGCAAGGTGCTGCAGGACGCGGGCGTCTCGACGCCCGTCGAACTGAACCTGCAGTGGAACCCGGACCACTACGGCAACAGCTCCGACCAGGAGTACCAGGCCGTGAAGCGCCAGCTCGAGGAGGGCGGACTCTTCTCGGTCAAGCTGCAGTCGACCGAGTGGAACACCTATTCCGAGGAGCGCGTCAACGACGCGTACCCGGCCTACCAGCTCGGCTGGTTCCCGGACTTCCCGGATCCGGACAACTACCTGACGCCGTTCTTCGCGCCGAACAACTTCCTGCAGTCGCACTATGAGGACGACCGCATGACGAAGCTGCTCGACTCGGAGCGCACGGACGCCGACCAGGCCTCGCGCGAGGCGACCTTGGCGAAGATCCAGGAGATGGTCGCCGAGCAGGTTCCGGTGCTGCCGCTGCTGACCGGCGCCCAGGTGGCGGTGGCCGGCAACGACGTCGACGGGGTGAGCGAGACGCTCGACCCGTCGTTCAAGTTCCGGTTCTCGACGCTGTCGAAGTGACCCGTCCGGATCGGGGCCCCGGCGCGCACGTCGTGCCGGGGCCCCGATTCCGCGTCGTCAGGAGGAGCTCCACGTGACCACCGACGTCCTCGTCGCCGCCGATTCGCCGGCGGCCGAACCACCCCAGCGGCGCGGCGGGCTGAGCCCGCTCGCCCGCTACCTGCTGATCCGGCTCGCGTTGATCGTGCCCATGCTGTGGGTCCTGGTGACGCTGGTCTTCTTCCTGATGCGGGTGATCGGCGATCCGATCACCGCAGCCCAGGGCGGGCGGCTCACGGCCGAGCAGATCGCCGAGCGCAAGGCCGAGGCCGGCCTGGACCGACCGATCCTGACCCAGTACGTCGAGTACCTCGGCGACATCGTCCGCGGCGACTTCGGCCGGACGCTGACCGACAACCGCGAGGTCACCGACATCCTCCTCGTCAACGGCGCCGCGACGCTGGAGCTGTCGTTCTGGGCCCTGTTCGTCGCCTTCGGCCTGGGGATCCCGCTCGGCCGCGTCGCGGCCCGTCACCGCGACCGCTGGCCGGACGTCGTCCTGCGCCTGTTCGCGATCGTCGCGTACGCCGCGCCGGTGTTCTTCGTGGGCCTGCTGCTCAAGCTCGCCACCGCACCGTTCGGCTGGCCCACCGCCGGTCGCGCCTCGACCGCCACCGAGCTGACCTTGGCGAAGGTCGATCCCCAGACGAACATCATGATCGTCGACGCCATCCTGTGGGGTGAGCCGCGCTATGTCGTCGACGTCCTGCAGCACGCCGTCCTTCCCGCGGTCGCCCTCGGCCTGCTGACCGGCGGCGTCTTCTTGCGTCTGGTGCGCGTGAACCTGCTGCAGACGCTGCGGGCCGACTACGTCACGGCGGCGCGCGCCAAGGGTGTCCCGGAGCGCAAGGTGGTCAGCAAGCACGCGTTCCGCAACGCCCTCGTCCCGGTCGTCACCGTGATGGGGATGCAGGTCGCGATGCTGCTCGCCGGCGCCGTGCTGACCGAGACGACCTTCGAGTGGAAGGGCATCGGCTACGAGCTGGCGCAATACCTGATACGGCGCGACTTCCTGGCGGTGCAGGGCATCGTCACGGTGATCGCGTTCATCGTCTGCGTCGCGAGCTTCGTCATCGACGCCGTCGTCGCGCTCGTCGACCCACGAGTGAGGTTCTGATGCGATACCCGGGCAAGAGCGTCATCGACCAGTCGCACGGCTTGCAGCGGTTCATGCTGCTGCTCGGCGTCGGGCTCATCGCGTTCTTCGTCGTGCTGGCGATCTTCGCGCCGTGGCTGGCACCGTACGACTTCGACCAGGTGCGCGGCGACGACGGCACCCTGTTCGGCACCCAGCGACCCCCGAGCGCCGACCACTGGTTCGGCACCACCGTCGGGGGGACCGACGTCCTCTCGCGCGTCGTCTACGGAGCGCGGACCGCGATGGAGGTGATCCTGCTCGCGGTGGCCATCTCGAGCCTGATCGGTGTGCCGCTCGGCCTGGTGTCAGGCTACCTCGGCGGCTGGCTCGACAAGGTGCTCGTGCTGGTGATGGACGCGCTGTACTCGTTCCCCTCGCTGCTGCTCGCGATCGTCGTGTCGATCGTCGTGTCGGGGGGTTCGAGCGGGGCCCTGGGCGGCATCGCCTCCGCGGCGATCTCGATCACGGTGATCTTCATCCCGCAGTACTACCGGGTGATCCGCAACGCGACGGTGTCGGTCAAGACCGAACCGTACGTGGATGCGGCGAGGGTGGCCGGCGTGCGCACGCCGCGCATCCTGTTCCGCCACATCCTGGCCAACGTCGCGCAGACCCTCCCCGTGATCGCGACGCTGAACGCCTCCGAGGCGATCCTGACGCTGGCGGCGCTGGGCTTCCTCGGCTTCGGCATCGAGCCCTCGGCCGCGGCGGAGTGGGGCTACGACCTCAACAAGGCCATGCCGGACGCCACGAACGACATCTGGTGGACGGGACTGTTCCCGGGTCTGGCGATCGTCCTGGTGGTGCTCGGCGTGACGCTGCTGGGCGAGAGCCTCAACGACATCACGAACCCGCTGCTGCGCACCCGGGCCGCGGGGAACGAGGGCGAGCTCGAGGTGGAGCTCGCCGAGGACCTGACGCCCGCCCCCGAGGTCGATGCCCCGCAGGAGCAGGCCGCGTCGACCGAGAGCGGACCCCCGCGACGGACGGCCGTGCTGTCGCTGTCGCACCTGCGGGTCTCCTTCGGGACCGACGCGGGGCGCGTGGTGGCCGTCGACGGCGTCGAGTTCGACGTCGAGCCCGGGGAGGTGCTGGCGATCGTCGGCGAATCCGGATCCGGCAAGTCCGTCACCTCACGCGGGGTGCTCGGTCTGTTGCCGAGCACGGCCTCGGTCGAGGGATCGGCGATCCTGCGCACCCCCGACGACCCGGAGCGCGAACTGATCGGGATGTCGCCCGCCGAACTGCGGCCGATCCGCGGCGACGAGATCTCGATGATCTTCCAGGAGCCGTCGACCGCGCTGGACCCGGTGCGCACGGTCGGCTGGCAGATCGTGGAGGCGGTGCGAGCCCACCGGAACGTGAGCAAGTCCGAGGCCCGCGAGCGCGCGATCGAGCTGCTCGACCTGGTCGGCCTGCCCGACCCGGCCACGCGGGTCGACTACTACCCGCACCAGCTGTCCGGTGGACAGAAGCAGCGCGTCGTCATCGCGATCGCGATCGCGTGCGATCCGGACGTGATCATCGCCGATGAGCCGACGACGGCGCTCGACGTCACGGTCCAGGCCGCGATCCTCGAACTGTTGCTCGACCTGCGTGAACGACTGGGCACCGCGATCGTCCTGATCACCCACAACATGGGCGTCGTGGCGGACATCGCCGACCGCGTCGTGGTGATGTATCGCGGGGCCGTCGTGGAGCAGGCGCCGGTCGAGCGGCTGTTCGCCGCACCGGCCCACCCCTACACCCGAGCACTGCTGGAGTCGGTACCGCACCTGGGCCGACCGAAGGTCGCCGAGTCGCGGCCGGCACCGGTCACGGACGCCCCCGTCGTGCTGGACCTGGACGACATCGTCGTGGAGTTCCCCGGCGGGTGGGGTGAGCCGTCGTTCCGCGCCGTCGACCACGTGTCGCTGCAGGTGCACCGCGGCGAGGTCCTCGGCCTGGTCGGCGAATCCGGATCCGGCAAGTCCACGCTGGGACGGACCGCGGTGGGTCTGCAGCAGCCGACCGAGGGTACGGTCCGCATCGACGGCGAGCGGATCTCGGGATTGGACGACGCCCGACTCCGCCCCTTCCGCAGCCGGTTCGGGTTCGTCTTCCAGGACCCGGCGGCGTCACTGAATCCGCGGTTGTCGATCCTCGACTGCATCGCCGAGCCGCTGCGTGTGCACACCGACCTGCCCGACCGGCGGATCAGGGACAAGGTCACCGATCTGCTCGACGCCGTCGAGCTGCCGCGGGACTTCGCCGAGCGTTTCCCGCACGAGCTGTCCGGCGGACAGCGCCAGCGGATCAGCCTCGCCCGCGCGCTGGCTCTCGATCCGGACCTGCTCATCGCGGACGAGCCGACCTCAACGCTCGACGTCTCGGTGCAGGCGCGCGTGCTCGAGCTGTTCGTCGAGCTGCAGCAGCGACTGCAGTTCGCCTGCCTGTTCATCACCCATGACCTCGCGGTGGTGGATGCACTCGCGAACCGGGTCGCGGTGATGCAACGGGGCCGACTGGTCGAGCTGGGTTCGCGCGACGAGGTGCTGCGCCACCCCCGCGAGGAGTACACGCGCAGCCTGATCGCGGCGGTGCCCGTGCCCGATCCGGTCGAGCAACGGCGGCGGCGCGCCGCCCGGGGTGACCTGCTGTCGGGGGTGTGAGCGTCAGTCCTTCCAGGCGGCGACCTGGGCTCGCCGTTCGAGACCGAGCTTGGCCAGGATCGTCGAGACGTAGTTCTTGACCGTCTTCTCCGACAGGAACAACGCCTCGGCGATCTCCCGGTTCGAGAGCCCGAGTCGCAGTTGGTCGAACACCTTGCGCTCCTGGGCGGTCAGCTCGGCCAGAGGGTCGGGCCGCTCCTGGCGGCGGAGGCGCGCCAGCACGGCTCCGGTCATCGCCGGATCGAGCAGTGACTGGCCCGCCGCGACCCGGTGGACCGCGTCGACGAGGTCGTTGCCGCGGACCTGCTTGAGCAGGAAGCCCGAAGCGCCGGCCATGATCGCCTCGAACAGCGCCTCGTCGTCCTCGTAGGAGGTCAGGATCAGGACCGCGGTCTCCTTCGACGAGATCCGGATCCGGCGGCACAGGTCGATCCCGGAGCCGTCGGGCAGGCGGGCGTCCAGCACGGCCACCTGGGGAGCGAGTCGTTCGATGGCCGCCTGGGCTTCCGCCACCGTGCCGGCCTGACCGACGATCTCGACGGTGCCGGAGTCCTCGAGGACGTCGGCGACGCCGCGTCGGACGACCTCATGGTCGTCGAGCAGGAACACCCGGATCGGATCGGTCATGGTCCCAGCCTAGAAGTCGGGCCGGCTCGGCTGCGGCGGTTCGGAATCGGGGCGCGCGTCGAGCGGGGCACGCCAGGCCAGCCGAGTGCCGACGCCTTCGGGGCCGGGACCGACCTCCAGTCGACCGTCGATCCGCTCGGCGCGTTCGCGCAGGTTCGCCAGTCCGCTCGCCGCCCGGTTGTCGCCGATGCCGACGCCGTCGTCGATGATCTCGGCGACCACGTCGCCGTCCCCGACGACGACGCTGATCGTGACGGTCGAGGCGCGAGCGTGGCGGACGACGTTGGCGAGCGCCTCGTTGAGCACGGCGTGCAGATCACTGCGCACCCCGAGGTTCATGCGCGTCAGGTCACCGACGATGGAGATCTGCGGGGTGAATCCGAGCGGGGCGGCCGCGGCCTTGAGCAGTCGGGTGAGCCGGGCACCGTCGGTGGTGGGGTCGGAGCCGAGGGCGAAGATCGCGCCGCGCAGGTCGGCGATCGCGCGGTCGATGTCGTCGACCGCCTGGGCGGCCCGCGCGGACCACGGCTCCTCGACGTTGCGGGCGATCCGATCCAGCGAGAGGCCGACCGCGAAGAGCCGCCCGATGACGAGGTCGTGCAGATCGCGCGCGATCCGGTTGCGGTCCTCCACGACCGCGACGCGGGCCAGCTCGGCGCGGGTGCGCTCCAGCTCGGCGAACAGGCGCGCGTTCGTGATGGCCGAGCCGGCCACGGCCGCCAGACCGCTGACGAGCAGTTCGTCGGCCTCGGTGAAGCCCCCGTCCTTCTCGGCGAGGTAAAGATCGCCGAAGATCTCGTCGCCCGCGCGCACCGGGACGCCGAGGAAGGCGTGCATCGGGGGATGGTGCGGCGGGAAGCCGACCGAGGCGGGGTGGTCCGCCACGTTCGCCAGGCGCAGGATCCGTCCTTCGCGCAGCACGACGCCCAGGACGCCGTCCCCCCGGGGTCGGTGTCCGATCGACCGGGCGGTCTCGTCGTCGATTCCCTCGGTGAGGAACTCGACGAGGGACTCGCCGTCGTCGGACAGCACGCCGAGCGCGCCGTAGCGGGCTCCGGTCACGGCGCGCGCCTCATGGACGATACGACTCAGCAGGCTCTCCAGGTCGAGGTCCGAGGCCACCGCCGCGACGGCGTCGAGCACGGACCTCCAGCGAGCACCGTCCAGATCCTCCACACGCACACCGTACGGGTCGTCGGGGCCGTCGGTCCCGGGAAGTCGGGACCTTCGACCCTTCTCCGCAGCGACACGGGGAAGCAGAGTGGAAGACGAGGAGAGGAGAGGTCATGACTACCAACACCATCGTCGTCGGGGTCGATGAGACGCCGGCCGGTGCGGCCGCGCTCCGGTGGGCCGCAGAGGAGGCCGAGCTCCGCGGGGCCGAGTTGAAGATCGTCCACGTCTGGCAGATCGACGCGGCGATCGCGATGGCCGGGGCCGAGGTCCCGTGGATGGCCTACGAATCCGACGCGCGAAGCAACGCCGCCCGGTGGGTCGCCGAGACGATCGGCGCCGAGGACGCCGCCGGCAACCCCCGCCGGATCGACGTCGAGCAGGGCGCTCCCGGCCCGACGCTCGTCGAACTGTCGAAGGACGCTGCGATGCTGGTCGTGGGGACGCGCGTCCACACGGGCATCAGCCGGGTCCTGTTCGGATCGGTGAGCCACTACTGCCTGACCCACGCGCACTGCCCGGTGGTCGCCGTCCCGGCGGTCGAGGACTGACCGCGCCCGGTCCGGGCCCTCACCCGGATCCCGCGGGGCCTCGCACCCCGGAGGCCCCGCATCGCGTCCCGGCGGCCCATGGCCGCCGGGACGTCTCGTCCGCGCCGAGATCGCGGGCGGGTCACTACCGTGGTGCCATGATCGATCGGGTTCGGCTCCGTGCCGGCGAGGCCGTCTTCGCGCGTGTCGCCGGCCCCGAGGGCGCGCGTCGGCGGGAGCGCATCCACGGGACCCCCGGCCCACGCCGTTTCACTCCCGACGACCCGATCTGGCGCGTCCACGCCGACGCCTCGATGTTCGTCGGAGGCATCCGTGCTCTGCTGCTGCAGTCACTGCATCCGCTGGCGATGGCCGGCGTGGACCAGCATTCGGGGTTCCGCGGTGATCCGTGGGGTCGGCTGCATCGGACGAGCGGATTCATCGCCGAGACCACCTACGGCACCATCGACCATGCCGATCGGGCGATCCGGACTGTGCGCCGCATCCACGAACGCGTCACCGGGGTGGCGCCGGACGGACGCCCGTACTCCGCGTCCGATCCCCATCTGGTCACGTGGGTGCACGTGGCCGAGGTGGACTCGTTCCTGCGGGCTCACGACCGATACGGTGCACGACCGCTGACCGCGACGGTGCGGGACACCTACGTCGCCCAGGCGGCCTTCACCGCGCGGGGCCTCGGTGGCGTGGACGTCCCCGAGGACGTCGCGGGGTTGCGGGACGCGATCGAGTCGTTTCGGCCCGAGCTGGAGAGCACCCCGGCGGCACGGGCCGCAGCGCGCTTCATCCTGTTGCACCCACCGATTCGGTGGACCTTGCGCGCGCCCTACGCGGTGCTGGCGGCCGCCGCGGTCGGGCTGCTGCCATGGTGGGAGCGGCTTCCGTTGCGACTGCCGTGGCTGCCCGTGACCGAGGCGACGACGGTCCGCGCGGGCGGTCTCCTCGTGACGAGGGCGATCGCCTGGGCGATGGCCCCGCCGACCGCTGGTGATGAGGATGACGGCGAATCGCGACACAATGGAAGCCGTCAACCCGAATCCCAGGAGTGATCTCTCGTGAAGAAGCTTGCGCTACTCGTCGCCGTCGCCATCGGATACGTCCTCGGAACACGTGCGGGACGCGCTCGCTACGAGCAGATCAGGAGACAGGCCGAGAAGGTGTGGCACACCGAGCCGGTGCAGTCGACCGTCGAGAAGGCCCAGGAGACCGCCAAGCACGCGGCGGCCGACGTGGGTCATCGGGTGGCCGAGTCCGCCAAGGACGCGGCCCACCTGATGACCGAGAAGGTCAAGACCGCGGCCGATTTCGCGGCCGAGGACCGGCCGAGCCCGGCTGAGGCGACTTCCACGGGCGAGAACCTGCACGCGGTCGCCGAGGACCTGGCCGAGGAGGCCGACGTCGCCGCCGCGGCCGCCGACGCCGAGGTGGCGTTCGGGGGTGACCAGGGCCGCGCCGAGGACTTGGCCGCCGCGTCGAACCAGCTCTCGACCGAGGCCGAGGACGTCTCCCGAGCGGCGGACGCCGCCGACCGCCGCGCCGACGCCGAGGTCGCCTTCGGGGGCGACGACGAGGGAGACCGCGCCTGATGAAGCTCCGGATCTTCACCGAGCCCCAGCAGGGAGCCACGTATGACGACCTGCTCGCGGTCGCCCGTGAGGCCGAGCGGCTCGGCTTCGACGCCTTCTTCCGCTCGGACCACTACCTGACCATGGGTGGTGACGGTCTGCCCGGGCCGACGGACGCGTGGATCACCTTGGCCGGACTCGCGCGGGACACGTCGACGATCCGGCTGGGGACCCTGGTCACGAGCGCCACCTTCCGGCTTCCGGGCCCGCTCGCGATCGCGGTCGCCGGTGTCGACCAGATGAGCGGCGGACGGGTGGAGTTCGGACTCGGCGCCGGTTGGTTCGACGCCGAGCACCGCGCCTATGGCATCCCGTTCCCGTCCACGCCGGAGCGCTTCGATCGCCTGGAGGAGCAACTCGAGATCATCACGGGTCTGTGGTCCGACACATCCGGGAAGTTCTCCTTCGACGGCGTCCACTATTCCCTCGACGCCTCGCCGGCCCTGCCCAAGCCGACGCAGGCGAAGATCCCGGTGATCGTCGGCGGCAAGGGCAAGCGCCGCACTCCGACCCTCGCCGCACTGTTCGCCGACGAGTTCAACGTGCCGTTCGAGTCGGTGGAGTTCACCCGGACGCAGTTCGACCGGGTCCGCCGGGCGTGCGAGCGCACCGACCGCGATCCCGACTCGCTGGTGTACTCCAACGCCCTCGTGCTGTGCGCCGGATCGGACGAGACCGAGATCGCGCGTCGTGCCGCCGCGATCGGACGCGAGGTCGACGAGCTGCGCCAGAACGGCCTCGCGGGCACGCCCGACGAGATCGTCGAGAAGCTGCGCACGTACGCCGACGCCGGCACCGAGCGGGTCTACCTGCAGGTCCTCGACCTGACGGACCTGGAGCACCTCCAGCTGGTGGCCGAGGAGGTCATGCCGCACCTCACCACCTGAGTTTTCCACAGGTTTGTGCACACGTCGTGGATAAGAATTACATCGGTGTGATTCATCCCCAGGGATACACACACCTGTGTATGACGTGGTCGTGGGCGCGACCGTCTCGGCGCGTCACCGGGAGTCGGACGGATCACGACCGCTCGCCGGCCGGATCTCTCCGCTCCTCCTGTGACGCGTCGATCACCGGGAGCGCCACGTCACAGTGCGGCACCGCTCCCTCGGTGATCGGGTCGTAGACCTCGCGGGGCGGTCCTGCCGCCGTCATCCTGAATTGACTCGCCCGCAGCTGGACCGCCTCGAACGCCGCGAGGATCCGGGGGAACTGCACGTCCTGGGCCCGGACCCGGGTGTACACCTCCCGGTGTTCGGGTTCGACCCGGTGGGCGCGCCCCCGGTCCCGAATCGGGACGCACACCTCGATCGGCCCGTCGGATTCCCAGCCGACCTGCCCGTGGTAGATCACGACGAGACGTCCGGCGGCCCCGCCTCGCTCCTGCGCCGACCGGAAGAGCCGCGCCGCCTCCTCGGCGATGACTTCCGGTAGGTTCTTGGCCGAGGTGTGGCGGATCGACGTGACCACGGCGGTCGCCGGAACCGTGCGGACGGCCACCTCGAAGCCCGCCACCCCTGGCTGGTGCTCACCGTCCAGCGAGCCACCGGCGAGCGCGTGCTCGAGGAACTCCGCCAGCGACTGGCGACGTGCATGCTCTTCGGCTTCGCGCTCCCGGTACCGAGCGAGTTGCATCGCCCTCTCGGCGGGGGTGCTCCGCAACACCTCGCGAATCCGGTCCAGCGGCATGTCGATGCGGCGCAGCAAGGTGATGATGCGTGCCGTCTCCACCTGTGCCGGGCTGTACTTCCGGTAACCACTGTGGGGATCGACGGCGTCGGGGGACAGCAGACCCTTGCGGTCATAGAGTCGCAATGCCTTCGGGGAGAGCCAGGTCGCCGCGGCGAACTCCCCGATGGTCATCAGCTCGGCCATCGTCCCCTCCGCCCTCGATTCTAGGAGCGGACGTCAGTCGAGCAGGTACAGCAGATCGATCTCCCATCGGGTGGGGTCCGGCTCCTCCGCCGGATCGGTGAGGAAGTGCTCGGCGAATCCCGTCCATTCCAACCCGTCGTCGGCGCGCGAGGTCGGAAGCGCCAGGCCCCGTGCGGCGGCCCAGGTCTCGACCTCGGCGCGGGATCGCTCGATGCCGTCGGGGGATCCCCTGTGGTGGCCCACGAGGTACGTCCCGGCCGGCAGGCCCCCGAACACGAGGCCGTCGCCGGGGACGACCGGCTCGGAGACCGGGACCGCGACGGTCAGGTCGACCGTCTCCTCGCGGCTCGGCCCGAGATGCCGATAGATGTAGAGCGGACCGCCCAGCGGGACCGTCCCGCGTGCGGACAGCCATCCGTAGAGTCGCGGGATCTGCTCGTTGGGTCCCCCGGGTGCTCCGAACTCCGCGAAGCACGCGCGGACAGGTGCTCCGACGTACCGGACCATCGGGCGCTCCTGAAGCGAGATGTCGAGGCTCACTCCGATCACTCCTTCAACGGTGTCGCGGTGGCGGAACCGCCACCGGACACCACCTCAGCGTCTGCCCCAGGGTCAAGGTCAAGGACGCGCGGACTCAGCGTGAGAACAAGGCGGTCCGCGCGATCGTCGAACGAGATGTGTGACGTAGTCGTGGTGGACGCTATGGAGCACTACGGGAACAGGCGACCACGGGTCGAGAGGCTGGTTTCCGTGTGGAATCAAGGCGTCGGCGACGATCCCGCCCTCGCCGCGGAGCAGGACGACCCGCTGATCGGCGCGTCGGTGGAACCAAAGAAACGACCTCGAACACGCCTCATGGAGAGCGAAGTGGACGCTATCCGAACAGCTCGCGAGCGCGGAGTCAGCGCGAACGCGTTGGCGCGTCAGTTCGGGGTTCATCGGGCCACGGTGTGGGCGAAGACGCGGACCTCCAATCAGGAACCTCGTCAGCAGACGCAGGTTTCAGATCGTGTGCAGACTGCGGCGAATCAGATCGACCAATCGATCAAGAAGGTCTTCACACTCAGGTCGGACGACTGAGTCACCCTGTTCGACTGCGGAGATTGCTGCCTGAGTCACGTCGTACTTGCAGGATTTGACGAGCTTCTCGGCATCGGGCACGCCTGCGTTGACGAGTATCTCGGAGAGACGTTCGCTCCACGCCTTATCTCGGCCCTGATCGAGCTTGCGTTTCTGACGGTCATTCAAGCTGAAGCCGATCCTGGTCTCAAGCGCTGCAAGGTACGAATCCTGGATGAGCACGTCTTCCAGCTCAGAATGTGCACACGAGGGTCGCACAACTTGGACGACTGCGGTCTGCTCGATCACGCCGTCCGCAAGGAGACGATCAACGTCATTCTTCCCCGCAGGATCGCTATCGAGTACCACGATCGGTTGAGTCAAGATGTCCCGCGTCAAGGAGTTGGCAGGTTTTCGGTGGTTTGAAATGTCGGGACGGTCGGGCTGGCCAGGCCGAGGTGCATCTCCTTGGGCCGGTTCCAGGCCAGTGCTTCGTGGGGCCTGATC
>Ga0079224_100002907_pt1 | contig 21228 bp, 20 predicted proteins | sample Stecom2015_FD_80414 | JGI IMG/M metagenome (GOLD analysis project Ga0079224, IMG submission 80414) | Agricultural soil microbial communities from Utah to study Nitrogen management - Steer compost 2015 | ecosystem: Environmental > Terrestrial > Soil > Agricultural land | place: USA: Utah...
CTGTATTTACTTGCTGATTTCCTTCGGTTTTCGGAAAATCAGATATAAGCCTCCTAACATAAACGGAATACTCAAGAGCTGGCCCATGTTAAACTTCATGCCATCCTCAAAAGCCTCTTGGTTTTCCTTAAAGAACTCCAGTGCAAACCTCGCGCCAAACAAAAGAACAAGAAAAACACCGAACAAATAGCCCGCTTTCGGTTTCCGGTTGCGTTGGTACATCGTCCAGAGGATCACGAAAATGACCACATACGCCAGGGCTTCATATAGCTGGGCAGGGTGCCTCGGCACAGCATCTACCTTTTCGAACACAACCGCCCACGGCACCGAGGCCGGCAAACCGATAATCTCCGAGTTGAAGAAGTTTCCTAAGCGGACAAAAGCTCCTGCCAAGGGTACGACCAGAATCAACCGGTCGGTAATCCACATGAAGTCTGTTTTGGTTTTTCGGGAAAACAGCCATAGGGCGGTCAAGATCCCGATAGCTCCGCCGTGACTGGCTAGTCCCTGGAACCCCGTAAGTTCGAAGTTGCCGTTTATCATCCGGAAAGGAAGGATCATTTCCAGCGGATGTTGTATGTAGTAGTCGAACTCATAGAACAGGCAGTGGCCCAGGCGTGCCCCGATCAGCGTTCCCAGAAAAATATAGATGCTCAGCTGATCCAGCAGCTCCTGGCTTTTGCCTTCCTTTTTGAAGATGTTCAGCATAAGGATATACGAAACGACGAACGCGGCAAGGAAGCACAGTGCGTAGTAACGTAAACCAAACGAACCTATCTCAAAGATAACCGGGTCAATATTCCAATGAATGGCAGTTAAGATGGAAATCATAGTCGTAAATTGTCCGGTAAACTTAGATAAATTTGTGTTGATATGCAATTATAATTACGTGAATGAAGTAATAGGAAGTCTGTAGTCTTTTTGGAGAGCCTGTCCGTGTTATTATTAGGACTTATCTGGAGCGATGGCAGTTTTGAATGTCTAAGATGAATATTTTCCATAGCACAGCCGATGCCTTAGGTGATCACCTGGACGTGTTTAATGGGTTTGAGTAGAAAAAAGTGGCGATTGTAGAATTGCAGGCGCAATCAAGGGGTCTGTTTTGGAGCGTTGGAAATCCCCGTCCTAGTCCCGTTAGTGCTCAAAGCGATAGCGATTGTATTGTTGTATGAGTCCAGGATCTGGTAGTCGCCCCCTGTTCAATCGATATCAGCGTTACCCTCTGTAGTCGGCATTTGAAATCATCCTAAAATTTTTCTAATTTGTGCGCAAATAGTGTGAATATGGCAAAAAATAAAGGAAAAGAAAATAAGAAGCATGTATCGGTCGTAACTGACAAGTCGTTAAAGTTTTTTGAGACTTATATAAACAACCCGTCGCCCACAGGCTTCGAGTGGGAGGGGCAACGCTTATGGCTTGACTATATAAAGCCGTACGTCGATGAGACCTATATTGACAACTATGGCACGGCCATGGGGATCATCAATCCGAAGGCGCCTTACAAGGTGGTCATTGAAGCACATGCCGATGAAATATCGTGGTTTGTAAATTATATCACGAAAGACGGACTTATTTACGTCATCCGTAACGGCGGCTCCGATCACCAGATCGCGCCCTCTAAACGCGTCAACATTCATACGGACAAGGGCATGGTGAAGGCCGTTTTTGGATGGCCGGCCATTCATACCCGTTCGGGCGAAAAAGAAGAAGCGCCTACCTTGAAGAATATATTCCTGGATTGTGGGGCAACCTCTAAAGAGGAAGTAGAAGAGATGGGTATACATGTAGGGTGTGTTGTCACATACGAAGATGAGTTTATGGTATTGAACGATCGCTATTATGTGGGCCGTGCCCTGGACAACCGGGCAGGCGGGTTCATGATTGCGGAAGTGGCCAGGCTGCTAAAAGAAAACGAAAAGAAGCTGCCCTTCGGCCTTTACGTGGTCAATTCCGTACAGGAGGAAATCGGATTGCGAGGAGCTGAAATGATTGCCGATTATATTAAGCCGAACGTGGCGATTGTAACCGACGTTACCCACGACACGCAGACGCCTATGATCAATAAAATTACCCAGGGCGACTTAGCCTGTGGGCAGGGGCCGGTATTGTCGTACGCACCGGCCGTACAGATTAACCTAAACCGCCTACTGATAGAAGTGGCAGAGCATAATGGTATTCCTTTTCAGCGCCAGGCATCTTCCCGCTGGACGGGGACGGATACCGACGCCTTTGCCTATTCAAACGGCGGGGTGCCCTCGGCCCTGATATCGCTGCCCTTACGGTACATGCACACAACAGTCGAAATGATTCACAAGGAAGATGTGGATAACGTCATCCGTCTGATTTATGAAGCGGTACTGAAGATCGAAGCTGGTCAGGACTTCCGTACGTTCAGCCACTGATTGCAAGACGAAATATATCTTGCATCTAAAGGTAAATTTATCTAAGTTTAGAACGGAAGAATTAAATAAAAGTGCAATGGACGTCAATTTTATGGATTTGAAAAACAACAATAACGAACCCGAGGAGAATAATGAGTTGAGTATAGAGTTGAGTGAAGAGATCGCGGAAGGGATTTACAGTAATCTGGCTATCATAACCCACTCGAATACAGAATTTGTTCTCGATTTTATACGTATTATGCCTGGAGTTCCCAAGGCTAAGGTGAAATCAAGAATTGTTCTGACACCCGAGCACGCCAAGAGGCTGCTGGGTGCTTTGCAGGATAACATTAACCGGTTCGAAGTGGCCAATGGCGCTATCAAAACAAACGATCCGGCGTTGCCCATGAATTTTGGAGGGCCGGCTGGAGAAGCTTAGTCGTTAAAAGTGAAAAGAGAGAGCTGCAAGGTTCTCTCTTTTTTATTAAAATGTTTGCAACCCGGGCACATTGATCTGGGGCGGTGAGTATCTGGAGGTGGTTCGGTCGGATCAGGTTTTAATGTACCTTCCGGCCGGTAGACATCACCCACCGCGTAAAAACCAATCGCTGGCTCGTTTGTTGTAGGTTAGGAGGCTTATGGATATACAAGTTAGAAATTTAACGGTAGAAGATTATAAGGATTTAAAGCGTTCGATGGAGAAGGCTTATGGAAACGATTCAGGGCAGGTGTGGACACGCGAAAATATCGAAGATCTGATCGGCCTGTTTCCGGAAGGACAACTATGTGTGGAAGTGAATGGCCGCGTGGTTGCCTGTGCACTGTCGCTGATCATTGATTCCAAGAAGACGAACATCTACAAGAAATATTACGAAATCATAGACGGCGGGAAGTTTTCCACGCACGATTACGACGGCGATACGCTGTACGGAATCGAAGTGTTTGTACATCCCGATTTCCGTTCGCTCCGGCTGGGCCGGCGGCTATACGACGCGCGGAAGGAGTTGTGCGAAGAGATGAACTTAAAAAGCATCGTGGCGGGAGGTCGCATACCGAATTACCATAACTATGCTGATAAAATGACCCCGCGTACGTATATCGAAAAAGTTAAGCGAAAGGAGATTTACGATCCCACGTTAACTTTTCAGCTATCGAATGATTTTCATGTCAGCAAAATTTTAAAGAATTACCTGCCCGAGGATAAGGAATCGAATGAGTTTGCGACGCTACTAGTCTGGGACAATATTTATTACGAGCCCGACGCAAAGTCGAACTCGGCAACGCGGCAGACGATCCGTTTGGGATTGGTACAATGGCAGATGCGCGCTTTTAAAGATATCGAGGAGTTTTATGATCAGGTTGAGTTTTTTGTGGATACCGTCAGCGATTACGGAACAGACTTTATCATGTTCCCGGAGTTTTTTAACACGCCGTTGATGAGTCCCTACAACGATTTGCCTGAGCGGGCGGCAATGGAAAAGCTTGCAGATCTGACAGACGAAATCATTGATAAGATGCAGCAGCTGGCCGTATCTTACAACGTGAATATCATCGCAGGCTCCATGCCTATCGTAGAATATAAGAAGTTATATAACGCTTCTTATTTATGTCATCGGAACGGTAAGCTGGACGTCCATAAAAAAATACATATTACGCCCAATGAGCTTAAATATTACGGGATGGTTGGTGGAAACGAAATTAACGTCTTCGACACCGACTGTGGTAAGGTGGGGCTTTTAATCTGTTACGATGTAGAATTTCCCGAAGTTAGCCGTATTATGGCTGATCAGGGGATGCAGATGCTATTTGTTCCTTTTATGACCGATACGCAAAATGGATATATGCGTGTCCGGGCATGTGCGCAGGCGCGTGCCATTGAAAACGAGTGTTACGTGGCCATTGCCGGATGTGTAGGCAATCTGCCGCGCGTTAACAATATGGATATACAATACTCCCAGTCGGCGGTCTTTACGCCATCCGACTTTGCCTTTCCAAACAACGGAATTAAGGCCGAAGCGACACCAAATACGGAAATGGTGCTGATCGCCGATGTAGATCTATATGCTTTGCGGGATCTGCATGAATACGGAACAGTGAAAATACTAAAAGACAGGAGGAAGGACCTGTATCAGGTGAAAGTGCTTAAGTAACGGAGGATTTAGGTGCCGGCCGGAGGCTATACAACCGCCAGTCATCAGGTGCACATGCGCGTTGGTACGTTTAGCACATCTTCCGCGCAAGGTGACTCTTACGAACAATATGACACGGAAAGCTGAGGAGCTGTTATCGAAGCCCGCCAACAGCGCTCTGGATATCGGTGTCTTTAAAATGGTGTTACGCTACCACTTCCTCGTAATCATCCGCCCTCGGTATGTTGGCAATGATCGGAATCCACTCATCGGGGACGGTTGTCAACTTGCGCTCCACTAGATTTAGCCAGGCGCCGTCGACATTTACAGTGGCGGCCTTTACACCATTCTCTTTGTAGATCTCGTGCCGAAATGAAAATCTAAAGTTCTTCAAGTTCAGTTTAACGATTTCAACTTTGATTTTTATATGTTCGTCTAGCCCTATTTCCCTGTGGTAGATCAGCTCTTCCCGGAAAAGGATAGGGCCTATGTGTTTTTTTGCGAACTCGTCTAGCGAAAGCCCGGCGCGTTTCAGCATATTGCTCCGCGCCTGGGCGCAGAAGTCGGCATATGCCGAGTGCCGGAGATGCCTGTTGGGATCCAACTGGGACCACAGCACCTGTCCTTCAAAAAAAATATTTGTTTGTTTCATACCAACCAAGATACGGAAAGTTAAACTAAAATAGGAAGGACAATCGTTGCCAGGGTACGCCAGGTCTCCGTTTTCTTTCAAACAAGCTTCGTTGCAAAGGACGCGTTGCTGGGCGTCCGCCGTGACGCCTCGCTGAACACGGAAGGCGGGATAAGGGTAATTGCTCCGCCTGCCGTCAGACGGGCGAAACCAATTGCATGAGTATCGCCGTTAACCATCCTGCATATGTTCCTATTGCATATCCGAAGACGGCGAGAATAACGCCTACAGAGATCAACGACGGGTGGAAAGCTGCCGCGGTGACGGTTGCCGATGCCACGCCTCCGACGTTGGCCGTGCTTCCCACGGCCAAGTAAAAAAATGGAATCTTCATCAGCTTGGCGACACCGATTAACAATAGGGCGTGAATGCTTATCCAGATAAGGCCCACGATAAACAATCCCGGATTGTCCAGAATGGCCGATATGTCCATTTGCATGCCTATGGTTACAACAAGCATATACAGCAACGTTGTCCCCAGTTTTGACGCTCCGGCATTTTCAAGCTTGCGGGCAGGGGTAAACGAAAGGATGATACCGATGACTGTGGCAAATAGAACCAACCAAAAGAACCCGTTCGTGAGGGAGAATTTTTCCAACTGGGGGAAATGTTCCGCCATATATGCGGAAACCGGTGTTGCCAGTAATGAGGAGATACCCGTCCCGCCGAGGGCCAGGGCCAGCATGAAAATGAAATCTCTGGATTCGGGAATGCGGCTATTCGCCTGGGTCCGTTCGTCCATCTGCCTGGTTAGTACCTTGACATCCGTATCGTCAGCCTTTAAAAGTCTGTCAATAGCCTTAGACTTCGTAGCTCCGTATAACAACAGCGCCATCCAGATGTAAGCAACAAACACATCAACGGCCAGTATAGCCGAGAATAGCTGAGGCGATGGTTGCAGAATTTCTTTGAGGGCGACCTGATTTGCACTTCCACCAATCCACGAGCCCGCGAGGGCTCCCAGCCCGCGCCATACCTCATCGGGGCCCGCACCGCCAACTACATCCGGCGCAACAATCGCCGTAAGCCAGACGGCTGCTGGACCACCTACAACAATGCCGATTGTTCCGGTGATAAACATCAGTCCTGCACGTTTACGCATATTCCACATCTCCCGAAGATCTAAATTTAGTGTGAATAGAATCAGGCAGGCGGGTAGAAAGTAGCGGCTGCCAATACTTGTCAGCGGCGAATTTATCCCGTCGATGACGCGAAAGGAATTGAGCAAACCGGGTAAAAAATAGCACAATAAAAGAGGTGGGATAACGGAGTAGAACCCTTGGATATACCTGTTTTTCAGTGTGGACGTATAGAAAATAATTCCCAGCACAATCATTAATATACCGAAGACACCGGCTTGGTCAGTGATTAAGGGGGTAAATTCGTTGGTTGTATTTTGCATAATTTTCGGGCAATTGCTAAATTGCTCGTGAAAATATGTAATATTTTCGGAACCACCGCTGTTTTTTTATTATTCTTGCATAAAGATGCGTGGTTTGGGGCGCTTTTTGGTGGACCTCCGTGTCTGCCAGCGGGATGCCGTTAATTTTGTTAGTTGAATAGTATGAAAATTCGAATTTTGGTTGTAGGGTGCGGTAATATGGGGAAGTCGCACGCTAAAGCTTATCACTTGTCGGAGGGCTTTGAAATTGTCGGGCTTGTCGCTAGGGGAAAAAGTAAGGATGAACTGAACGCGGCGTTAGGTGCAAGTTATCCCACCTTCGACGACTATGCAACGGCACTTGCTGAGACAGTCCCCGATGCGGTGTGTATTGCTACCTATCCCGACACACACGAGGCATATGCTGTAGCAGCCTTCGACAAAGGGGCACATGTTTTCATCGAAAAGCCGCTGGCAGACAGTATAGCCGGTGCCGAACGGGTTGTGGAGGCTGCAAAGCGCGCAGGTAAAAAACTGGTCGTTGGTTACATTTTACGCTACCACCCATCCTGGATGAAATTCATTGACATCGGTAGAGAACTCGGAACCCCTTTGGTGTTCCGTATGAATCTGAACCAGCAGAGTCATGGATACATGTGGGATGTGCACCGTAACCTAATGAAGAGCCTTAGTCCGATTGTAGACTGTGGTGTTCATTATATCGACGTGATGTGCCAGATGCCACCCGCGAAGCCTATACTGGTGTCTGCCATCGGCGCGAGGCTCAGCAACGACATACCGCCAGATAACTACAATTACGGCCAACTGCAAATCCGCTTTGATGATGGATCGGTGGGCTGGTATGAGGCGGGCTGGGGGCCAATGATCAGTCAGACGGCATTTTTCGTCAAGGATGTAATCGGGCCACGTGGTTCGGTTTCTATTGTTGCCAGCACGGCGGGTGGTGAAGGTAAATCCGATGCAGTGGAATCGCATACCAAAACCGAGTCGCTTCGGGTGCATCATGCGGCTATCGACGACGCGAACGAGTTCATTATGCAAGACGAGTGGATCAATCTTCAGGATGAACCTGATCATCAGGAGCTGTGTAATCGCGAGCAGGCCTATTTTCTACGGGCGATCCGCGAAGATCTTGACTTGTCGAAGCCGATTCAGGACGCTGTTAACAGTTTGCGCATCGCATTTGCCTGCGATGAATCCGTGAGGACAGGGAAGGTTGTCGAGTTGTAAAGGTGTTAAGTTGTAAGATGCGTCTTTACAACTTTACGGAATATTAAGATATTTATGTGTCTGCAAAGAGATCTCCCACTGTGGATGTTCCTTCACATAATCGATAATGAGGGTAGTCATCTCGGCAGCGCGTGACCACTCGGGCTGTAAATATAGCTTACAGTTTTTGCCTACAAATCTGGCGTGCTCCTCGGCCCACTGGAAGTCGCTTTTGTTAAACACAATGACTTTCAGTTCTCCTGCGGCATTTAACACATCGGGGCGGGGACCTTTAAATTTTTTCGGAGACAGACATATCCAGTCCCAAAAACCGGAGAGCGGATAAGCGCCTGACGTTTCTATAAAAGTTTGTATCCCCTCTTCTTTCAAGCGCCGTGTCAGGTAGTCGAGATTGTATATTAAGGGCTCTCCTCCGGTGATAACGACCGTTTTTGCAGGGTGTAGCTTGGCATTTTCAACGATCACGTCTGCCGGTGTGAGCGGGTGCAGGTCAGCGTTCCAGCTCTCTTTCACGTCGCACCAGTGGCAGCCAACATCGCATCCGCCTAAGCGTATAAAATATGCCGCTTTACCGGTGTGGTAGCCTTCGCCCTGTATCGTGTAAAACTCTTCCATGAGTGGAAGTAAAGTGCCGTCTGCTGGAACCTGATTTGACATGTTCTTGTTTTTTGAGAGCACAAAGGTACAAAAATAGCCCTATATAATAACGTTAGTTGCCAGCTGGGGGGCAGGAATTGACTTAATTGTGAAGAAGTTTCCTGCCGGAATGTCGACGTAGCCCAATAAGGCGTGCAGGAACGCATTGCCGGAAAGGTTGTACCTCGCGTTTTCTTTTCTTAAAGATATTGAATACCTTTGCTTTTTGTTAAAACAAGCGTACCTGCGGCACCAAGGTAATTGTACACCTTGCGCGGTTAGGTTTGTATCTTTAAATAAATTAAAATCATATTCGTAGATGATTAACATTACACTGCCTGACGGTTCGGTACGTCAGTATGAAAACGGGACAACAGCCATGGAGGTTGCCCTATCCATTTCCGAGGGGTTGGCGAGAAATGTATTAGCAGCCGAAGTCAATGGTGAGGTGTGGGACGCTTCCCGCGCCATTGAAAGCGATTCGACGGTAAAGTTGCTTACGTGGAACGATCCTCAGGGCAAGTCAACTTTTTGGCATTCGTCAGCTCACTTGTTGGCCGAGGCATTGGAAGCCCTTTATCCGGGGATTAAATTCGGTATCGGCCCTGCGATCGAGACAGGCTTTTACTATGACGTCGATTTCGGCGACCGCGACTTCTCGTCCGAAGAATTTAAGCAGATTGAAGACAAGATGCTTGAACTGGCAAAAAGGAAAGAAGTGTTCGAGCGTAAACCTGTTTCTAAAGCCGACGCTTTAGCTTATTTTGCGGAAAAAGGAGACGAATACAAGCTCGATCTGATTAAGGATCTGGAAGATGGAAAAATCACTTTTTATACACAAGGAAACTTTACAGATTTATGCCGGGGGCCACACATTCCAAATACAGGTTTCATAAAGGCTATTAAGCTTACCAATGTGGCCGGAGCATACTGGCGGGGAGACGAAAGTCGTAAACAGCTGACCCGTATCTATGGTGTAACCTTCCCGAAGGCTTCCGAACTTTCTGACTACTTAAAATTTATAGAAGAAGCCAAAAAACGGGATCATCGCAAGTTAGGCAAGGAATTGGAGCTTTTTGCCTTTTCTGAAAAAGTCGGTGCCGGATTGCCATTGTGGCTGCCAAAGGGAGCTACATTACGCCAGAAGCTACAGGACTTTTTACAGCGGGCGCAGATCAAAGCTGGATACGAGCCTGTCGTTACGCCCCACATCGGTCATAAGCAGCTGTATGTTACGTCCGGTCATTACGAAAAATACGGTGCTGATGCATTTCAGCCTATCCATACGCCGGTGGAAGGCGAAGAGTTCTTCCTGAAACCGATGAATTGTCCGCACCATTGCGAAATTTATAAAACAAAGCCACGTTCCTATAAAGACCTTCCTGTACGCTTTGCGGAATTTGGTACCGTATACCGCTATGAGCAGTCGGGCGAGCTCCACGGGTTGACGCGTGTGAGAGGCTTTACGCAGGACGACGCGCACCTGTTCTGCCGGCCCGACCAGGTGAAGGATGAGTTTAAGAAGGTTATTGACCTGGTGTTATATGTTTTCGGAGCTTTAGGGTTTGATGATTTTACGGCTCAGGTGTCTCTTCGCGATCCGGAAAACCGGTCGAAATACATTGGAACAGACGAGAACTGGGCCTTGGCTGAGGCCGCTATCATCGAAGCTGCGGCAGAAAAGGGACTTCCCACCGTCGTGGAATATGGGGAGGCTGCGTTCTATGGGCCGAAGCTTGATTTTATGGTGAAGGATGCGCTGGGACGAAAATGGCAACTGGGGACGATTCAGGTTGATTACAACCTTCCTGAACGTTTCGAATTGGAATATACGGGAAGCGACAATCAAAAACATCGTCCGGTGATGATACACCGCGCACCATTCGGTTCATTGGAGCGATTTGTAGCCGTGCTGATCGAACACTGCGCCGGGCAGTTCCCGTTATGGCTTGCTCCTGAGCAGTTTATCGTCCTGCCAGTGTCAGAAAAATATGAAGAATCTGCAAAAACTCTTTTAGAATCGCTAAATAATTCCGATATTCGCGGACTGATTGACCTTCGTGACGAAAAGGTCGGTCGTAAGATTCGTGACGCAGAAGTTAAAAAAATCCCGTATATGTTGATTATAGGGGAAAAAGAGACGGAAAGTGGCACAGTTTCTGTTCGTAAACACGGGTCTGTAGATTTAGGATCAATGAGTCCACAGGCATTTAAGGAATTATTAATTAAAGAAATAACCGTTTAATTTTTAAATATTTGGCATTAAATAGAGGTGGTGGTCCTAGACCGCCAATGAGAAGGAAAGAACCAGAACATCGCATTAACGAATTTATCAGAGTACCGGAGGTACGTCTGGTCGGCGATAATGTAGAACAAGGAATTTATCCAACCCGCAAAGCGTTAGAACTAGCTGACGAGTTGGAACTTGATCTCGTGGAGATTTCGCCAAATGCAGTTCCACCGGTTTGTCGGATTATAGATTACAGTAAGTTTGTTTACGAGCAGAAGAAGAAACAAAAGGAAATTAAAGCGAACGCGAAGCAAACTGTTATCAAAGAGATTCGTTTTGGTCCGAATACGAGCGACCACGACTTTGAGTTTAAGCTGAAGCATGCTATTAAGTTTCTGGAGAGCGGTGAGAAAGTTCGCGCATATGTTCACTTTAAAGGCCGCGCGATCGTGTTTAAAGAGCAGGGAGAAATTCTCCTGTTGCGTTTTGCACAGGCGCTGGAAGATTACGGTAAGGTTGAACTATTGCCGAAACTGGAAGGGAAACGTATGTTTTTAACCTTGGCACCGAAGACTGTAAAAAAATAGAATTCTAACAGATTGATATAAAAATAATTGAATTATGCCAAAAGTAAAAACCAATTCCAGCGCGAAAAAACGCTTTAAATTGACTGGAACAGGTAAAATTGCAAGAAAAAACGCTTACAAAAGCCACATCTTGACAAAGAAAACGACAAAACAGAAACGTAACTTGACAACAACAAGTTATGTGCATGATGCTGATATGGGCAATGTTAAACGCATGCTTGCTATCGGTAAATAAGTTTTATCTCAATTTTTAATAATAATTTTTTTAACCGGGTATCAGGTAGTAAGATTGCTGAAAAACGTAACACCTTATACCAAACTAAATTTAATAAGATATGCCACGTTCGGTTAACGCAGTAGCTTCGAGAAGAAGAAGAAAAAGAATCCTGAAATTAGCAAAAGGCTATTTCGGATCAAGAAGCAAAGTTTATACTATTGCTAAAAATACAGTAGAAAAAGGTTTACAGTACGCTTACCGCGACCGTAAAACCAAAAAACGCGAGTTCAGGGCTTTATGGATTCAGCGTATCAACGCAGGTGCACGTCAGCATGGAATTTCGTATTCTCAGCTGATTGGAAAATTGAATGCTAAGAATGTCGGTTTGAACCGTAAGGTATTGGCTGATTTAGCATTAAATCACCCAGAAGCTTTCAAAGCAGTAGTTGACGCAGTAAAATAAAGTTGTAACCGTTATCAATTTGTTAGATATTAAAAGGAACCTTCGGGTTCCTTTTTTTGTTACCGATATTGCGGGACAGTCCTTTTGAATGGTCGCAGACGTTATTGTCTATTGAATGATCATACCCCGCAGCATAGGGGCGGCAGGGCAATAGGCGAAACGTCAGGACGGATAACGCCGACTGCACGCCGTGCTTGCCGAGAAAATGCGTATCTTGTAGAGAAGTTAGGTCTAATTGGCAGTTTTATGGAAAAAATGCAGATATCTATTGTTTTTCAGCCCTGCGAAAACGGGGTTCGCTTCGTAGCGTCATTAAAGCAAGCTGCTTATCGTCTGCTTGAAGCGTCCTATTCAAGTTACCGATCGATCGCGCACATCAGTATCTGTAATCTCCTGCTTTCGGAAAGAGAGGTGGACGTGATCGTTCGCCGTCTAAGGGAAGGTCTGAAGTACGAGCATAGTCAGCACGTGTATTTTGACCGATTCGCGTCATACCCTTCGTCGGGGACATTGTATATGGCTCCTACCGTATACGCGAGGAATTTCCTAAAGGGAAAGATACGGAAAATAGCGGAGGAGATCAGGCAGGTAGTGCCGGTGCGGCCGTCGGCTGATCCTCATTTAACTATAGGCCGTGGATTGGAGAAAGACGATCTTGAGCGTCTGACGAACGCAGCGGTATTTCAGCAGATCGATTTCGATTTCTTTTGTAACGGAATCCTCCTACGTAAGTTTAATCCCGAAAAGAAACATTACGAGCCGCTCTTGGAAATTCCGTTTGGCGGAGAGGAACGTCCGGATGCCGCCGGCGGCCAGCTCGCTTTTCCCTTCACGTAGACATCAGTAAAGCCTTTTTCAGGATGCGTAAGCTTGTTGCCATTTCCTCCTGATCTAAGTGCCCAAATCCTATGCGCATGGCTGTCATGCTGGCATTTTGGTACAGGATGTTTCTCGGTATAAAGAGATGGTCCTCAGCACAATGCTGGCTCAACTGGATCAGGTTTACCGGTGATTTAAACGTTGCCCATACGGCGAGACCTCCTGCCGGCTTGTTTGCCGTAAGCCAGGGCTTAAATTCGTCGGTTAACATATCGATAAACTGATTGCGGCGCTCCCGATATATCTTTAAAGACTTTTTTAGATGCCTTGAGATTAAACCTTCCTCAATAAGTTCACCTAAGGCCTGTTCCATCAGCACGTCGCCCTGTCGGTCTATTATCCCCAGCAGTTTACGCATTTCGACCATAATATTTCCGGGCGCTACGATGAAGCCCGTGCGGAACCCTGGAGCCAGCGATTTACCAAAGGAACTTATATAGATTACCATTCCCGATGTGTCCGCAGTGGCGAGCGGCAGGAGGGGCTGTTTGTCGTAATGAAAGTCGTAGTCGTGGTCGTCTTCTACGATGACAAAACCGAATTCCTGCGCAAGCTGTAGAAGTGACATGCGGCGCGCGGGGCTCAGGCTGACGGTCGTGGGGTAGTGGTGCTGAGGCGTAACATACACCATACGTACTGTCTGTCGCGTACACAGGGCTCGCAAGGCATCAGTGTCAATTCCCTCTGCGTCAACCGGCAATGGATGGATCCGCGCACCATTCTTCTGAAAAACCATATTGGCCGAAAAATATCCCGGCGAGCCGACCACCACCAGTTCGTCCCGCTGTAACAATATTTCGGATAAGATAAAAAGGCTCATTTCCGGGCTCCTCGTGATGAGAAGATTTCCGGCTGATACATGTAGGCCCCGCGACAAGCGCAGGTAGTGTGTAAGTTGTTCTTTAAAGTATTCGCTGCCTTCGTGATTATAGTATCCCATTTTTTTACGGTTTCGTTTCCGCTTCATGTTGGCGCTATAGATTCTGGAAAGGTCCTCCAGCTGCGTTAAACGGATGTCGGGTGTGCCGTCGTTAAATACGTATGCATAATCGGCATAATCGTAGGGGTTGTCCAGCAACATGGAACGTTTAAAGACGAAGCCGGTGCATTTGGGGTACGTTACGTCGGAATCTTGTCGGGCCTTTAGCTCGGGGATGGACGAAGCTATGAAGGCGCCGCGGTTGGGCTTGATGACAATCCAGCCCTGTGCCGATAGCTCGTCGTAGGCAGCGACGACAGTATTGCGGTGGACATCTAGCAGAATGCCTAGCTGCCGTGTGCCGGGAAGTTTCGTGTCCGGTGGTAACAGGTTGCGCTGAATAGCCATGATGAGCTGGTTGGCGATCTGTAGAAAGATCGGCGTCGTAGCGTTCCGATCTATTTGGATAATGCTTCGGAATGGAATGTCAACCGGACTAGGCATAATATAAAAACTGGCATACTTAAACCTGCCGGCAAGGTACTACATTTGCTTCAAATCTGAAATCAAATGGCCGATCTTTTAACAAAAATAGTCCATGACGCAGCCGACAGGCAGCTCAATACGCGGCGATTCGTCCTGCACGATGCCCGGTCGACGATGGGCAACGAAATAGATACCGTAATACCAAAATATCATGCTGATGAAAGACCAATCGATGTTGCGCCACGACTGGCGTGAAGAGGAGCTTCTGGCCGTCTACGACAAGCCGCTGCTCGAATTAATCTATGAGGCAGCCACGGTTCACCGGATGTGGCATCGGGCAGACGAAATACAGCTCTCGACACTTCTTTCTGTAAAAACCGGCGGATGTCCGGAAGATTGTTCGTATTGTGGACAGGCTGCGCGTTATCACACCAGCATCGAAGTGCAGGCTCTGTTGCCCACCGAGACGGTTATCGCCCGCGCGAAAGAAGCGAAAGAGCAGGGGGCTTCCCGCTTCTGTATGGCTGCGGCATGGCGGGAAGTGCGCGACAATCGCGATTTCGACCGGATCATAGATATGGTTAAAGGGGTAAATGCGCTGGGAATGGAGGTCTGCTGCACATTAGGTATGTTGACCGGCGAGCAGGCAAAGCGTCTGCAGGAGGCGGGGCTGTATGCTTACAACCATAATCTGGATACGTCGGAAAATTATTACGACGAGATCATCTCTACACGTACATTTGACAACCGCTTACAGACGATAGCCAATGTACGTAACGCAGGCATTACGGTCTGCTCCGGTGGAATTATCGGTCTGGGCGAATCGAAAGCAGACCGCCTCAGCATGTTGCAGACATTGGCCAATATGGAGATACACCCCGAGTCGGTCCCGATTAATGCATTGGCGCCGGTCCAGGGAACACCGCTGCAAGATAATCCTAAGGTGGATATCTGGGATATGGTACGCATGATCGCAACGGCGCGTCTGGTGATGCCCGCGACGATGGTACGCTTAAGCGCCGGACGGACGGAAATGACCGAAGCAGAACAGGCTTGGTGCTTCATGGCGGGAGCGAACTCTATTTTTACAGGGAAACGCGAAAAGTTGCTGGTGACACCCAACCCCGGTATCTCGGAGGATCTGGACATGCTGGCAAAGCTGGGACTGAAACTAATGAGCAGGTCCTGAGCCGTACGTGATAAGCTGCCCGTATCACCGGCGGGCGGCTCCTCACGCTGCCACATAGGGAGCAGCGTGAGCCGTGCATACTGATTTTCTTATGCGAAGGCATCCCCTGTAAAAGCACCCCTGCTAATCTACACCGGTAACGAACTGTATATTATTCTTTTACCTTTTATTTATCTCGCTTTTTCCATCCCAGGGAAAGCGTGTTTACGTCGTTAAAATTCAGAATCGACATAAATCCCGTGATATTTTCCTAAATTGTGCAGGGGAAAGGCTCCCTTGGTACATCTTCCGTAGTGGGCTACTCTCATCAACTATTTTTAACTTTTTGTTGATATTCATAAGATTTTTTAAGATTATTAAAATTATATTTGGGAACATACCGATGAAAAACAGTTATGAAGCTAGCAAAAAGGGTTAGAATGGTGTTTGCAGATGATTCTGACATCCATCATTTCTATCTTAGCAATTTGTTGCCTGCATTTCCGAATCTTGAACTTGTCCACATGGCGAAGGACGGCAAAGGGCTGTTGTCGTTCTTAGAGCAGCAGGCAGATGTGCCGGACGTCGGGATTATAGACTTACATATGCCTGTTTTGGATGGGATAAGTACTACCAGAGAACTTTTGCAGCGCTATCCCCGTATACGTATTTATGGATTTACGTCGTCGAGCGATGCGCGTGAGAAGGAAATGATGCTGCAGGTTGGAATGTGTAAAATATACGCCAAAAATGAGCTGCGGGAACTGCTGGCAGAAATCGCTGCGTGCAACGGATGAATTTTCTATCGATACGCTTAACCACGGCCGTCTACCCCAATAGCGTATCAGCCTTTTTGTTTTTTTAATCGAGTAGCGAACGATTTTAGTAGTTTTGCACTATGGAAAAAATTCAAGTGCTGAATAACTATATCGCGGCAGTACGCGAAGAACTGCTGCATCACCCCTTATATCAGAAAATTGTTGATATTCATGGGCTGAGAACGTTCACCGAGGGACATGTGTACGCTGTTTGGGATTTTATGTCTTTACTAAAAGCTTTACAGGCACAGCTAACGTGTGTAAAGGTGCCTTGGTTTGCAAGCCCATATCCCACGACGCGTTACCTGATTAACGAAATAGTATTGGCGGAGGAATCGGACGAATATATTGACGGCCGGCGTCTAAGCCACTTTGAGATGTATTTGGAAGCAATGCGCGGTATGGGATCTTCGGTAGGACAGATAGAAGGTTTCGTTGAGATCGTAAAAAATGGTTCGAGCGTGGAAGAAGCGCTATTGCTTCAGCCGATTGATGAACGTATTCGGGACTTCGTACGTTTTACCTTTGAGGTCATCGCAAGCAACGAACCTCATAAAATAGCGTCGGCCTTTACTTTCGGACGCGAAGATCTTATACCCGATATGTTTACATCTATTCTTCGGGAAATACAATCCCGTTTTCCTGCTGCCGATCTGAGTAAAACGATTTATTACTTTCAGCGACATATCGAGCTGGATGACGATGAACACGGTCCCCTCGCCATAAAGATGATTGAAGAGTTAGCGGGAGACGACGAGCAGAAATGGCAGGAGATGGCGGTCGTAGCTAAGGAATCGCTGAAAAAACGTTTGGCTTTGTGGGATGCCATAGCGGATAACATCGGCTGATGTGCCAAAGGAGAAGCTCGCCGTCCTGCAGAATCTCTGCAGATCGGACAATGAAAGAAAGCTGCAGGCGTCGGCTCTTTCTGTGTCCATAGTGGATGTTGGCGAACAACGACAGGAATTGTTCTGCAGTGCGCCCGCGTGGGGCGGCAAACCCGTCGGAGCTCCCCGGCCCGTGTTGAGGACGTCAACAATCAGACGGGAATCTTGTTAAGTAGATAACCCGGTGCAACATTGGCTCAGTACAGGCTCCGCCGAAGCCCGTCACGGCGTCTATCCTTCGACAGGCTCTGGATGATACCGAGGGCTTATGGTCACGCTGAGCATTTGGGTAGGCTCAGTACAGGCTCTGTCGAAGAGCGACATGTTCTGGGTTTTCGGATAGTAAATGGACGCCATACTGCACAACGGGTAGAAGACAGCAAAAATGAAAATGTTATGGAAAAATTTGAACTTAATGTAGATGGACAGGGGCGGGGCGAACTCGCCTTATTGGTCGATGGTATAAAAGCTGGGAAGATGGACGTTTTCATCCGTGGAAGTGTGCTAACAGTTTATCACACGGAGGTAGACCAGATGCACGAAGGTAAGGGATATGCTAAGCAGCTTCTCGGCGAGCTTGTCCGTCAGGCGCGTGCCCGGGAGTTGAAGATCAAACCCTTATGTCCGTATGTTCACGCACAGTTTACGAGACATCCCGACCTCTATAACGATATTTGGTTAAAAGAGCAATAACCCGGCCATAGACATGGGGAGTGTGGCTGAAAAGCGGGTTTCACCGCCATAGTACGTAGGATCATGAATACGCTTAGAACCGATACCAACGGACAATCCGGTGATACTAAAAAGGATGATTTTTCGCAGCTGGCCACAGCCGTTCACGTTCCGTTTCCCGCAATCCCGCTTCTTCGGTTTCCCAGACCTTTTCGACACTTAAAAATAAAATCTATAAAAACAGTAGACTTTATTTAAACTATTGTTATATTTGCTCGTCCGTGTGCCGTTCACATGGCAGAGCAGTAATTTAATAATGGAAAAAATGATGATATATCTTCTCAGAAAGCCACCATTGTCTTCTCCGGAGTTTTCCTATTTAGGAGCCAGTTGGGTGAAAGTCGGCCGAATGCGTTAGGATACGGACGTAGGAACGTCCGTATCCTACTGCAAACCACGGGTATCAATTGGCGTTGGCACGTGTATTTATTTACTATTAAACTCACGATCTTATGAAAAGAAATAGAGTACGTTTGTATTCTACCTGTATTTTATTGTTTGCGCTGGGCTTGGAAAGCCCTAATCTGTATGCGCAAGTAGAAACAAAGCCGATCATCAATGCATCGATTACGGGAACCGTCATTGATGGAGAAACCAAGGAAACTTTGGCGGGTGTCACTGTTCAGCTGGAGGCCGTCACCCATAGTGTAAACACCGATGTAGATGGTAAGTTCCGTTTTGTAACCGGACAGAAGTTGCCGGTTACGGTGGTGGTGACTTATGTCGGTTATCAACGAAAAAGTGTGGTACTCTCCGAGCCGTCTTCCGTAATAGAGTTGAGCCCTTCGGTAGAAAACCTCAACGAGGTAGTGGTTACTTCCCGAAGGCGAAGGGAACAGCTTCAGGACATACCGCTTCCGGTATCCCTGATCCGCTCCGCAACCATTGAAGATGCGGGGGCATTCAACGTGAGCCGCATTAAGGAGATCGTTCCTACCGTACAGCTATATGCATCAAATGCAAGAAATACCACGCTAAACATACGCGGGCTGGGGTCTACGTATGGTCTCACCAACGATGGTATAGACCCCGGTGTAGGCTTCTACCTCGATGGGGTATATATGGCCCGCCCAGCGGCAACATGGCTGGACTTTATTGATATTGAACAAATAGAAGTCCTGCGGGGACCGCAGGGTACGCTGTTTGGAAAAAATACGACGGCTGGGGCATTCAACATTACTTCCCGTCTTCCTTATTTCCACCCAGAAGCCAACTTCGAGGTAAGCTATGGAAACTACGGCTTCATTCAGGGTAAAGCTTCCCTAACAGGGCCGCTTATTAAAGACAAGTTGGCGGCGCGCGTCTCGTTTTCCGGTACGCAGCGGGATGGAACGCTCTATAATGTTGCAGCGGACAGAGCAATAAACGACATGAACAATATAGGCTTTCGTGGGCAGCTGTTATATACGCCCCACAGTGACGTAAAGGTGTCTCTCGTTGGCGATGTGACCAAGCAGCGTCCGGACGGATACGGGTGGGGAATTGCCGGTGTCGTTAAAAATCAGCGATCTGCGTACAGACAGTTCGACCGCATATTGGAAGATCTCGGATACCAAATTCCCTATGAAAGCGCATTTGAAAGGAAGGTCGATCTGGATACGCGGTCCAGGGCTGATAACGAGCTAGGAGGCCTGTCGTTAAACATAGATTATAAGGTAGGGAACGGTACGTTGACGTCAACATCGGCATGGCGTTACTGGAAATGGGTGCCGTTGAATGATAGAGACTATTTAGGCATACCGGTATATACGGTGTCTTCGGGAAATTCCCTGCACGACCAGTGGTCGCAAGAATTCCGATACGCGGGACAGCTTGGCGAGAACATCAGTGGCGTGGTCGGCGTATTTGGGCTCTGGCAGGATCTGAGAACGGACCCGGTACATACGGAGGAAGCGGGAGATGCATTATGGCGGTTTCAGCAGCAGAACGCATCGCAAACACAGTGGGCCCCGGGGCTTATCGACCGAGTGGGCATCCGCACGCGCTACGGAATAAAGAGCGCGAGTCTGGCAGCCTTCTCGCAAATCGACTGGGCCGTCACGCCAAAGCTACATATCCTTCCGGGATTACGGTATAACTATGATAAGAAGACGGCCGATTACGACCGGAAAAAATATATTGAAAATAATATTGCTTACACTGCGGAGCAGTTTGCTGCGGTTAACAGCATCTATTCTGATCAGCAATTTCTCGTTGATGCCGACGCTGCCAATTTCTCGGGACAGCTGTCGTTGCAGTACAAATTTACGCCGCGCTATAATGTGTATACAACCTACTCCCGGAGCTATAAACCAATAGGTATTAATGTCGGCGGACTGCCCGTTATAGATGGAAGGGTGGCGACGGAACTGGCGGAAGTCAAGCCAGAGTCGGTAAACCATGTGGAGTTTGGCTTAAAATCCAACCCGTTGCCCAACACCTTTCTTAATATTACCGCTTACCGGAGTCATATTAAAGATTACCAGACGCAGGTGCAGACGCCCGATCCGGGGGTCAACAGGGGCTATCTGGCGAACGCAGAGCGGGTGCGGGTGCAGGGTGTTGAGGTCGACGGAAGCTTTCAGCTGAAGGACTACTTCCGGCTGAATGCGGCGCTGGCGTATACAGACGGTAAATACGTTACTTTTACCAATGCCCCTGTCCCGTTGGAGGAAGTGGGAGGGGAGCTCGCCTTTAAGGACATATCTGGGGGCGTGCTGCCCGGTATTTCGAAGTGGTCTTGGTCCGCGGGGGCAGAATTGACTCAAAAGGGACGGTTGCTTACGCTGGAAGGCCGGTATTTTATAGGACTCGATGTGTTTTACCGATCGGATTTTTCATCTAGTCCATCGCCGTCGCAGTACCTGAATATCGAAAGTTATGCATTGGTAAATGCACGTGTCGGTTTTAGGGCAACACGAGGCTTGTCCGTCATTGTGTGGAGCCGTAATCTTACGGATAGGGACTATTATGAGCAATTGCTGGCCGCTCCCGGAAACTTCGGACAGTATGCAGGGGTGATTGGCGATCCACGCACCTATGGTGTGACTCTGCGGTGTGCCCTAAAATAGGAGAGTTAAAAGCGGCTTTCAACTTTGGGGTGGCCGCCTGATGTGATTGACGAAAAAAACGAGGCGATACGTAACTTTGTTGTGAAGTAGCGTGGTTTAGGCCAACACTTGTGGCATTTTGACGTTAATTGTCGTTATATTCGTAATTCATAATTTTAGTTAATAATTGGTTAGTAGAAAGGCACCTGAAGCTCCCCGCTTCAGGTGTTCTTTGTTTATTGTCAGCGCCTCGTTGCGCAACCCTAGGTCTGGCGGTATACCGCCTTCTGTAAAGTTGATACATAGCCTTTGGTTCTGCTGTATGTTAGGCCGAGCCTGTCGAA
>Ga0079224_100002909_pt1 | contig 21225 bp, 14 predicted proteins | sample Stecom2015_FD_80414 | JGI IMG/M metagenome (GOLD analysis project Ga0079224, IMG submission 80414) | Agricultural soil microbial communities from Utah to study Nitrogen management - Steer compost 2015 | ecosystem: Environmental > Terrestrial > Soil > Agricultural land | place: USA: Utah...
GCCAGCGGTGCCCGCTCGGATGGCTGGGCGGGCTGCGGGTGATCGGGCCGAGGCTGGACCGGCTGGGGCCGGCCTGCGAGGTCGAGCTGTTCGATCGCGCCGGACGGCCCCGGCAGTGCCAGCACGGCACGCCTCGGCCTGGCGGCACCGCGACGTCCGGTGGCCTCGATCGCGACCGCACGCCGCGTCAGCCGCCCGTACCCGTCGTCCGTGCCGGACCAGCCGACGGTGCGGCAACGCAGCTCCACCTCGGCTCCCGGCCACGACCCGAAGGTCAACAACACCGACCCGCGGTTCCGTGCGCGCGCCGACAACCGGCGTGCGGTGTCCGCGTGCCGCGCGCCGTTCGTCCCGTACGCCGTGCCCGCGGGAACGGCGACGAGATCGACACCGTCGAGCAGGGCCGCCGTCACCGCCGCGAAGTCGGCTCCGGGACGAGGGATCAGGGCGAGCCGGCGGATCGCGACCCCGAGTTCGTGCGCAGCCAGCACGCCCAACCGCGGCATGCCCACGGCGGCCGCCCACGAGCCGTGGGACGTCGCCTCGGCCAGCAGCGCGAGCAGCACGCTCGTGGAGCCGCTGACGGACACCGTGCTGCCGCGGCGCACCCCGCCCCACGGCAACAGTTGCGCCAACGGCAGGGCCACCGGCAGGACCCTGCTGTCCGCACCGGCCGTGTTCGTGACGCCGGCCGCGTTCGTGACACCGGCCGGGTCGCCCGTGCCGCTCGGGCTGTCCGGGCCTTCCGCCACGCCGACGAGTCCCCGCGGACCCGACACTCCCGCTTCGCAGGCACGACCGGGACCACCCGCACCGTCCGGGCTCCGCGACGCCCTTCCGCGCTCCCCTCCGCTCGCCGAACCGCGCAGCGCGATACCGCTGGCCGTGCCGACCCCCGGCAACGCCGCCAGCCGGGCCACGGTGTCGTTCACCCCTTCACCACCGGCCACGGCGTCCGCCACCGCGGTATCACCGACTGTGTCATCGGCTGTGTCGCCTGCGCCGATGGCCATCTGTGTCGACATAGCGATCACCGCCCCCTTCACACACAGGGATCGCAGGCGCGAACGTCCACGGTGGACGCACGCGCCGATACACATGTCCGTCGTCTGATGTCCGGCCGCGACGAAGGCGGCTCCGGCTGATGTCCCGACTCCCCGCTGACTACCTCGAGCTTGCCGTCTCGAACCGATGTTCGATAGAGTTCACATAGAACATGAGTTCGAAGATCGTGTCAAGCCGCACTGGACGCCGGGAGAGCCCGGACACGACCCAGACACCACATCGCCCCGGCGCCGACGGGCACCGAGGCGATGTGGACGAGTCGTGTGTGAAGGAAGGGGGCGAGATCAGTGCGCGAAGTGGCGGGTCCCGGTGAGGTACAGCGTCACGCCCGCGGCCTCGGCCGCCGCGATGACCTCGGCGTCCCGCACCGAGCCACCCGGCTGCACCACCGCGCGGACACCCGCGTCCAGCAGCACCTGAAGCCCGTCGGGGAACGGGAAGAACGCGTCGGACGCAGCGACCGAACCCTGCGCGCGCTCCCCTGCCCGCTGGACGGCCAGCCGCGAGGAGTCGACCCGGTTGACCTGCCCCATCCCGACACCGACGGTCGCGCGGTCGTGGGCGAGCAGGATGGCGTTCGACTTCACCGCGCGGATCGACCGCCATGCGAAACGCAGGTCCGCGAGGGTCTGTTCGTCGGCGTCCTGCCCCGTGGCGAGCGTCCAGTCCGCGGGGTCGTCGCCTTCGGCGTCGATGCGGTCGGCGCTCTGCATCAGCATTCCGCCCGAGATGGGCCGCAGTTCGACGTCGGAGGTGACCGGCTCGGGCAGCGTCAGCAACCGCACGTTCTTCTTGCGGGTCAGCACCTCGAGCGCGTCCTCGTCGAACGCCGGAGCCAGAACGACCTCGGTGAACACGTCGGCGATCTGCTCGGCCATGGCCAGCGAGACCGGGCGGTTGGCCGCGATCACCCCGCCGAACGCCGACACCGGGTCGCAGGCGTGCGCCTTGCGGTGCGCCTCCGCGATGTCCTCGCCGAGGGCGATGCCGCACGGGTTGGCGTGCTTGATGATCGCCACCGCGGGTTCGTCGAAGTCGGCCGCCGCGCGTCGCGCCGCGTCGGTGTCGACGTAGTTGTTGTACGACATGGCCTTGCCGTGCAGCTGTTCGGCGTGGGCGATGCCGTGCTCACCGGGTCGCCGGTACATCGCGGCCGTTTGGTGCGGGTTCTCGCCGTAACGCAGCACGTCACCGCGTTCCCACGTCGCGCATGCGAAGTCGGCGAAACCCGACTCGTCGGCAGGCGCGTACGAGCCGGCGAACCACGACGCGACGGCCGCGTCGTACGACGCCGTGTGGGCGTACGCCTTGGCCGCCAGCCGCTTGCGTTCCTCGAAGCTGAACCCGCCCGCGCGCACGCGCTCGAGCACCCAGTCGTAGTTGGAGGGTTCGACGACGACGCCGACCGACCCGTGGTTCTTCGCGGCGGCACGCACCATGGCCGGTCCGCCGATGTCGATGTTCTCGACGCAGTCCTCGGGGCTCGCACCGGAGGCCACCGTCTGCGCGAAGGGGTACAGGTTCACCACGAGCAGGTCGAACGGCGCGATGTCCAGCGACGTGAGCTGTTCCTCGTGGTCCGGCCGGTTGCGGTCCGCGAGCAGGCCCGCGTGCACGCGCGGGTGCAGCGTCTTGACGCGGCCGTCGAACGACTCGGGGAATCCGGTGACCTCCTCGACCTTCGTCACCGGCACACCCGCGTCCGCGAGGACCTTCGCGGTGCCGCCGGTGGAGACGATCTCCACCCCGGCGGCGTGCAGGCCCGTGCCGAGTTCGAGCAGGCCCGCCTTGTCCGACACCCCGATCAGCGCACGCCGAATCGGGCGCTGCCCGGCCCCAGGAGTCTGCTCGCTCACGACAACCTCACCTTTCGTCCGTCCACCGTGCACCCCGCACGGGCAAGCTTCGCGATCACGTCCACGAGCAGGCGACGTTCGGTCACCTTGATCCGCTCGTGCAGGCTGGACTCGTCGTCATCGGGCTCCACGACCACCGGTTCCTGCGCGATGATCGGGCCCGTGTCCACGCCGGTGTCGACGAAATGCACCGTCGACCCGGTGACCTTGACCCCCATCGCGAGCGCGTCGGCCACCGCGTGCATGCCCGGGAACGCCGGCAGCAACGCGGGATGCGTGTTGATCACCCGGTTCGGGAAGGTCTCCAGGAACGCCGGCCCCAGCAGCTTCATGAACCCGGCGGAGACGACGAGATCGGGTTCGTACGCCGCGACGGCGTCACTCAGGGCCTTGTCCCAGGCGGCGCGATCGGGATGGTCCGCGGTACGGACGGTGAAATGCGGAATGCCCGCGCGGTCGGCACGCTCGAGCGCTTCGGCTCCCGCACGGTCGGTGCCCACGGCCACGACGGTGGCCGGGAAGGACGGTTCGGCAACCGCGTCGAGGACGGCCTGCAACAGGGTGCCGGATCCCGAGGCGAGAACGACCAGTTTCGCCTGTGCCGGCAACTCCAACCTGGTAACCAGAACGCTTCTCCTAGCCGGACGCCTCTTCAAGCCGCTAGTCCTGCGACCGCGCACATCGCCATGACCTGGTGACCACACCCTAACGCCGGCGCGGCCTCGCACACGCCGAGGTGTCAGTGACGGTCGGCACCCCGGTCCTGGTCACGGCCCTCATCAGGGGATTCGTCGACCTCGGCACCGGTGACTCCGTGCCCGTCGTGGCCGGAGTCACCGTGATCGGCATCGTCGGAATCACCGTCGTCGCCTGCCGAGTCGGCCGTGGGGGTGTCCTCGCGACCCTCGGTGTCGGTTGCGGTGTCGTCGGCTTCGGTGTCGTCGGCATCGTCGATCTCGTCGACCTCGGTGGCTGTGTCGGTGTCGGTGTCGTCCGGGTGGTCGGCATCCGTCTCGTCGTCGAGGTCCAGCTCGTCGTCGTACTCATCGGCGAGATCACCGTCCTCGTCGGCACCGTCCTCGTCAGCACCGTCCTCGTCAGCAGTGTCTTCGTCGGCTGCACCCTCGTCGGCGGTGTCCTCGTCGGACTCGCCCGTCTCCGCATCGGCATCGGCATCCTCATCGGCGTCCCCGGTGTCCTCGGCCGGTTGCGGACGCGGACCGGCGAACCACGCGACCAACGCCCCCGGAAGCGCGATCCAGAGGAACGCGGCGATGGAGACGAACCCGAGCGGAATCCCCACCGGGTCGAACGGGCCGGAAGCAAGACGTCCACCGGCGAGGAAACCGGCGACGACCGTGCCGAAACCGACCAACGCTCCCGCCACGCCGACCGTGCGCAGTCGGGTCATCGGATCGTCGTGGCACGTCCGCAGGGTCCAGCCCACCAACGCGCCCACGGCGATGGGCAACAGCAGGAACACCGGCCACCACAGGGCCCGTTCGTCCGGCAACGCGCCGAGCAACGGGAACGGCGGCACTCCGCCACCGGTGAACGTGAACGGCCCCGCGGCGACACCACCGAGTTCGAGGCCAGGACCCGTGGCGAAACCGAGCGCCAGCACCACCGCGTTCGGCACGTACGCCACCGACAGCAGCCACAACCCGGTCGCGCTCCCGACCCCGGGTGCCACCTCGTGAAAGAGCGCACCGATAGTCGGAGCCGACAGCGACGTCGCCACGAAGAGCGTCAGGCACCCTGCGGCCAGCAATCCGGCGATGCCGAGTGCGCCTGCCCGCAGACCGTGCAACGCGATCGGATCCAGATAGCGCCGGAGTTCCGCGGTGAGGCCGCACTGCCGGGCCACGCCGACCGTCGCGGCCAGCGCCGCCACCAGCGCGGGAACGAAGATCGCGGACAGGACGTCGACGCTGATGTATCCGTCCCCCGAAACCACCGCGAGGATTCCGCCCGCAAGCGCATGCGCGCCCGCGATGGCGGCGATCACCGGTGGCACTCGGTTCACGGTCGTGCAGCCCAGCCGTCCCGCGGCACTCCGCGCGGTGCGTGCCACGAACACGCACACCCCGATGGTCGGCAACACGGGAAGCACGCCGAGCGGCTGACCGCCGATCTGCAACGGAACCTGATAGGCCGCGAGCCACACCGGGCCCGTCGTCGCGAACACCGCGGCGGTGGAGAAATGCGACGACGTCGCGATCGCGAGGATCAACGTCAACAGCGCGGCGGTGGCGAGGTACCCGGTCAGCAGCGGCGCCAGTGCGGCCGTCGCCAATGCGCGTACCCAGGCCGAACGAGACACCGGCTCGCCGTCCGCGGACGCGGAACGGGACGGGGAGGCGAGCAGGCTCATGCCCTCGACCATCGCAAACGGGCTCGCACCCCAGCACGCGCCACGCCGCGCGGCAACCTCTGATGAGAATCACGTTCGCCCGTCCGGGTTCCCCCACGACAACGGCGCCCACGGCCGGTGTTCGGCCATGGGCGCCGCGTGTACGTGGGGAATCCGCCGGGTCAGGCTCCGGGCTGCGGCCCCTGGCCAGGCTGGCCCTGCTGGCCCTGCTGTCCCTGTTGGCCGGGGTCCTGCGGCTGGAAGAACTGGCCGTGCTGCGGCGCGTACGCGGTCGGCTGCGCGTGCGGGTTCACCGGCTGCGGCGGCTGGTTCTGCTGCGGGAAGCCACCCGACTGCGGCTGCTGCGGCGCCTGGCCGGGGTAACCGCCCTGCGGCTGCTGCCCGTACGGGCCGGGCTGGCCCACGGGCTTCGGCTGCGGCGGCTTGATGATGTTCTCGTCGAACAGGTACGCCGCCACCGCCGCGAGCGTCTGGAGGATCGCGAAGATCAGCAGGATGATGCCGCCGGCGTCGTATTCGAAACTGGCGGCGAAGGTGATGAACAGGAACGGCAGCGTGACACCGAGCGAGATGATCGCCGGCCATGCACCGGGCTTCTGCTCGCCGGGAAGCATGGTGAGCAGCGCGGACAGACCACCGACGAACAGCAAGGCCGGCAGCCAGGCGAAGATCGGCTGCTCGTAGAAGCTCATGCCCTGCGTGGCGTTGATGAACCCGAAGAACAGGTTTAGCACGCCGAGTCCGGCCACTGCGAGGAACAGGATCTGCGGCAGGCTGATCTTCAGACCGCCGCCACCCTGCTGGGGAGCGGGCGGCCCCGGGAACGATTGTTGCGGCTGCTGCGGTCCCTGGCCGGGGAATCCGCCCGTACCTGGGCCGCCGCTCGGGAAGCTCATCCGTGTTCTCCTGTCGTGGTTCTGCTCGCAGACACGGCGGGTGCTGGTCGCCCGCCGTGTACACCCGGGGATACGCGGCCGCCCTGCCACAGCCGGCGACCACAGCACGGACGTTAGCGCACCACCCTGAGAGGACGTCGCTTAGACGGACGATTCGCCTTCCGGGTTTCACACCCGCACCGAATGCACACGACCGCGAACACACGAGTGGCCGGACACCGTCGGTGTCCGGCCCCTCGTTCGCGCTGCCTGCGGCCTCGGCTCTACAGAGCCTTGTACAGCTCCCGGGCCAGTTCGGCGGTCTCGGTCGGCGTCTTGCCGACCTTCACGCCCGCGGCCTCGAGGGCCTCCTTCTTGGCCTGCGCCGTACCCGCGGAACCGGAGACGATGGCGCCCGCGTGGTCCATCGTCTTGCCCTCCGGGGCGGTGAAGCCCGCGACGTACCCAACGACCGGCTTCGTGACGTTCTCGGCGATGAAGTCCGCGGCCCGCTCCTCGGCGTCACCGCCGATCTCACCGATCATCACGATGACCGACGTCTCCGGGTCGGCCTGGAACGCCTCGAGGGCGTCGATGTGCGTGGTGCCGATGATCGGGTCACCGCCGATACCCACGCACGTCGAGAAGCCGATGTCACGCAGCTCGTACATCATCTGGTAGGTCAGCGTGCCCGACTTCGACACGAGGCCGATCTTGCCGGGGCCCGTGATGTTCGCCGGGATGATGCCGGCGTTCGACTGCGACGGCGAGATGATGCCGGGGCAGTTCGGGCCGATGATCCGCGTCTTGTTGCCCTTGGCCTTGGCGTGCGCCCAGAAGTAGGCCGCGTCGTGCACCGGGATGCCCTCGGTGATGACGACGGCGAGCGGGATCTCGGCGTCGATGGCCTCGATCACCGCGTCCTTGGCGAACTTGGGCGGCACGAAGATGACGCTGACGTCGGCACCGGTCTCGGCCATCGCCTCCGACACGGAGCCGAAGACGGTGAGGTCCTTCTCGCCGATGGTCACGGTCTGACCGGCCTTGCGGGCATTGACGCCACCGACGATGTTGGTGCCGGAGGCGAGCATCTTGGTCGCGTGCTTGGTGCCCTCGGACCCGGTGATGCCCTGAACGATGACCTTGCTGCTGGAATCGAGGAAGATCGACATGTCTCTTACGCTCCTGCCGCCAGCTCGGCGGCCTTGTCCGCCGCGTTGTCCATGGTGTCCACCTGTGTGACCAGCGGGTGGTTGGCCTCGTTGAGGATGCGGCGGCCTTCCTCGACGTTGTTGCCGTCCAGGCGCACGACGAGCGGCTTGGTCGCGTCGTCGCCCAGGATCTTCAGCGCCTCGACGATGCCGTTCGCGACGGCGTCGCAGGCGGTGATGCCACCGAAGACGTTGACGAACACGCTCTTGACGTCCGGGTCACCGAGGATGACGTCCAGACCGGCGGCCATGACCTCGGCCGAGGCGCCGCCACCGATGTCGAGGAAGTTCGCCGGCTTGACGCCGCCGTGCTTCTCGCCCGCGTACGCGACGACGTCCAGAGTGGACATCACGAGACCGGCACCGTTACCGATGATGCCGACCTGGCCGTCGAGCTTGACGTAGTTGAGGTCCTTGGCCTTGGCCTTGGCCTCGAGCGGGTCCTCGGCCTCCTTGTCGACGAGCTCCTCGTGGGCCGGGTGCCGGAAGTCGGCGTTCCCGTCGAGGGTGACCTTGCCGTCGAGAGCGACGATCTTGTCCTGCGGGTCGCGCACCAGCGGGTTGATCTCGACCAGCGTGGCGTCCTCGGCCACGAAGGTCTCCCACAGCTTCACGACGACGTCTGCGGCCTCGTCCTTGATGACCTCGGGGAAGTTGCCCTGGGTCAGGATGTCGAGGGCCTTCGCCTTGTCGACGCCCTCGATCGGGTCGACGGCGACTCGCGCGAGCGCCTCGGGACGCTCGACGGCGAGCTGCTCGATCTCCATGCCGCCTTCGGCGGAGGCCATCGCGAGGAAGGTGCGGTTCGCGCGGTCGAGCAGGAACGAGAAGTAGTACTCCTCGGAGATGTCCGACGCCTCGGTCACCAACACCCGTCGCGTGATGTGACCCTTGATGTCCAGACCGAGGATCGCCTCGGCCTTCTCCTTCGCCTCGGCGGGGTTCTCGGCCAGCTTGACGCCGCCCGCCTTGCCACGGCCGCCGGTCTTCACCTGCGACTTGACGACGACCTGGGCGCCGAGCTTCTCAGCCGCGGCCTGTGCTTCTTCCGGGGTGCTCGCCACGGCGCCGGGAAGCACCGGCACGCCGTGGGCGACGAAGAGGTCCTTCGCCTGATATTCGTAGAGGTCCACTACTTCAGTCTCCTGACGACACACGCCACTGTGGTTTGTAAAGACGCCTGGTTTGCAAGGCACTGCTTTACAAACCGTGCTGCCGGACGTGCACGACCCTATCGAGCCGGCCTGTGCGCGACGCGGCCACCTCCGGTGAACTCGGTCACCAAAAGCGCCGTGAGCTGGGAGTGTGGCGCAGATCGCGTTCCGCTTGAACCATTCAGCGGCTAGTTACCGAACGGTAGCTCGGGCCGGCGGAATGCGTTTCCGATTTCCCGCCGGACGTCTTTCCACACCGGACAGGAACTCGTGCGGAGAATCAGCGCCTCGCCGCGCCCTGATCCTTGGCGCGTGCAGGCGCCCCGAGTGCGGCGATCATGGCCGACACCACGACCGCGATCAGCGCCGCGAACGCCAGCCAGAACCCGGCACCGGCCGCGGCGTCGTCGAGCTGCCCGCGGGTCAACGGGAACGCCGCGGCGTGCAACGCCAACACGACGCCCACCCCGACGAGCGCCCCGACCGCCGACCTCGGCCTGCTCCACGGAACCAGTGCGAGCGCGCCGAGCACGACCAGCACCCCGGCCAACAGGCCCCACGACGGCGTCCCGAACCGCGACACCAAACCCGCCGCGGCGTATCCGGACGCCGTGAGCACCGGGAGCGCGAACGCGGCGACCGCCAGCACGCCCGCGAGCGCCACCGCACCGAGCAACACCGGCGCAGGGCCAGTGGCCTCGCCATCCGCTGCGCGGCCGTCGGCGTCCTCGGTGTTCCGGGCGTCGTCCTCGGCGTTTCCGGCGTTCTCTTCGGCGTTCTCCTCGGCGGCGTCCCGCTCGACCGCACCGGCGACGACGGAACACACGGCCGTCACCGCGGCCAGCAGCATGGCGATCCACGTCCACACGACCCCAGGGCCCGCCGAGGCGAGCCCGCCTGCCGAACCGGTCGCGGTCACCGCCGTGTCGAGCACAGCCGTACCCGCGACGAGCACGGACACCCATGCCACCGACAGCACCGGCCGGAGCACGGCGGCGGCACGTCGCGTGCTCACCGCGTCGACCACGACGGCCACCCCGATGGCGCCGACCACCAGTCCAGCAGTCAGCAGCGTCCAGCGGGCCGGGCTTTCCGGCGGGGCGATCGCGGCCTGCGTCTCCAGCTGGGGCGTCAGCGCGCCGACGACCGCGAGCGCGCCGGTGCCGACGGCCAGCGCGCCGGTCGTGACCAGCAACCGCACACCGCCGGGCAGCTGGATTGCCGCACCACCGTCCCTGTCCTTGTCCGCGCCCGAGCTGGTTGAGGCATCCGAGGGATCCGAGGTCGTGGCCGGCAAGGCCCCGACCACGACGAGTCCGAGCAGGCCTGCCAACGCCACGAACGGTCCCGTGTCCACCCGCGCCGAGTCGACGACGACGCCCGCGACGACCGCAGGCACGGCGACCGCCGCTCCGGCCACCGCGAGCCCGTGGAGCACGCCCCGCGGCACGCCAGCCGCACCACCTGCGCCGTCCCCCTCGCCGGAGGACACGGCGATGGCCGCCGCCAGCGGCAGGGCCGCGGCGATCAACAGGTAACCGGCCATCGCGACGATGGGCCCCTCGAACGCGTTCTGCGCGAGCAGATACACGTTCTCGGAGGCGAACGGCTGCATCAGCAGTCCGATCGCGGCCACGACGGCCAGTCCCACCACCGCGGCCAACCGGCGGGTCGACCGGTCGTGCTGCACGCCGCTGGTCGCACCGTCCTTGTCCCCGGCCTCGCCGGCGAACACGGGGTCACCCGCGGCCGATCCGCCGCGGGCCCGGATCGCGAGCGCCCCCGCAACGAAGGCCACGGCGTGTCCGGCGAGCAACAGCCACAGACCCGTCGACGGCGAATGTGCCTGCAGGTCCGACGGGAGGTACAGATCCGGCCGTAGCGCCCGCGACGGGTCGGCAGCGAACTGCAGGTCCAGTACCGCCCTTCCCGGAGCCAGCGCGGCCACGCCGACGAGCACGCCGACGGCGACACCGGCACGACCCCGCGCCGCGAACACCGCCGCCACGACGAGCGGGAGCGCGGCCAGCACCACCGTCATGCCCACGCCGGAGAAGCCGCGTTCGGCGTTCTCGACGACCGGGACCACCGAGCCCAGCACAAGGAGCACGGCGGACGCGGCCGACAGTGCCAGGGCGGCCATCAGTGCCGAGCGGCCACCGTCCTGGCGGGGATCCGGGCGCAGACCGTCGCCGGACCGGCCGTCACGCGTTTCCGACGTCACCGGCATGACTCCACTAGGGACTGCGGCGGGTGTACGGGGCGGATCATCGACTCACCTCGAAAGCTGCGTGGGCTGTACCAGCACGGTATCCACGAACGGTCGCACCGCGTGAGGCGACACCGGCGCGCATCCCCCGACGACGCACGCCCACACTGCACGGCCCACGGCGCGTACCGCACGCATCCGCGACGTGCGCCACGTTCCGAGTGGTCCCGACCGGCCCGCCCACGGACGGCGCCCCGTCAGCGTGCGCCGCATGCGGTTCCGGCACGGCCGGACAGTGCGCGACGAAGCGACACGAACCGGATGTTCAGACCACGGGTTGCCCAGGTGTAACCCAACTCACACCAACGGCGCAATCAGGCCTCTACCTTGCGTGATCGCATACCGACCGCCGACGCCGAGAGTCCCCGTACGGCCGAAAGACGGCCCGGATCCTTGCCCCTCGTGGCGCCCCTTCGTTACTGTCCCGCAGTCCCCATTACGGTCAGATCACGGACGAACGTGGCCGACCACCTCCCCCCGAGGTGCGCACGCCACCGGGCGATCACCCCCGAGGTCGCCCACCGGGTTCCCCCGCCCGGAGTTCGCGAGCTGCCTCCCCCGAGTAACGGAAGGCCCCCTGCCTTGGCTCGACACCGCTCTCCCGGCGGCCAAGCACCCTCGCCTGCGCTCGAAGACGCGCTGGACGGGGTCGACGATTCGATGGTGCGCCCGCGTGGTGCCCACCGACTGCCCGCGCCGTCGTCCGCCCTTCGCGGACGCGTCATGGTCGCGGCCGTCGCCGCAGGTGCATTCGCCGCCGCCGCAGCAGGTCAGACCCTTCAAAACACGTCCTCCAACGAAGCCCAGTCCGGCGCCGTCGACACCAGCACCGATGTGACGCCGCTGGCCAACACCCATGACGCGAGTGCGGCCATGGGAATGGGCGGGGACGCCCCCGTGAGCGCTCCGCAGCTGCTCCAGGTGCGCGAACCCGCCGACGAGAACTCCTCGGCCTCGGCCGAGGCCCAGAAGATCAACCGCAGCGCCGAACTGACCGACGCGCGACTCGCCGCGGAGGCAGAGGCTCGCCGCCAGGCGGCCATCGAGGCCGCGCGGCCCAAGGTCGTCCAGCCGGCCGAAGGCACCTTCACCTCCGGTTTCGGCGCCCGGTGGGGCACCACCCACTACGGCATCGACCTCGCGAACAGCATCGGCACCCCGATCGTCTCGGCCGTCGACGGCACGGTCATCGAGGCCGGGCCCGCCAGCGGGTTCGGCCAGTGGGTCAAGGTGCAGCGTGACGACGGCATCGTCACCGTCTACGGCCACGTCTCCAGCTTCTCGGTGTCCGAGGGCGAGCGGGTCAAGGCGGGCGACGAGATCGCCCTCATGGGCAACGAGGGTCAGTCGACCGGCCCGCACCTGCACTTCGAGGTCTGGACGTCCGACGGGGGCGAGAAGATCGACCCGCTGCCGTGGCTCGCCGAGCACGGCGTGCACATCAGCTGATTCCCGGCCCAACAGGCCACCGTTCGGACCCACACCGCTCGGATCCACAACGTTTGGATCCACAACGGACTCCGACACCGTTTCGACGACGGCGCCCCCCGCACGGGTGGCGCCGTTTCGTCGTTCCCGGGCCCGACCACCGAGGAATACCCGGAGACGGCACACGCCCCGCGCCATCCCCGACGCGACACTCGTGACCGCGTTCCACATCCGCCCACCTTGCACTCGAACCTGTGTTCGACTACGAGACTAGCGCGCCACCCTGACGGAATCAGCTGTCCGCCGCTGACTTCACTCGAACAGACGATCGAACGATTCGGCGCGAGCGCCCTCGCTACAGCTTCACCATCGGCACGCTGCCGATGAGCATGAGCCGCACCGTGCCCGACGCTCCGAAGTCGATCGTCGCCGTGGCGCGCGGGCCGGAACCGTCGGTCGACACGACCGTGCCGAGGCCGTACTTGTCGTGGCTGACCCGGTCGCCCACGTCGAGTTTGAGCGCGACCGTGTCCTTCCAATCGTTGCGCACCCCGCCGAAACCGGTGGTGCGCATACCGCCCGACGCGATCCGCGCCTGCGCCGAATCACCGCCGACCCCGGGCCGTCCACCCCAGGTCGTGGCCGCCCGCGGCGAACCGCCACCGCCCGACGACGGGGCCTCCCTGCGCCAGTCGATCAGCTCGGCGGGGATCTCGTCGAGGAACCGCGACGCCGGATTCGCCGCCGGCTGTCCCCACTGGGTTCGCATCAGCGCACGGGACAGGTACAGCCGTTCGCGGGCGCGGGTGATCGCGACGTACGCGAGCCTGCGCTCCTCGGCCAGTTCCTTCGGTTCGCCGAGGGCACGCAGATGCGGGAAGACGCCGTCCTCCCATCCGGTGCCGAACACGACGGGGTACTCCAGACCCTTCGCCGTGTGCACGGTCATCAGCGTGACGACACCCTGGTCGTCGGCTTCGGACTCCTCGTCGCCACCGTCCGACTCCGGGATCGAATCGGCGTCGGCGACCAGCGAGACCCGCTCGAGGAACGCGGGCAGCGATCCCGGCTCGGGCACGCCCGCATCGTCGACGGCCTCGGCGGCCTCGGCGGCGTCGGCGTTGTCGGCGTTCGTGTCCGGGGCGAGCGCGGCCGCCTCCGCGGCGGACTCGGTGAACTCCCTGGCCACCGTGACCAGCTCGTCGAGGTTCTCCAGCCGCGAGGCGTCCTGCGGGTCGTCGGAGGAGTCCAGTTCGGCGCGATACCCGGTGCGGTCGAGCACGGCTTCGAGAACGTCGGCGACCTCGGCACCGGAATCGACCAGCTCGTACAGCCCGTCCAGCAGTTCCATGAACGCGGTGATCGCGTTACGCGAGCGCGGGTTGAGCATCGGGACCTTGTCGGCGACCGCGTCGCGCAGCGCCGACGCGAAGGAGATGCGCTCCCGCTCGGCGTGGGTGGCCACACACGCCTCCGCGCGATCACCGATCCCGCGCTTGGGCACGTTCAGGATGCGCCGCAGGCTGACCGTGTCCTCCGGGTTGGCCAGCACCCGCAGGTAGGCCAGCGCGTCCCGGACCTCCCTGCGCTCGTAGAACCGCACCCCACCGACGACCCGGTACGGCAGTCCGAGACGGATGAAGATCTCCTCGAACACACGGGACTGGTTGTTGGTGCGGTAGAAGACGGCGACGTCCGAGTACTTCACCGAGCCCTGGTCGACGAGCTCGTCGATCTCGCCCGCGACGAACGCGGCCTCGTCGTGCTCGTTGTCGGCGACGTAGCCGACGATCTTCTCCCCGTCACCCTCCGAGGTCCACAGCCGCTTGTCCCTGCGGTTGGGGTTCCGCGCGATCACGGCGTTGGCCGCGGACAGGATCGTCTGCGTCGACCGGTAGTTCTGCTCCAGCAGGATCGTGCGGGCGTTCGGGAAGTCGCGCTCGAACTCCTCGATGTTGCGGATCGTGGCGCCGCGGAACGCGTAGATCGACTGGTCGGCGTCACCCACGACGCACAGCTCGGCCGGCTCGATCCCGGACTCCGTCGGCTCGGTGCCCGCCAGTTCCCGCACCAGCGTGTACTGCGCGTGGTTGGTGTCCTGGTACTCGTCGACCAGCACGTGGCGGAACCGGCGCCGGTAGTACTCGGCGACGTCGGGGAAGGCCTGGAACAGCTCGACGGTGCGCATGATCAGGTCGTCGAAGTCCATGGCGTTGGCCTGCGCGAGCCTGCGCTGGTACTCCACGTAGACCTCGGCCGCCCTGCGCTCGAAGTCGTTGGTGGCGTGCGAGCCCGCCGATTCGGCGTCGATCAGCTCGTTCTTGAGATTCGAGATGTGCGCGGCCAGCGCGCGCGGCTGGTAGCGCTTGGCGTCGAGGTCGAGATCGCGGGCGACGAGGGTCAACAGCCTGCGCGCGTCGTCGGCGTCGTAGATCGAGAAGTTCGACGACATCTCGAGGGTCTTCGCCTCACGCCGCAGCACCCGGACACACATCGAGTGGAACGTCGACACCCACATGGCACCGGACCGGCGGCCCACCAGCTCGGCGACGCGCTCGCACATCTCGGCGGCCGCCTTGTTGGTGAACGTGATCGCCATGATCTGGCCGGGATGCGCGCCGCGCGCCGCCAGCAGATACGCGATCCGCCGGGTGAGCACCCGCGTCTTGCCCGAGCCCGCGCCCGCGACGACGAGCAACGGGGCTCCCGCGTGCTCGACGGCGGCACGCTGCGCCGGGTTGAGGTCGCCGGTCAGATCGGCGTGCTTGCCCTGGTCCGGGGGAAGATCGAAGAGGGTGCTCATTGTGACTTCACGCTACCTCGCACCCCTGACACGGCAGGAATGTGCCATACTCGCGACGTGCTCAGCGCGACGTGCCGATTTTTCTACGGGAACCGGACTCCGGCTCCCGTGATCGCGTGCTGACTCACCATCACCTTGAAGCCCCGGAGTCCTCGGACCCGGGGCTTTCGTCGGCTTCGGGCCGCAGACCGGGACCGGACCGACACGACCGGAGGGTCACATGAACGCCCAGACGCACGACGAGTCCCCCACCGATCACACCGACTCGCCTGCCTCCGACACACCCGCGGAGTCGATCGACGACCTCCGCAAGGAGATCGACTGGCTCGACGCCGAGATCCTGCGCCTGGTCAAACGGCGCGCGGAGGTGTCGAAGACCATCGGTGCCGCGCGGATGGCCGCGGGCGGCACGCGGATCGTCTACAACCGCGAGATGGACGTGCTCGCCCGCTACCGGGAACTCGGCCCGGAGGGACGCCAGCTGGCGCTCGCGCTGCTCAACCTCGGACGCGGCCGCCTGGGCCACTGACCGGGCGGGCTGATCCCAGGTACCGGTCCGACCACGGATCGGGCGCCGTTCAGTCGGCCCCGGCTCGGTGGGGTCGGTCGTGACGCCGGTCGGTCGTGACGTCGGTCGGTCGTGACGCCGGTCCGCTTCCGGCGAACCGGCGCTTCACCCCTTTCGGGCACACTGGACACATGGAAACGATCATCCACCTGATCGCGCTACTGGCCTCGCTCGCCAGCGTGCTCGCCGCCCTCGGCCACACCGGCTACCTGGCGTTGCTCAACAGCGCGGCGAACAAGCGGGCGGGCGGCGGCCCGATCGCCGACTACGTGCGGACGCGCTGGCCCGTCGCGGGTGGCACCACTGTCGCGTCGCTGGTCGCACTGCTGTTCACGGCGGGCAGTTCGGCGATGGACGTCATCGCGATTGTGCTCGCAGTAGGCAGCGGTGCCGTGGCGACCAAGGCGTTGCAGTCCACTCGGGCGAAGTACCGCTCCGGCTCCTGACCTCGCCGAACACGCAGCGCGGCCGGGGTGCGCCCGGTGGAGTGATATCCGTGCACTAAGGGCTTTGAGTTGGGCCGGAAGCGGCGAGAGCTCCTACCCTTGTCCGGGTGAGCATTTCGAGGGGCATCCCACGCGCTGCATGTTGCAGCGCACGTGCAAGCTGCCGTGCAGCTGCGCGTGCTCCCCTCGCATCGCCACCTGCTCCATTCGGGCGGAACCGGACAGATCTGTCGTCAGCAGGCGCGCGAGGAGGGGTCACCACCGCATGACCGCCAGCTCGCCCGACAGGTTCGACTTCTTCGCACCACCCCGTCAGACCGGCGGCCGTCACGCGCGGCCGGAACCCGGCGCGCGCGGCGGTGGCAGGCACCGTTCCACCGCTCCGGGAGCTGATCCGACCGCCGGTTCGGTGTCCGGCTCGCTGTCCGGCCCCGTCGCCGGGCCGCCGTCCGCCGCGGGCCCGGATCCGCGCGTGCCTGCGCAGACGTCTCGCCGCGCCCCTGCCCACGCCCGGACCGGCCCGGCACGGCCCGCGTTCCCCGCGCGGCCGCATGCGCAGCAGTCGCAGGTCCAGCCGCCGCCTCCCGGTGCCGCCGAAACGACGGCACCGGCCCCGCTCGCCGGCTTTGCCCCCGGCGCGAACACCCACGGCGCGAACAGCGCGAATACTCCCGGTGCGGACCTTCCCGGCGCGACGGCGCCGGCCCAGGTGCCGACCCAGGCGGGTGCCCGCAGGTCCGAGACACCCAGGGTCCGCAGGCAGCGCATCTCGCTGGCCACCCCCGGATCGGACGGTGCGGGAGAGGGACGCCGCGCATCCCGTCCCGCGGCGCCGTTGCCCGCCAGCACCGCCGACATACCCGACGACCTGCCGGACGAGCTGGCTGCCGCCGACGACCCCGCCGAATCGGCCGAGCAGGGTGACGACTCCCGGATCCTCGTCGCCTCGGGCGCCGAAGGGCTGGGCAGGTTCGACCTGGGCACGGTCCCGGCCTCGGTGACGCCGCCGCCCACCTGGCGCAAGGCCGCGTGGTTCGCGAGTCTCTCGTCGGGTGCGGTCGTCGTCGCACTGCTGGTGGCGGGCACGCTGTTCGTCGGGCCGGGGAATCCGACCAACACGGCGGAGGGCTGGCCGGACCGGCACGGTGCCGTGGCACCGCTGATCCCCGACGACACCACGGATCGCGGTGGCAGGCAGGCACCGGAGGGTTCCGACGACTCCTCGGACTCCTCGGACTCCTCGCAACCTTCGGACAGCTCGGAAGCGGCACGGACCTCCGACGAGAGCTCGTCCGCCGGCGGGGACACCCCGAACACGGCCGACCCGTTGCGGAACCCGCCCGGCCAGTCGAGTTCGCCGTCCGCGTCGGAGACGCCGGACCCGTCCGCACCTTCCGAGTCCGCGCCCGGGTCGTCGGGCCCCTCGTCGTCGACACCGACCAAGCCGCCGTCGACGCCTGCGCCCACCGAGACCGCGACTCCGGTGTACTTCTCGAACTCGCACGACCCCGAGGTCATGGCCAAGCGCTCGCAGGCGTTCCTCGACCAGGTCACCGAGGACCCGCAGGCCGCCCACGAACTGACCAGCGGCCAGTTGCGCAAACAGGGACCGCAGGGTCTCGAACGTGCCTACGCGGGCATCGCCTACTTCGAGGTCACGCACATCTACATCGACCAGAACGAGGGCATCACCGAGAACACCGTCCGCGTCACCTACGAGGACGGCAGCACCGAGGAGCAGACCCGGCAGCTGACGTTCGACGGCGACGAGAAGATCTCCGCCGACGGCACCTGACCGCCGCAGGTATTCGCACGTCAGGGCCACATTTCCCGCACATTCCGTTGCACGTGCATTCGCCGAACGGTTGCAAATTGCTCTAAGCGAGTGATCACCTCGACCGCTCGTCGTACGTCCGCGACCCTCCACCGACACGGGGTGGTGATCGCCGCCCACAGCCGGTTACCTGGTCGGCAGGGGTCCGCACGTAGGTGAACCACGAGACGGAGCAGACAGGGCCGAACCGTGCACGAGCGCCGCCACGCAAGCGACGAATGCGTCGCCGTCGAGGACGCCGTCGACCAGGAGCGCCTGGACGACGGGAACGTCGACCGCGACCCGATCGTCGGCCGCGACCTCGCTGACGATCTGGGTGACGACCTGATCGACGACCTGACGGACGACGCCCTTCTGCGCGAGGCCCTCTCCCAACCCGGCCGCTACCTGCCGCCACCCAGCGTGCAGGCGAGCCGCGACCCCGAACCGGCGGGCCCGGAGCCCGAACCGGAGCACCCGCTGGCACGCAGGGCCAAGCTCGCGGCACTCGTCCTCGCGGCGGCCATGGTGATCGCGTCGATCATCGTCGCGGCCGTCGTCACCGGTGACAGCGGTGTCACTGGACAGGGCGACACGGACGCCGAATCGCTACGCTCGGCACCCGGAACTCAGTCGGTATCATTCTTCACGGTGACACAACCTTTCTGACGGCCGCGCGTCTTTGTGTGCGGAAGCGACATACCGTGCGCGAGAGTGCCGCCTTCGTGTGCGCAGCGTGAGCGGCCTAACCTGTGTGGGACGGTTGTGACTGCCTCGTGGCAGCGCACGGCCGCACCAGCCAGCTCGTCGGATCGGTGTGCCTACGCTCCACCACCGGAGACACCAGCCCCGAAGGAGGTCGCGTGCGCGACGAAGGTCGCCTGATCGCGGGCCGCTACCGTGTCGTGAGCCGGATCGGTTCCGGTGCCATGGGCGCCGTGTGGATGGCGCAGGACGAGCTACTGCACCGCACGGTCGCCATCAAACAGCTCCTGCTGCAATCCGGTCTCGAGGACCACGAGATCGACGACGCGCGCGCCCGAACCATGCGCGAGGCGCGGATCGCGGCGCGACTCCACCACCCGAACGCCATCAGCGTGTTCGACGTCGTCACCGACGACAGCGGGCAGCCGTGCCTGGTCATGGAGTACCTCGAGTCGACCAGCCTGGCCCAGGAACTCCAGGGCGGCCGGACGCTCGACCCGATCGACGTCGCCAAGATCGGCTCGCAGGTGGCGGCCGGACTCAAGGCGGCGCACGCCGTCGGCATCGTCCACCGGGACATCAAGCCGGGCAACATCCTGCTCGCGCCGAACGGCATGGTGAAGCTGACCGACTTCGGCATCTCGCGGGCCAAGGACGACGTGACGGTCACCAAGACCGGCATGATCGCGGGCACGCCCGCCTACCTGGCGCCCGAGGTGGCCATCGGCGGCGACCCCGGCCCCGAGTCGGACGTGTTCTCGCTCGGTTCCACCCTGTACGCCGCCACGGAGGGGCAGCCGCCGTTCGGCCTGTCGGAGAACACGCTGAGCCTGCTGCACGCGGTCGCTGCCGGGCAGATCAACCCGCCCCGCCAGTCCGGTCCGCTGACCAGCGTGCTCGCGGTGATGCTGCACCCCGACACCCAGCACCGCCCCACCGCCGAGGAGTGCGAGGAACTGCTCGCCGCCGTCGCGCGCGGGGAGACACCGCTGGGCGGACCGGCCGAGGACCCGCAGGACGACCGGACCTCCGTGCTCGGCGCGGCCGGAGCCGCGGCCGCAGGCGGCGCCGCTGGTGCGGCCCTCGGTGCGGCCGCCGCGAGCGGTGAGGAGCCGCCCGCCGGACACTCCGGCACGCTCGGTGGCGGCGACGCGGGCGGCTACTACGACGGCGACGGTTACGGCGACGGTTACGGCGACGGTTACGGCGACGGTTACGGCGACCAGTACGAGAACGGCTACGACGACCCGTACGCCGCCACGGCCGCCTACCCCAGCCGCGACTACGACGCGCCGTACGACGGGTACGACGACTACGGCTCCCACGGCTCTGGTTACGAGGACGACGGGTACGGCTACGACGACAGCGACCGCACCCGCGTCGCCGCAGCTCCGGGCGCCGGCTACGGCGCCTACCCCGACGACCCGTACGACGACCCTTACGACGACGGTCAGGGCACCAAGGTCGCGGCCGCGGCCGGCGGCGGTGCCGCGGGTGGTGCGGCGGCCGACGAGGACGAGAAGCCGAAGTGGAAGCTGCCCGCGCTGGTGGGCGGACTCGTCGTGCTCGGCCTGGCCGCCTTCGCCGTGTGGATCTTCAGCGGACCGAGCGGCGGTGACGACCCCGACCCCGCGGGCAACCCGGTCCCGGCCACGACGTCGCAGTCGCCGACGAGCTCCGAGGCACCGTCGACGACCAGCTCGCCCGAGCCGACGACCGAGGAGTCGTCGTACGTCGAGGTTCCCGAACCGACCTACGAGCCCGAGCCGACCTACGAGCCGGAACCGGAACCGACCAGCGAACCGGCACCCGAGCCGACGAGCGAACCGGCACCGGAACCGACGAGCGAGCCGGAACCGACCACCGAGCCGGAACCGACCACTCAGCCCTCGGAGACTGCGGGCGAGTCCACCCCGGGACTGCCCGGTACGTCGTCCACGTCCTGATCGTTCGAGGGATCGTGTGAACTACGCGGAAGGCACCGTCGTCGGCGCCCGATACCGGCTCGACCAGCCCATCGGGCGTGGACGCGCAGGCATCGTGTGGATGGCGTTCGACACGATGCTGCACCGCACGGTCGCGGCGAAACGGGTGTACGTCGATCCGGACCTGACGGGCGAGGCTGCGGAGAAGGCCAGGCAGACCGCGCTGTACGAGGCGCGCCAGGCCACACGCGTGCTGCACGCGGCCGCCGTCACCGTGTACGACGCGGTGCGGCACGAGGGCGACGTGTGGGTCGTGATGGAGTACGTGCCGTGCCGCAACATGGCCGACTTCCTCGCCGAGCACGGTGAGCTGACCCCGCCGCAGGCCGCCTACCTGGGCAGGCGGCTCGGGGCGGCGCTGGCGACGGCGCACGCCATCGGCATCACGCACCGGTCCGTCGAGCCGGGCAACGTCCTGCTGTGCGACGACGGCGGCGTGAAGCTCACCGACATCGGCCTGTCGGAACCTCCCCCCGACCCGGCGTTCCGCGCCCCCGAGGTGGCGAAGGGCGCCGAGCCGGCGCCGTCGTCGGACGCGTTCTCGCTCGGCGCGACGCTGTTCGCGGCGGTCGAGGGGGTCCCGCCGTTCGGTGAGGACGGCACGGGTACGCCGCTCGTCCCGCAGCGCAGCGACGCGTTGACCGGCGCGCTGCTGAAGATGTTGCGCGACGAC
>Ga0079224_100002912_pt1 | contig 21223 bp, 16 predicted proteins | sample Stecom2015_FD_80414 | JGI IMG/M metagenome (GOLD analysis project Ga0079224, IMG submission 80414) | Agricultural soil microbial communities from Utah to study Nitrogen management - Steer compost 2015 | ecosystem: Environmental > Terrestrial > Soil > Agricultural land | place: USA: Utah...
ACCTCGCTCACGGCCAAGCGGAATGGAAAGGTGGTACCGTCTTTGCGCAGCCCCCGCACTTCCCTGCCGATGCCGATGATTTTCTTCACGCCCGTGGTGAGGTAATTCTGGATGTATTGGTCGTGCCGGCTCCTATCGGGCTCGGGCATCAGCATCGACACGTTGTTACCGATCACCTCCTCGGCATCGTAGCCGAACAGACTGGAGGCGGCGGGATTGATGGAATCCACGATGCCGTCGCGGTCGATGGTGATGATTCCGTCGATTGCATTTTCGATAATGGCTTTGAGTAGTCTGGAGGTATCCATTTGCGGTTACGTCAATTTCTTGTATTTGATCCGGTGGGGGGTCACATCACCAAGCCTCTTTTTGCGGTTTTCCTCGTATTCGGAGTAGTTTCCTTCAAAGAAATACACCTGCGAATCGCCTTCAAACGCGAGGATATGCGTACAGATGCGGTCGAGGAACCAACGGTCGTGCGAAATGATAACCGCACAGCCGCCGAAGTTCTCGAGCCCTTCTTCGAGTGCCCGGAGGGTGTTCACATCGATGTCGTTCGTCGGCTCATCGAGCAACAGCACGTTCGCTCCCTTTTTGAGGGTAATGGCCAGGTGCACGCGGTTGCGCTCACCTCCGGAGAGGACACCCACCTTCTTTTGCTGGTCAGCCCCGTTGAAGTTGAACTTAGACACATAGGCACGGGAGTTGACCGGACGATTGCCCAACAGGATGTTTTCGTTTCCATCGGTGATGTTTTCCCAAACGGATTTATCGGGGTCGAGGTCGTCGTGCATTTGGTCGACATAACCGAGTACGGCCGTTTCGCCCACGCGGAACGTGCCGCTATCGGGCTTCTCCTGGCCGGTAATCAACCGGAAAAGCGTGGTCTTCCCTGCGCCGTTGGGGCCGATGATACCTACGATGCCGGCGGGGGGCAACGAAAAGCTGAGGTTTTCAAACAGCAGCTTGTCGCCGTATGCTTTGCTGACCCCCTGTGCCTCGATGACCACATTGCCCAGACGGGGGCCCGGTGGGATAAAGAGCTCCAGCTTAGCTTCCCGTTCTTTGGTCTCTTCCGACGCCAGCTTTTCGTAATTGTGCAGGCGCGCTTTCGATTTGGCATGGCGGGCCTTGGGCGCCATCCGCGCCCATTCAAGCTCGCGCTCGAGGGTTTTCTGGCGTTTGCTTTCCGTCTTTTCCTCCTGTGCCAAACGTTTCGCTTTTTGGTCGAGCCACGATGAATAATTGCCTTTCCAGGGGATACCCTCGCCACGGTCGAGCTCCAGTATCCACCCGGCAACGTTGTCGAGGAAATAGCGGTCGTGCGTGACGGCAATGACCGTTCCTTTATACTGCTGGAGGTGCTGTTCGAGCCAATCGATCGATTCGGCATCAAGGTGGTTGGTGGGCTCATCGAGCAGCAAAACATCAGGTTCTTGAAGCAACAACCGACATAATGCCACCCTACGGCGCTCACCACCTGACAATGTGGCTATTCCGCGTTCGGGGTCGGGGCACCGAAGGGCATCCATGGCCCGCTCGAGCTTATTATCCAGCTCCCACGCGCCCGTGGCATCTATTTTATCTTGTATTTCGCCTTGCCGGGCCAGTAGGCGGTCCATTTCGTCGGCGTTCTCGTACACCTCGGGCAGCCCGAATTTCTCGTTGATTTCCTCATACTCGCGGAGCAAGGCCGTCGTTTCGGCCACGCCCTCTTCCACAACCTCGCGTACCGTCTTGCCGGCGTCCAACACGGGCTCCTGTGCCAGGTATCCTACACTGTAGCCCGGCGAAAAGACCACCTCGCCCTGGTAGGATTTGTCCAGGCCGGCAATGATGCGCAGCAGTGACGACTTACCGGAGCCATTGAGACCGATGACGCCGATTTTGGCACCGTAGAAGAACGAGAGGTATATATTCTTTAACACTTGCTTTTGGGGCGGATAGATTTTGCTTACCCCCGCCATCGAGAAAATCACCTTTTCGTCTGACATGTTTTTTGATTCTTTTTATGCTTGCTATAAAATCAAGAGCCACAAAGATAGTCAGAATGGGGCAATAATTACTTTTATACGGCCTGACAAAATGTTATCTTTGTATCAATGGCTTAATTGTTGATAAAAGTTACATAAATAAATAAGGGTACAGCGATATTTTTTCTACATTTATCGCATCCTTAGCATAAAAAAGAAAGGTACAACATTCATGGAAGCAAAATTTTCGCCTCGCGTAAAGGATGTGATTTCATACAGCAGGGAAGAAGCCATCAGGTTGAAGCACGATTATATCGGCACGGAACACTTGTTGCTCGGTCTCATTCGTGAAGGAGATGGCATCGCCATCAAGATACTCAAACACACAGGGATCGACACCACGGAATTGCGTAAATCCATCGAAGATGCCGTAAAAGGGTCGTCGATGTCTCGGGCTCCGATTGGCAATATGCCGCTCACCAAACAAGCGGAAAAAGTATTGAAAATCACCTACCTTGAGGCCAAGATATTTAAAAGTGACGTTATTGGCACGGAACATTTGTTGCTGTCTATCCTGCGCGATGAAGACAACATTGCCTCGCAGATTTTACAGCAGTTCGACATCAACTACGATGTATTCAAGGCCGATGTAGAGCAGCATAAGGCGGGTATCACGGGCCAGGCAGCTGGCTCGACCGCCGGCGACGATGACTTTAAGGAAGACGACCACTTCAGTCAGCCGAAAAAGGTTTCGGATATCAAGTCGAAAACGCCGGTGCTCGACAATTTCGGCCGCGATTTGACCAAAGCCGCCGAAGAGGGCCGACTGGACCCCATCGTAGGGCGCGAAAAGGAAATCGAACGTGTGTCGCAGATCCTTTCACGGCGCAAGAAAAACAACCCCATCCTCATCGGCGAGCCCGGTGTTGGGAAATCGGCGATTGCCGAGGGGCTGGCCCTGCGCATCATCCAACGGAAAGTGTCGCGGGTATTGTTCAACAAACGGGTGGTCACGCTCGACCTCGCCTCGCTGGTGGCCGGTACGAAATACCGCGGCCAGTTCGAGGAACGCATGAAGGCGGTGATGAATGAACTGGAGAAATCGCCGGACGTGATCCTCTTTATCGACGAGATACACACCATTGTGGGGGCCGGTGGTGCCTCCGGTTCGCTGGATGCGTCGAACATGTTCAAGCCGGCCCTTGCACGCGGGGAAATCCAATGCATCGGTGCCACGACACTCGATGAGTACCGCCAATACATCGAAAAAGACGGCGCGCTCGACCGCCGTTTCCAAAAGGTGATGATCGAGCCGGCGTCGCACGATGAAACGGTCGAAATCCTCAACCGCATCAAGGAAAAATATGAGGAACACCACAACGTGAATTACACGCCGGAAGCCATCGAGGCGTGCGTATCGCTGACGACGCGATACATTACCGACCGCTTCCTGCCGGATAAGGCAATAGACGCGTTGGACGAAGCAGGCTCCCGGGTGCACCTCACGAATATCCACGTACCACAGGCAATCATCGAAATCGAAGAGAAGATCGAGCAAATCAAAATCGAGAAAAACAAGGTGGTGCGCAGCCAAAAGTACGAAGAGGCTGCCAAGTTGCGCGATACGGAGAAAAAACTGCTCGAAGAACTGGAACACGAAAAAACGGCGTGGGAGGCAGAGACCAAAACGAAACGTTACACCGTTTCGGAAGATAATGTGGCAGAGGTGGTCTCCATGATGACCGGCATCCCGGTTCAACGTGTGGGGCAATCAGACAGCCAGAAACTGCTGGGCATGGCCGACTCCATGAAGGGCCGCATCATCGGGCAGGACGATGCCGTGAAGAAATTGGTGAAAGCGATCCAACGTACACGGGCGGGATTGAAAGACCCCAAGAAGCCCATTGGCTCCTTTATCTTCCTCGGCCCTACCGGTGTAGGTAAAACCGAACTAGCGAAAGAGCTGGCACGCTTCATGTTCGATAGTGAGGATTCGCTTATCCAGATCGACATGAGCGAATACATGGAGAAATTTGCCATCTCCAGGTTGGTTGGGGCGCCTCCGGGATACGTGGGTTACGAAGAAGGTGGCCAGCTTACCGAGAAAGTGCGGCGCAAGCCCTACTCCGTGGTCCTGCTCGATGAAATCGAGAAGGCGCATCCCGACGTATTCAACCTGTTGTTACAGGTATTGGATGAAGGGCAGTTGACGGATAGTCTCGGTCGCCGCGTGGATTTCAGGAATACCATCCTGATCATGACGTCAAACATCGGTGCACGCCAGCTGAAGGACTTCGGGCAGGGTGTCGGCTTCACTACGTCGGCTCGGGCAGAACAAGCCGAAACGCATTCGCGCAGCGTGATTGAAAATGCGCTGAAGCGTGCGTTCGCTCCTGAGTTCCTGAACCGCGTAGACGACGTCATTGTGTTTAACTCGCTCGACAAGGAGCACATTTTCAAAATCATCGACATCGAGTTGAAGTCGCTCTTCGTCCGCATAGAAGGATTGGGTTACGGCGTTAAGCTTACCGACGCGGCGAAGGATTTTGTGGCGGAAAAGGGCTTCGACAACAACTTCGGCGCGCGGCCGCTTAAGCGGGCCATCCAGAAATACCTGGAAGATCCCATTGCCGAGGAAATCCTCAAAGGTGAAGTGGTTGAAGGCAACACGCTGGAAGTCGACTACGACAAGACCAAAGAGGAAATTGTCGTCCATATCCAGGCGGGCGACGGTGGTTCTTCGAAACCGTCGGACCTGGCACAGGAAAAGAAAGACGATTAAAAATATAAAGGGCGGTAACGTAATCAGTCGGTTGACAATAGTCAGCCGACTGATTTTTTTTGTTAATATTGTTCCTCTTCGACGACTTCTGCCTCAACGCTGGCGGGGGCGGTTTTTTTCTTCCCGGCCCCGGTAAGCATCTTTATAAGCACCGGTGCAGTGGCGGCCACCACAATGCCCATAATGACATACTCTAAGTTGCGCTGCACCCACGCGTTCTCGCCGAGCAGATACCCCATCGTAGCCAAGCTTCCGACCCAAAGGATGCCGCCCACGATATTGTAAAGCGCGAATTTCTTGAAATTCATTTCAACAATACCCGCCACAATGGGTGCAAACGTACGCACCACGGGAAGGAAACGGGCCAGGATAATGGCTACCCCGCCGCGCTTGTGGTAAAACTCCTGGGCGCGGAAAATATATTCTTTTTTGAACAGCCAGTTGTCTTTCATTTTGAGCAGCCGATGCCCGAAATATTTGCCGCACCAGTAGCCCACGAAATTACCCAGTATGCCAGCGGCCGAAATCAAGGCAATCCAATATAATAAGGTAAGCACGGAATCTACCGGCCCCAGGGTGAGGTTGGCGATGATGATGCCTGCAATGAACAGGATCGGATCGCCGGGCAGGAAAAACCCGATCAGGATACCTGTTTCGGCAAAAACAATAAACAACAATAAATAGAGGCCGCCATGGGCAACAATCCAGTCGGGATTGGTAAGGTTATTTAAAAAATCGAGAAGCGCTTCCACAAACTAATCCAAAAAATTAATAGCAAAGAAATGAACGAAAACTGGAAGGATGCTGTATAAAATCGTGCCACGTTGAAACTTTAGCTATGCTGATTATCCGTTTCCGAAAAAAAAAGACCTTTATCTGACACTAGAACCGGAGTTTGTATTTTCCAGAAATTGGCCGTACCACTTGCCTGAATCTTTCAATATGCGCTGCTGGGTTTCGAAATCGACATACACCAGCCCAAACCGGGCCCGGTACCCTTCGGCCCACTCGAAATTATCGGTGAGCGACCACACGAAGTAGCCGTGCACATTGCTTCCCTCATTGCGGACACGCAGTACTTGAGCGAGGTGGGATTGGAGGTACTCGGTCCGCTGCGGGTCGGCCACCCCGCCGTTTACCACGACATCGGGAAATGCCGCCCCGTTTTCCGTGACATAAATTTTGGGAACATTGGCGTAAGCACTGAACTTCCTGATCATCTCGTAAATGGATTCGGGGTATATCTCCCACCCCATTTCGGTAACCGTCTGCACACCGCGCCGCCTTGCCGGCCGAATTTTAGCATGCAGATACGGCACCCAATACACGTGCCGCACCACCTCACGGGTATAATTTTGGATGCCGATAAAGTCGAAATCGAACGGCAGCAATGCGTCGTCGCCCGCCAGCATATATTTCTCTATGCCTTTCAGCGCAGGCAAATCGGCCATCGGATACCCCATCCCCAAAACCGGCTCGATAAATAGCCGATTGATCAAGGCATCTGCCCGCTTGGCGGCGGCCAGATCGCGGGGACGGCTGCTGGCGGGATGGATGCTGGAGCAGGAGAACGTGCTGCCTATTGCGCCGCCCGGTATCTCCGACCGCAGCACTCGCCCTACGTGCCCCATAGCCAACGCGGCATGGTGGGCGGCTGGAAAGAAGTGGCGCAAGCCCGTGAGCCCCGGCGCATGCACGCCGAAGAAATAGCCGGCTCCCGTAAAAACGGTGGGTTCGTTGAGCACCATCCAATGCTTTACGCGATCGCCATAGCGCTTGGCTACACATGCGGCATATTCCGACAGCCACGACAGGATATCGCGGTTGGTCCACCCTCCCCTATCTTGCAGCAGCTGCGGCAAATCCCAATGGTATAGCGTCACCCACGGTGTAATGCCCTGGGCCAGGCAATGATCGATCAGCCGATCATAGAAATCGAGTCCGTTGTCGCTGGGCTTACCGGTACCCGCGGGCAAAATACGGGGCCACGACAGGGAGAACCGGAAATTGGGGATGTGCATTTGTTTGACAAACGCCAGGTCCTCTTGGTAGCGGTGATAGAAATCGCACGCCACGTCTGCCCGGTGCCCCCGTTTGATTTTCCCCCTACGCCGGGTAAATGTGTCCCAAATCGACAGCCCTTTCCCGTCGGCATCATAGGCGCCCTCGGTTTGGAACGCCGCTGTAGACACCCCCCATTGGAAATCCGTACCGAAATCTGCTCGTACCATCTACACCAGCGTTTTGGGGGCGTGCACATCCAATAGCTTGTCGATGATGGCCTGTGTGCAGTCGGGATAGTCAACGGTGACCGTACGCTTGCTATTGAGCCATGCTTCTATGGCAATATCGTTCTTGGCTTTCAGGCTTTTAACCACGGGCACGCCCATCTCTTCGAGTGCGGCCGCATTGAGGTGTTGCTCATACTGGTTTTTCATGGGAATGACGAGCAACTTCTTGTTCATGAAAAGTGCTTCGGCCGGCGTTTCGAAGCCGGCGCCACATAGCACGCCCGCCGAGGTGGCCATGCTCCGGATAAACGCCTCGTTGGCGATGGGCTGTACACGGACATTCCGCATCTCGAACGGGGTTTTGTTGTGTTTGGAAAACACCTGCCATCGGATATTGGGGAAACGCATCAATTCTTTGAGCAAACGCGCATCGTCATACGCCGGCAGATAAACGGTATAATGCCCACCGTCTGACACATCCAGTTGCCGGACCTGCTGCCGGATGACCGGCGTGAATATCCGATTGTTGTAGGGTTTGAAGTGAAAGCCGTAGCTTATCGACACCGGTGCGTAATTGCGCATGATGAACTTACCCAACATATCCTGCTCCTTGGGTTTGGGTGCCTGTGCATCCATGGTAGCCGCCTGGTGGCTGAGGCCGATGCATTCCTTGTCGCGCGTGTAGCATGCCCAGGCCGAGATGGGCTCGAAATCATTGATGACCAAATCATAGTCTTCGATAGGCAGGGTGTTCACTTCATGGATAAGCCGGCGGACGGTTGAGCTCATGAACGTCTTCCACAGATCCACCCCGCCTTTCTTTCCGAAGATAAAGCTGAGCCCATGCCTCCGGTATTTGACAGGGAACGGCAATTCCAGATCGGCCTGGATGCCACTCACCAACACATCTACGGATGCGCGCCGCTGCAAACAGGGCACCACGTCCATCGCACGGCTAAGATGACCGTTGCCTGTACCCTGAACTGCATAGAGAATTTTCATATTATGAGACGCTAGACACCAGATGCCGACATCAAAAAACGGGAAAAAATACGGATTTTCAAATTCGACGGCTTGTGATTTTTAGCCGGAAGGCTTAACTTTAGCTCATGAACCGCATTTACCTGCTGCCGATTGCGATCATTACCATTGTTTTATTTTCATCCTGGGGGTTCCATGCGCATAAGCTGATTAACCGAATGGCTGTTTTCACGCTGCCCACAGACATGGCAGGGTTCTACAAGAACCACGTAGACTACATAACGGAGCATGCGGTGGATGCCGACAAGCGATGTTATGCAGACAGTGCGGAATCTCCCCGTCATTTCATCGACGCCGATGAGTACGGACCCCAGCCGTTCGACAGCATTCCCATCCATTGGTCGGCAGCGGTTGAGAAGTTCACCGAACGCCGACTATTGGCTCGGGGCGTGCTGCCCTGGCAGATCAACCGGAGCTACTACGCGTTGGTGAAGGCATTCAGCGAAAAAGACTTCCAACGCATATTACGGCATTCCTCCGACATCGGCCATTACCTGGCCGATGCGCACGTTCCGTTGCATACCACCAGCAATTACAACGGGCAGCTGACCAACCAGGTGGGCATCCATGCCTTTTGGGAAAGCCGTTTACCGGAGTTGTTTTCGGATGGATACGACTTTTTCGTTGGCCGGGCCCGGTATGTCGGATCGCCCGTAGAGGAAGCCTGGCGCATCGTGCAGGAAAGTCATGCCCTGGTGGATTCGGTACTGGAAATCGAAGCGCGTCTACACGATTCGTTCCCGGTGGACCGTAAATACGGATATATTACCCGCAATAATCAGCTTATCCGCACATACTCCGACCGCTACTCAGCGGCATACCACGAGGCCTTGAATGGTATGGTAGAGCGGCGGATGCGCAGCGCCATCCGATGCATCGGCAACTTCTGGTTTTCCGCGTGGGTGGATGCGGGGCAGCCCGACATCCGGCATTTGCCGCAAGAATCGCCAGCCGCCGATACGATACCATTACCTGCTACGGGTCAAAAAATAATCGGCCGGCAAGAGTGGCATTGACTAGTGATCGATCACATCAGCCATGATTGCTATGGCTTCGGCGAGTTCCTGGGGCGACATGCTGCCAAAGCCCAGCCGGATGCCGCTATAACGATCCGATTGGTACAATAGGTAACGGGGCAAGTGCAGATCGCGTCTACGGCAAGCTTCACGTAAGCGAACCAGATTGTAAGCAGGCGGCCAGTTGGTCCACACGGCCAACCCTCCGCTCGGCGTAACCACATCGATCCGACCGGCCAGCCGCTCGTTCAGCAACGCCACCATCAGGTCGCGACGGGCCTTGTACGCTTTAACCGCTTTTTTCAAATAGCGATGGATCTCGCCATCTGCAATCAGCTCGCCGAGTGCAGCTTCGGTGAGCGTGTCGCCCGTGCGGTCCATAACCCCCAGAAGCTTCGTCATTTCGGAAATCAGCGGTGCAGGTGCCACGATGAAGCCCGACCGGAAGCCGGGGGCCATCGATTTTCCGAAGGTACCGATATACACCACCATTCCGGCGGTATCGGCGCTCGCCATGGGAAGAAGGGGACTGCCATCGTAGTGGTAATCGTAATCATAATCGTCTTCCAGCAGGATGAAACCATACTTCACGGACAGCTCCAGGAGGGCAATACGTCGCTGCGCGCTCAGGGTTACCGTGGTGGGATAATGGTGGTGCGGCGTGATATACAGCATCCGGATAGGCCGGCGCTCACAGAGCCGGCGAACGGCTTCGACATCCAGCCCCTCGCCATCCAGAGGAACGGTGAGCACCGTGGCTCCGGCTCTCTGGAGGATCATGTTGGTGGCAAAATAGCTAAGCTCCCCCACCACTACGACATCTCCGGGCGACAGCAGCGTTTCCGCTACGATGTAGGCACTCAGCTCGAGGCTGCGTGTTACCAGGATGTTCCGGTCGGAAATATGGAGGCCGCGCGTGAGGTTGAGGAAATTGGCCAGCTGTTCCCTATAATACGTGCTGCCTTCCGAATAGTTATACCCCAGCTTGCTTTGGTTGCCCCTGCGTTTCATATTGGTGTGGAACAGCCTGGAAAGGTAACCGACATGCGAGAGGCGCGGGTCCGGAAGGCCATCATCGAGTGTAAGCCTTGCGGACGCGCGGTCGAACGGGTCATCCAGCACCGACCATTTCTTCACATAAAACCCCACTTGCGACGGATAGCCTGCCAACGCCTGGCTGCCGTTACCGGAAAGCCGCTGGGGCTTTTCGCGCTTCGCATTCTGCACAAAGGTTCCCCGGCTGGGGTGTATGGCTATCCACCCCTGTGCTTCCAGTTCTGCATAACTGGCCACTATGGTGTTGCGATGCAACCCGAGTATACGGGCTAGTTGGCGGCTGCCCGGCAACTTATGCCCGTTTAGGAGATAGCCCCGCTGGATGGCATTGATCAGCTGATGGGCCACCTGCAGGTAAACCGGCGTGGTGGTGCCACGCACCGGCTGGATGAAACTTTGATAAGGCACTGAAACCGGACTACCCATAAAATGAAAACTGGCACCTCTTGATGTGCCGGCAAGTTACGACTTTTGCAAAAAATCAATCGAATGACACGATATTTAAAAAAAGGTTTCGCAATTTTTGGAATATTATGGTACGGCTCGGTCATCGCCCAGGAAGAAACCGGCACTATACCGTTGGGTGAAGTCGTTATCACGGAAAACCGGATGCAGCTGCCCTTCGCCAAGCATAACCGCAACATCCAGGTGATGGATAGGAAGCAGATCGAGGCGATGGCCGCCCGATCGATTAACGAGCTGCTCAGCCACGTCACCGGCGTGGACCTCCGCCAACGCGGACCTTTTGGCACGCAGGCGGATGTGAGCATCGATGGCGGGAGTTTTGAGCAGGCCCTTATCTTAGTAAATGGGGTCAAAGTGCTGGATGCCCAGACAGGACATAACGGTCTCAACCTGCCCATCCCTACGGATGCCATTGAGCGCATTGAAATCATCCGCGGGCCGGCAGCACGCATTTATGGCATCAACAGCCTGACCGGCGCCATCAACATCGTGACCCGGAAGCCCAGCGACTCCGGGATGTCGGCGCACGCCTATGCCGGATCTGGATTCAAACGCGATACCGCAAACCATGACGCCCTTTTCAACGGACGGGGTATGCAGTTGGGCCTTACGCATGTAGGTGCCACGGGTCGCCATTCGCTATACGGAAGCCACGAATCGGGCAATGGTTACCGGTACAACACGGCTTTCCGAAACAATAAGGTTTTTTATCAGGGCGAAATACCCACCAACGGTCCGGATGCACTTTCCCTAATGGGTGGCTACGTATCCAATGGCTTTGGCGCTAATGGCTTCTACGCCGCCCCGGGCGACAGCGAGGCGCGCGAGGTGGTGCATACCGTGCTGGCCGCCGTCGGCTACCGGCATCAACTGGCCGACCGGCTTTCGATATCGCCGCGGGTGAGCTATCGCTATGCTTACGACGATTACCGCTATTTCCGCCACGACCTGAGCCGCGCCCGGAGCCGGCATCATGGCCACGCCATCAATGCCGAACTGAATGCATTACTCCAAACCGGGGCCGGAGACATCGGCGTGGGTTTGGAAATGCGCAACGAGACCATCCGCAGCAGCAACATCGGCAACCACAACCGCGACAACTACGGATTGTATGCCGAGTTCAAAACCGAAAAAATAAATCGGTTGCTGCTCAGCGCCGGTGCCTATGTCAATTACAATTCTGATTACGGATGGCAGGTATTTCCGGGAATCGATCTGGGTTACCAGGTCGGCGAGCGGTGGAAACTGGTGGCCCACACCGGCACGGGCCAGCGCATCCCCTCGTTTACCGACCTCTACCTCGACCAACGACCGGGCAATGTAGGCAACCCCCTGGTGCGCCCCGAGAGCTCCTGGCATGCCGAAGGCGGCATCAAATATACCGACAGCCGCACCATAGCGCATTTGGGTTACTTTTACCGCGACATGGATGACTTCATCGACTGGGTAAGGCTATCGCAAGATGAGCCGTGGCAACCGCATAACTTCCAGCAGAACCATACCCATGGCATGACCTTTTCAGGAAATTATCGGCTATTCGATGCCGGCCAACAAGCCCCGACATGGATGATAGGGCTCGGTTATACCTGGCTGGCACCCGAATTCGACGATAGCCGCAAGGCGGGTTTCCTTTCCAAATACGCCATTGAAAGCCTCCGCCATCAGGCTACCGCCAGCATCCATGTGTCATCGGGGAGGCTTTCCGCCACGGCGGCATTACGGTTCCAGGAGCGCATCAGCTACAAAAGCTATTTCCTCGGCGATGCCCGACTGGGATACCGGCTCGACCCGGTTGACCTCTATGTAGACATTCAAAACATCTTTGACACCACCTATATCGAAGCAGCGGCTGTACCTATGCCCGGACGGTGGTTCAGCTTGGGTATTAAATACCGGATGGCGACTACGGATATTTAGTCTTTCTTGTCTAGCATCCGCCATACGACGGCAGCCGCAATCCCGCCCACAATGGGGGCAACAATAAACAGCCACAGCTGGCTTAGTGCGGCGCCGCCGGCCAAAACTGCCGGACCGAAGCTGCGTGCCGGATTTACCGACGTACCGGTGATCGGAATAGCCACTAAGTGGATGAGCACCAAGGTAAAGCCGATGGCCAAGCCCGCCATCGTACCGTTCCCCCATTTGGAGGTGGCACCGAAGATGACGAATAAGAACAGGAACGTCAGTACGGCCTCGGCAAGGAACGCAGCCGCCGTACCGTATTCATTCTGATAACCCTCGCCCCAGCCATTGGCCCCATAGGCCCACTCACCCGGTGTGAAACCGCCGAGCTGCCCGCTTAGTACCTGCTGCAGCACAAATGCGCCCAGCAACGCACCGATGAATTGGGCGACAATGTAGGCAATGGCGTCGCCTGGGGAGATCTTGCCATTGAACAGCATAGCAATGGTCACAGCCGGATTGATGTGGCAGCCCGTGATGCCCCCGATGGCGTAGGCAAACACAACAACCGACAAGCCAAATGCCAATGCGATACCTAATAATCCCAAGCCGGAAAGCCCGGCAAGGGTGTCTGCGCCTGCAACAGCAGCAGCCCCGCAACCGAACAGCACCAATCCAAAGGTGCCAACCAATTCGGCCACGAACTTCGTTGAAGTTTTAATTTCCATGATTTTATAATTTGGTCCGCCAAAGATAACCGCTTTCGCGGAAATATAGTTATTTTTCTTATTTCGATTGATGTCAGATGACCAAACCGCTGCCCGGTTTGGCCACCGGAACATCTTGAGCGCCCATTTCCATGTGAAATGCTTCGGGGCTGGGACCAAACCGGATATCCGAGTTCAATGCCTTTTCCCAGGTCACTTCCGCACCACTGTAGGCAGCCAATGTGACCAAGACGCCCACCATCGTACTCTTCGTCATCCAATCGCCATCGTTGATGGGTGTGCCCGAGCGGATGGATGCGAACAACTCATCGTGCTCCGTTTGGTACATGTTATTGTTGGGGCCAACATACTTCCAGGGGTCAGAGCCCAGGATTTCGTAGCGGCTACCTATTTCGACAGCCATTTTGCCGGCGGTTCCTACCACATCAACGCTGTTGCGGTTGGCCGCGCCCGTCTGCTGCCGCGCAAAATGGTAACCTTTCACATCGCCGGGGTACGTCAATTCGACCGCGAAATGGTCGAACACATTGCCCTTTTCCTTTTCTACCCGCACTTGCCGGCCGCCGCTTCCAATGGCTTTCTCGGGCGCGATATCTCCCATTGCCCACGACATCATATCCAAGCTATGCACGGCCTGTTCGACAACCATATCGCCCGACATCCAATTGTAGTAAAACCAATTGCGCAATTGGAACTCGAGATCAGACCAGCCCGGCTGGCGGGGTTTCAAACTGAGGTCGCCGCCGTACCTGAACGACGACAATGAAACCACCTCACCTATGGCACCGCTGCGAATGCGTCCGAAAACAGCGCGATTGGGATTCGCGTAGCGGAAACAGAAACCCGACACGACCGCGATGTTCTTCGCCTTCGATATACGGACCGCTTCCATTACCCGGCGAACACCCGGAGGATCGATAGCCACCGGCTTCTCGCAGAAGATATGCTTATCGGCATCCACAGCCGCCTCGAGATGCAACGGCCTGAATACCGGGGGTGCGGCCAACAAGACGACGTCTACGCCGGCGTTGATTACCTTTTGGTAGGCATCGAACCCGACGTATTTGTGCCGGTCCTTTACCTTCATTTTTGATGGTTCGATTTTCATCAACGCGTCGTATGCGGTAGCCAACTGGTCGGCAAAAATATCGCCCATGGCCACAAGCTCCACATCCGGGTCGGCCCGCAACGCTTGCGCCGCAGCGCCTGTACCACGGCCGCCGCAGCCGATCAAACCGATTTTAAGCACCTTTTTCTTCGGAGGGAAAAGCTCGCTGGCAAGACCGAGCTGAGGTGCCAATGGAAGGACGGCGGCCATTGTCCCCGCCGTTCTTAGAAATTTTCGGCGGGAAGAATCCCTGTCTCCCCGCGAAGTGTTTTCTGTCATGATGGTCATTTAATGTTGTTTCAGCATCTGCGAATCGGGAGCAATATATAAATTATTGCCGGCGTACCGTTTCATGCCGCTCTCATGGCTCCCGCTTCGAACTTTTGCGAACCAGCAGTTGCGGTTCCAAAACTATTTTTTCGGGCTTATGCTTGTAATAATCACCCTTTTTGAGTAATTTGAGGAAGAGGCGGGCCACCTCCTCTCCCATTTCAACGGTACGTTGGTCCACTGTTGATATGGTAGGACTGACCAAGCTTGTAAACGCTTCGTTGGCGAACCCGACCACGCCTACCTCTTCGGGGATGCGCTTACCGGCAGCTTTCAGCTCTTGCACCACGCCCATGGCCGTAAAGTCCTCTAAGGTAAATATCGCATCGAAGTCGATTCGCTTATCGAGCAGCTCCCGAACACACCGCCGCCCGAATTCGAGCGAAAAATCGCCCCTTATAATCAGTTCTTCATCGACAGGCAAGCCATGCTGTTCCAACGCGTCGAGATAACCCCGGAGACGCTCGTTGAAAATATTGATATTGCGGTATTGGTTGATATGCACAATGCGGCGGTATCCTGCACGGATGAGGTGCTCGGTAGCCATAAAACCGCCCCGATAATCATCGATGGTTACGGATGGCACATCCAGGCCTGCGGGCACGCGATCGAAAAAGGCCAGCGGGATATTGCGGTCCTTGATTTCCGTAAATCCACCGTTATCTTCCGTTTCGAGCGAAATGGACGCGATGATGCCATCTACACGGGAACGAAGGAACGTGTCAATCCCGCGGCTTTCCTGCTTGATAGACTCCTGCGATTGGTACAGCAATATGGTGTAGCCATTTTCGTTGACCACCCCCTCAATGCCATGCACCACCGAGCTGAAGAAGCTGACGTCTAAACGGGGCACCAGTACGCCGATGATTTTCGTTTTGCCCGAACGTAGCGAAGAGGCCACTTTATTGGGCCGGTAGCCGAGCCGGTCGGCCGTTTCCCGAACCGCCTTTTTTGTTGTGGCGCTGATGGCAGGATGGTCATTGAGTGCCCGCGCAACGGTAGAAAACGTGATATTAAGTTCCTTTGCAATGTCTAAAATGGTGATTTTTTTCAATGGATAACGATTAAAGCGTGAGCCGCATCAGCGGTAAGACCATTTATGGTTACGAACAAAAATAAAGATTGATTTTGGAAATAAAAAAGTAATCTCTTACCTTTATGCCAACGTTCGCATTATCCATGAAACTTATTCGTATTAAATCATGTTGTTATTAGGTGTCGATATCGGTACTTCTTCCATCAAGGTGTCTGTCGTGGATGCCGACACGCAGGAATGCGTAGCGTCCGCCCGTTTTCCGGAGGACCATGAAAACAGTATTCTTTCGGTGGTACCGGGCTGGGCCGAACAAGCACCGGACATGTGGTGGGAACAGGTGGTGGCTGCCATCCAGAAGCTCACTGCGGAAGCAACGTTCAGGGTACGGGATATCGGTGCCATCGGCATTGCCTACCAGATGCACGGCCTTGTTGTGGTAGACAAAGAAGGCAATGCCCTCCGCCATTCGATTATCTGGTGTGACAGCCGGGCGGTGGAAATCGGCGAGTCGGCATTCGCAGCCATCGGCGAACCCCTGGCACTGGCGCACCTCCTCAACTCGCCCGGTAATTTCACGGCGTCGAAATGGGCGTGGGTGAAGGCCAACGAACCCGACGTGTACGCCAAGGCACACCGGATCATGCTGCCTGGCGACTACATCGCGATGAAGCTTACGGGGGCCGCGACAACGAGCATCTCGGCGCTTTCGGAAGGCATATTCTGGGATTTCAAAAACAACAGGATTTCCAAGGATGTGCTCACCCATTTCGGGTTCGATGAGGCCATATTCCCGGAAATCCGGCCGTTGTTTGGCGAACATGGCACACTGCGGAGAGATGTAGCCGCACAGCTCGGCCTCACTCCGGGCATCCCGGTTTCCTATAAAGCGGGCGACCAGCCCAATAATGCGCTATCGTTGAATGTACTGGAACCCGGCGAAGTGGCGGCTACAGCAGGTACGTCGGGGGTTATTTATGCAGTGAGTGACCAGCTGGTATATGACCATGCATCGCGCGTGAACACATTTGCCCATGTTAATTACACGCCACAGTCGCCCCGCACAGGTGTGCTGCTCTGCATCAACGGCACCGGCATCTTGAATCGTTGGGCGAAGGACCATTTCGGGCACGGCCTCAACTACGAACAAATGAACGCCCTGGGAAAAGCAGTAGCGCCGGGCAGCAACGGACTTAAAATCTTTCCGTTCGGAAACGGGGCGGAACGCTTCCTGCACAATAAGATATTGGGAGCGCGTTTTGTCGACCTCGATTTCAACGCCCATGGGCGCTCCCAGGTGTTCCGCGCATCGCAGGAAGGCATTGCTTATGCGTTTCGTTACGGGCTGGATATCCTCCGCGGAAACGGCATGCACCCTGCGGTGATCCGCGCAGGCCTGGCAAACATGTTCCTTAGCGAACTCTTTACGGAAATATTCGTGGATGTAACCGGCGTGCCCGTGGAATTGTATAATAGCGACGGCAGCGTTGGCGCTGCATTGGGCGCCGGCATCGGTGCGGGCATTTTTGCTTCTCCCGCCGACGCCTTCAGCAAGCAGAAGTTATTGAAAACCGTAGAACCACAAGCGCCCGGCAACTACGAAGCGTTGTATCAGGAATGGAAGCAACTCCTCGATGATCAGTTAGCCAGTGAAATGAATCAATAAACAGTTAAACATATAAACGAAAATAAAAAGCATGTCAAATGTAATTATCGGTGAAACCGAGTATTTTAAAGGCATCGGGAAGATTGCCTATGAAGGCCCCGAATCAGACAATCCACTGGCTTACCGTTGGTATGACGCCAACCGGGTGATTGCGGGCAAAACCATGGAAGAGCACCTGCGGTTTGCAGTCGCCTACTGGCATTCGTTCAATGGCAACGGCAGCGACCCGTTCGGGGGGCCGACCCTGTTCTTCCCGTGGGATAAAAACAGTGATGTTATCCAGCGCGCCAAGGACAAGATGGATGCTGCGTTTGAGTTTTTCACAAAAATAGGCATGCCGTACTATTGCTTCCATGATGTGGACGTGGTGGATTATGGCGACGACGTAGCCGAAAACGAGCGGCGACTTGCCGCACTGGTGGAATACGCCAAGGAAAAACAGGCCGCCAGCGGCGTAAAGCTGTTGTGGGGCACAGCCAACCTGTTTTCGCACAAGCGCTACATGAACGGCGCTGCCACCAACCCGGATTTCGCCGTGGTGGCCCATGCCGGTGCACAGATTAAGGCTGCATTGGACGCGACGATTGCCCTGGGTGGAGAAAACTATGTATTCTGGGGCGGCCGCGAAGGGTACATGTCTTTGCTGAATACCGACATGAAGCGCGAACAGGAACATCTAGCGCAAATGTTGCGTAGCGCGCGCGACTACGCCCGTAGCCAGGGCTTCAAAGGTACGTTTTTCATTGAGCCAAAACCTTGCGAACCGACCAAGCACCAATATGACTACGACGCGGCAACAGTGATCGGTTTCCTCCGCCAATACGACCTGCTGGGCGATTTCAAACTTAACCTGGAGGTTAACCACGCGACGCTTGCCGGCCATACGTTCCAACATGAATTGCAGGTAGCGGCCGATGCAGGCTTACTCGGATCGATCGACGCCAACCGCGGCGATTACCAGAATGGATGGGATACCGACCAGTTCCCGAACAACATCAACGAGCTGGCCGAGTGCATGCTGATCATCCTGGAAGCCGGCGGTTTCGCCGGTGGCGGCATTAACTTCGACGCGAAAGTGCGGCGCAATTCTACCGATCGTGCCGACCTCTTTTATGCGCACATCGGCGGGGCGGATACATTTGCTCGTGCTTTGGTGGCCGCAGACAATATTTTGAATAAGTCCGACTACCGGAAACTTCGCGCCGAGCGCTATGCATCGTTCGACAGCGGCAAGGGCAAGGATTTCGAAACGGGCAAGCTTTCGCTCACCGACCTGCGCGACATCGCCGCTGCTTCCGGCGAACCGGAAACGCTTAGCGGGAAGCAAGAGTTGTTTGAAAATATCGTCAATCGGTACATCTAATCCGATCACACGATTAACGGTTCAACGGGTGGCCAAAGCGGTCACCCGTTTTTTAGTTCAACTACCGTTCACCGTCCAACCGGTGTTTTTATCTTTGCTGAGAATTATCCAAGCACCTTATTAGAAGATAAGCCTGATGAATAAACAAGCATTGATTGATGGCTTGCTGGCTAGCAAGGCAAACCAGATCAGAAACCCGGGTCTAAGCATGCTTGGCGACAACCCGCACCTTTTGGTAACCGAACTGCATGAATTATGTTATGACGCCTCACACCCGCAACTGGCATTCCGGGCAGCTTGGTTGCTGGAATACATCGCTGTACACCATCCAGATCGGTTCTTGCCCGTTGCCGACATTTTCTTCGCGCGGCTGGCCGGCCAGAACAACCGAAGCTGCCAGCGGCATTTCACCAATATTCTAATCCGGCTTAGCCACCCGAAAGCCATTGAAGGCTACCGCAAAGCCATGTTGAAGGCCGACCGTGAGCGATTGGTCGAAACGGTATTCAACTGGTTTATCGATCCGCAAACGCCCGTGGCCGTTCAAGCCAACTGCATGGATGTGTTATTAAACATGAGCGGGGAATTCGGATGGATCAAAGACGAGCTGCGGCAGCAGATTGAGTTCCTGCTGCGCGATGGGTCGGCTGCGATACAAAGTCGGGGAAAAAAGGTATTGGCGGCACTTGGCCGCTTAAAACCGTAGGTTCACGCCTACAGACAGCATTCCGTAGACATCATTACTTTCGTTGCTTGGATAGTCGCCGCTATAGCCATCTAACTCATCATCCAACGAGAAATTAAGCTGACCGCCCACGACCAGGTTCCATACATAAGAATCCAATAAGTCTGGCTTCAAACTATGCAACGGGATTTCAACACCGACGTTGGTATTCAATAGATAACTGAGGCCATAATCGCGCCCTTGATGATCGTCAGAACTTGCTGCGGTCTCCAGCCGCGACTTATCCCACTGCAGGCTAAACAATCCGCCCACGCCGGCGCCTAAATAGACACTATTCAGCATCCGTTTGCCAAATGACTCCCGGTACTCAATACGCCGCAGGTGATCGTCCTGCAAATACTTTAGGGGCTGAAAACGAATCCCAAGGATAGCCGAGTGGTAGAAATTCAGGGTTCTTCTTCCGCCAACCTTGTCTTGCCCCCGCAGTAAGCCTTCCTGTAGTTCCAGTCCGACGCTCACCCCGTGGGTAAGGAAATAATTTCCACGTAAATAAACTCCACCGCCGATCTGCTGTTTATCCAGATCGCCATATAATTGGTTCGCACCCAAACCAGCAGCTACGGAGTACCTGAAATAAGGGATGGGCGACTCCTCAACCGTCTGAGTATGGCCAGCAGAAGGAAAGGTAAAACACACGAGGGTAAACAGCCAGATTCTTTTCATAACCCCCAACACCCTCAATACTTATACCATTTTCGTCAAAACGATTAAAAAAGCGTATTTCCCTTGGGATAACTGGCTTTACCCAAATGTTTGTAGGCCAACTCGGTACACTCCCTCCCGCGCGATGTACGCATCAAATAGCCCTCTTGGATAAGAAAGGGTTCGTACACCTCCTCAATGGTTCCTTCGTCCTCCCCCACGGCGGTGGCAATGGTCTTGACACCCACGGGACCGCCTTTGAATTTATCGATGATGGTGAGCAGGATGCGGTTGTCCATTTCATCGAGGCCGTGTTCATCCACGTTGAGGGCATTGAGCGCATATTGCGCGATCGGTGTATCGATTTTGCCGTCGCCTTTAATTTGGGCAAAATCGCGCGTGCGTCGAAGCAGGGCGTTGGCAATACGGGGCGTTCCCCGGCTCCTTCGGGCAATTTCATAAGCCCCTTCGTCCGTAATGGGAGTCCGGAGAATACTGGCCGACCGGAGCACGATGGTAGTGAGCAGCTTGGCATCATAGTATTCCAACCGTGCATTGATGCCGAAGCGCGCGCGGAGCGGGGCGGTAAGAAGCCCCGACCGTGTCGTTGCCCCAACGAGCGTAAACGGGTTCAGGGTAATCTGCACGGAGCGGGCATTGGGCCCCGTCTCGAGCATGATGTCGATACGGAAGTCTTCCATGGCGGAGTAGAGATACTCCTCTACCAACGGGCTGAGTCGGTGGATCTCGTCGATGAACAGCACATCGCCCTCATCAAGGTTGGTGAGCAACCCGGCCAGGTCGCCCGGTTTATCCAATACAGGTCCGGACGTTACCTTAATGCCCGACCCCATCTCGTTGGCGATGATATGCGACAGCGTGGTTTTGCCAAGCCCTGGCGGACCGTGAAGCAATACGTGGTCCAACGCTTCTCCGCGCAGCTTGGCCGCTTGCACGAAAATGCTCAGATTTTCCAGTATCTTCTTCTGACCTGTGAAATCCTCAAAAGCCTGTGGACGCAGCACCTTTTCCAATTCACGCTCGGCGCTGGATAGTTTATCTGCATTGGGATCCAAATATTCGTTCATTTCTTTTTAGACAATAGACGTTAGACTAAAGACACTAGATGTTAGACTAAAGAC
>Ga0079224_100002914_pt1 | contig 21220 bp, 19 predicted proteins | sample Stecom2015_FD_80414 | JGI IMG/M metagenome (GOLD analysis project Ga0079224, IMG submission 80414) | Agricultural soil microbial communities from Utah to study Nitrogen management - Steer compost 2015 | ecosystem: Environmental > Terrestrial > Soil > Agricultural land | place: USA: Utah...
GGCGCGTGCAGGGAGACCGAGCGGAGCTCCACACCTCGATCTCGAGGTGCGCAAGCCACCGTGGCCCCGTAGCGGCCGAGAATGTTGATCAAACGGTCCAGGTTGACCACGGCTGCCCACCTTGCCGAACACCGCGGGGCCGGGGCTGCTCGCAGTCGAGAAGCCCCGGCCCCGGCGGACGAGGACTACGCGCGCAGGGTAGCGCCCAGGCGCTCCACCGCGGCAGCAACCGCGGCATCCCGTGCCTCGACCGCTTCCTCCTGCTTCAGCGTCCGGTCCGGCGCGCGGAAGCGGAGCGCGAAGGCCAGCGACTTCTTGCCTTCGCCGACCTGCTCGCCGGAGTAGGTGTCGAACAGCCTCACGTCCTCCAGCAGCTCACCGGCGCCTTCCCGCACCACTTCGGTCAACTGCTCGGCGGACACGCTGTCGTCCACGACCAGCGCGATGTCCATCAGCACCGGCGGGTACGGCGAAATCCGCGGTGCCGGGCGGCTGTCCGTCAGCGGCAGCGCGTCCAGGTCCAGCTCCATCGCACAGGTGCGCTTCGGCAACCCGAACGCCTCGACGACCTTCGGGTGGAGTTCACCCGCGTGGCCGACCACGGTGTCACCGACCTTCAAAGCGGCGCAACGACCCGGGTGCCACGGGGCCAGGTCGTCGGCGCTGACGGTCAGCTCCACACCGGCCGCAGCGGCAACCACGCGGGCGGCCTGGATCGCGTCCGCCCAGTTGGCCGCGCGACCTTTGCCCCACCAACCGTCCTGCTCGCGCTTGCCGGCCAGCACGACCCCGACGTGCAGCGGCTGCGCGGGCAGCGATGCGTGCAGCGCGGCGATCTCCTCGTCGCTGGGCCGGTGCGCCACGCCGACTTCCGGAACGTCCGGCTGGTCCTCGACCGGCTGCACGACCTGCCCGATGTGGAACAGCGCGAGATCGCGCTGCCCACGGGCGATGTTGCGCTGCAACGCGTCGATCAGACCAGTCAGCAACGTGGTCGTGAGCTTGGACTTGTCCGCCTCGAGCGCGTTGAGCACCGACATGGTGCGGCGGCGCGGGTCGTCCTCCGCCAGCCCGAGCGATTCCAGCGCCGCGTCCCCGGTGAACGGGAACGGCAGCACCTCCACGTACCCCTCGCTGGCGAGGGCCCGGGACACCGCGCGCTTGCGCCGCTGCGCCGCGGTCAGGCCGCGCCCGGCCGGCGCCGGCGGCAGCACCGACGGGATGGTGTGGTAGCCCTCCAGCCGGAGCACCTCTTCGACCAGGTCCGCCGGCTGCTTCAGGTCCGGGCGCCAGGTGGGCGGCACGGCGGTCACCAGGCCGACCCCCTCGTCAGAGGTGCTCACCTCGATCCGGCACCCGATCTGCGTCAGTCGGCGAGCGGTGACCCCGCGGTCGTAGGAAACACCGGCGATCCTGTCCGGCAGGTCCAGCGGCATGGTGACCGGTTCGGGAGTCTGCGGGGAGCCGACGTCGGTCCGGCCCGGGGCGATGGTGCCCTCCCCGTAGCGCACCAGCAGCTGAGCCGCCAGCTCGGTGGCCACCGGGGCGATGGCCGGGTCCACCGAACGCTCGAAGCGCTTGCCGGCTTCGCTCGGCAACTTGTGCCGGCGGATGGCGCGGGCGATGCTCGCCGGATCCCAGTTGGCCGCCTCCAGCAGCACGTCGTGGGTGTCGTCACCGATTTCGGTGCTGGCCCCGCCCATCACACCGGCCAGCGACACCGGCCCGCTCTCGTCGCAGATGACGACGTCGTCGGGGTCGAGCTCGCGGTCCACGCCGTCCAGGGTGGTCAGCTTCTCCCCCGACTGGGCGCGCCGGACCACCACGTCCCCGGACAACTTGCTGGCGTCCCACGCGTGCAGCGGCTGGCCCAGTTCCAACATCACGTAGTTGGTGATGTCCACGGCCAGCGAGATCGAACGGATTCCGGCCAGCATCAGCCGCCGACGCATCCACCACGGCGTCGGAGCGGTGGGGTCGACTCCGGTCACCCGCCGGAACACGAACCGCGAGCAAGCGCCCGGGTCCTGGATCTCCACACCGCGCGACGGGCGGTCGTCCGGCGGCACCTGGCGGGCGGCCGGGTCGCCGAACGGCACGTCCAGCGCGTTGGACAGCTCACGGGCCAATCCGCGCACCGAGAAGCAGTAACCGCGGTCGGGGGTGATGGCCAGCTCGATGACCGAGTCGTTCAACCCGACCAGCTCGATCGCGTCGTCACCGGGGTCGGCCGTGCCCGCCGGCAGCACCAGGATGCCGTCGTGGTCCTCACCGATGCCGAGCTCCCGCGCGGAGCAGATCATGCCTTCGCTGATCTTGCCGTAGGTCTTGCGCGCCGAGATCTCGAAGTCTCCGGGCAACACGGTGCCGGGCAGCGCGACCACCACGAGGTCGCCCTCCCGGAAGTTCGTCGCGCCGCAGATGATGTTCTTGACCTGCTGTTCGTCGCCCTCACCACGGCCGACTTCAACCTGGCAGTACCGAATCGGCTTCTTGAACCCCGTGAGCTCTTCGATGGCGGCGACGCGGCCGACGACGAGCGGGCCCCGCACCTGGTTCAGGTGCGTTACCTCTTCGACCTCCAACCCGATCCGGATGAACGCTTCGGCCAGCGCCTCCGCGGTTGTCTCCTCGGGTAGCTCCAGGTGCTCGGCCAGCCAGGAAACCGGAATCCGCACTTGGTCAGGCCCTTCTCTCTTTTCAGTGGTGGATTGGTGGTCAGGACTCGATGCCGAACGGCAGCGTGAACCGGACGTCGCCTTCGACCATGTCCCGCATGTCCGGGATTCCGTTGCGGAACTGCAGCGTGCGCTCCAGCCCCATGCCGAACGCAAAACCGGTGTAGACCTCGGGGTCGACTCCGCAGGCACGGAGCACGTTGGGGTTCACCATGCCGCAGCCGCCCCACTCGACCCAACCGGGGCCACCCTTCTTCTCCGGGAACCACACGTCCACCTCGCCCGACGGTTCGGTGAACGGGAAGTAGGAAGGACGCAGCCGGGTCGCGGCCTCCGGCCCGAACATGGCGCGGGCGAACGCGTCCAGCGTGCCCTTCAGGTGCGCCATGGTCAGTCCCTTGTCCACGGCCAGCCCCTCCACCTGGTGGAACACCGGCGTGTGGGTGGCGTCCAGCTCGTCGGTGCGGAAGGTCCGCCCCGGGCAGACCACGTAGACCGGCAGCTCACGACCGAGCATCGCGCGGATCTGGGAGGGCGAGGTGTGGGTGCGCAGCACCCGGCCCGAGTTCTCCGGCGCCACGTAGAAGGTGTCCTGCATGGTGCGCGCCGGGTGGTCCTTGCCGAAGTTCAGCGCGTCGAAGTTGAACCACTCCGCTTCCAGTTCCGGGCCTTCGGCGACTTCCCAGCCCATCGCCAGGAAGGTGTCCTCGATGCGCTCGATGATCTGCGTTATCGGGTGCCGGGCTCCGGCGGGGACGCGGTCCCAGGGCAGGGTCACGTCGACGGTTTCTTCGCGCAGAACCCGCTCATCGCGCTCGGCCTGCAGCACAGCGCGACGTTCCTCGAAGGCGCTCTGGATCTGCTTCCGAGCCTCGTTGACCCGCTTTCCGGCGTCTGCCCGGGCCTTCGGCGGCAGGGCCCCGATCTCGCGCCGCGCGGTGAGCAGCGGCGAACGCTCCCCCAAGTGCGCGGGCTTGACGGCGGCCAACTCGTCGAGGTCAGCTGCATCCGCAAAGGCTTTGCGGGCCTCGACCACCGCGCGCTCCAACGTTTCCGGGGACAGCGCGGCGACCTCTTTCGGGTCGTACGGGTCGTTGGCTCCAGACATGGTTAGTGCGTGACTCCCGTTGGTCCGACAGACTTCATTCCCGTGCCGGCCTGCTCATTGGCGTGCGTCAGCTGACCGCAAGCTAGCCATTCGAGTCTATGCGACGCGGCTGGCTGACCCGCGCAGTGATCCGGCAGTGCCCACGTGCTACTGGCTGCGCTGGTGCCGGCGGACACGTGCGGAAGCGTAGAGGCACACCGCGGCGGCGGTGGCCAGGTTCAGGCTCTCGGCCCGCCCGTACAGCGGCACCCGCAAGGTGAAGTCCAGCTGCGTCTTCACCTCGTCCGGCAACCCGTGGGCCTCGCTGCCGAACACCCACGCCGTCGGTTGGCGCAGCGCTCCAGCGTCTTCCGCGACGTGCAGATCGCGGTTCGCGTACCCGTCGGCTCCGACCAGCTGCAACCCGGCCTCCCGGCAGCGAACGAGCACGTCGGCGACGTCCCTGCTGCGGGCGACGGGCAGGTGGAAGACGCTGCCCGTGGAAGCCCGCACCGCTTTGCCGTTGTAGACGTCGACGGTGTTGCCGGCGAACAGCACCGCTCCAGCACCGGCCGCGTCGGCCACCCGCACCACGGTTCCCGCGTTCCCGGGATCGGCCACTCCGACCAGGATCGCGACCAGGCCGGGGCGTTCGGCCAGGGCTTGGTCGACCGTGGTCTGCGGGAGGTCGCAGACCGCCACCAGCCCCTGCGGGGTCACGGTCTCGGACAGCGCGGCCGCCGCTCGCTCGGTCACCCAGTGCACCGGGATGCCCTCGGCGCGAGCCCGTTCGGTCAGCTCCAGGTGGCGGGGGGATTCGGTGGCGAAGACGTCGCGCACCCGCGCCTGGCCCGAGGCGTGGGCGGTCAGTGCTTCGGTGACCGCCTGCGCACCCTCGGCCAGGAACTTGCCCGCCTTCTCCCGGCCACTGCGACGGGTCAGCTTACGAGCAGCAGCGACCCGGGAGGACCGCTCGGTGAGCGGAGTCGTCCCGGGCCGCTTCAGCGAAGAAGTAGCTCTGGCGATCAGGCCGCACCTTCCGAGAGGTTCTTGCGAGCCACGTCCACGAGAGCCGAGAACGCCTGCGGGTCGTTGACCGCGAGCTCGGCCAGGATCTTGCGGTCCACCTCGACGCCAGCGGCCTTCAAACCCTGCACGAAGCGGTTGTAGGAGAGGCCGTTCTGGCGGGTGGCGGCGTTGATGCGCGTGATCCACAGCCGCCGGAAGTCGCCCTTGCGAGCCCGGCGGTCGCGGTAGGCGTAGTTCATCGAGTGGAGCATCTGCTCCTTCGCCTTGCGGTACAGCCGGGAACGCTGACCGCGGTAACCGCGAGTCGACTCGAGAATGGTGCGGCGCTTCTTCTGGGCGTTGATTGCCCTCTTAACGCGTGCCACGGGGTCCGTCCTGTATCTGGTCGGGGGCGGTAGCAGCTACCGCCCGGGCGGATAGCTGGATGTACTGACTGAACTGAAGCTGCCCCTGAGCTGGGGTAGCCCCGGGGCAGTTCAGCGACCCAGTAGCCGGTTGATGCGCTTGACGTCGGCCTTGGCCACCGATTCGGTGCCCTCGAGGCGACGGGTGAGCCGGCTCGTCTTCTTCTCCAGGAGGTGCCGGCGACCGGCCTGCTCACGCCGCAGCTTGCCGCTGCCGGTCACCCTGATGCGCTTTGCCGTGCCCTTGTGGGTCTTGTTCTTCGGCATCTACTCGTCCTCGTTTCGTACAGATGCCGGGCGGGATCGCAGGTGCGCTCCCTGCCCGGCGTCGATTGCACGTCGTCGTGAAGGCTCCAGGGCCTTACGACGCGTTCGCCTTGGACTTCTTGTTGTTCTTGTGCGGCGCAAGAACCATGATCATGTTGCGGCCGTCCTGCTTCGGCTTCGCTTCGATGAACCCGAGGTCGGAAACGTCCTCAGCCAGTCGCTGCAGCAGGCGGAAGCCCAACTCAGGACGCGACTGCTCACGACCGCGGAACATGATCGTCACCTTCACTTTGTGACCCTGCCCGAGGAAGCGGGACACGTGCCCCTTCTTCGTCTCGTAGTCGTGCGGGTCGATCTTCGGTCGGAGCTTCTGCTCCTTGATGACGGTCTGCTGCTGGTTGCGGCGCGATTCGCGTGCCTTCTGCGCGCTCTCGTACTTGAACTTGCCGTAGTCCATGAGCTTGCAGACAGGCGGCCGCGCCTGCGGGGCGACCTCGACAAGGTCCAGATCCGCCTCCTGAGCAAGGCGGAGCGCGTCCTCGATGCGGACGATTCCGACCTGCTCGCCGTTCGGTCCGACCAAGCGGACTTCCGGCACGCGGATGCGGTCATTAATGCGCGTCTCGGAGCTGATGGGCCCTCCTCGGTTCGATGGCTGTTACTTCACTTGCGCGGCGCGTAGAGCTCGCCCCTGAACGCAGAAGTCCCGCTGGCAATCCGCCTCGTGCGGACCCGCGGGACCCTACTCCAACCGATCGAACCGGTACCGCAATACCGCTTCGCACTGCTGACGGCGTGACCACCAGCAGGACCGGACCCGGAAGCCTCAACGGCTACTCGGGTGGGAGCGGGGCTCCACTTTGCCACCCCCGCTTTCGCGGAGGCTGGTCGCGCGTGTCAGGGTACCAGGTGTGAGTGAACCTGAACCAACCCCTCCGCAAAATCCCTCCGGGAGCTCAGCGGGCGAGCCCCTCGCCGACAACCAGAGCAACGTCCGGGATTTGGGAGATGTTCCCAGCATCGAGGTGATCAGCCGGGCCGCGGTGATGCTGATGTCGGCCGCGGCGGAAAAACTCGGGCTGGCCCACGAGGACCCCGACAACGCGCCGAACCGGGACCTGGACGAGGCCCGCCGGCTCATCACCGCGTTGGCCGGGCTGGTGACCGCCTCCGTCGAGTACCTGGGGCCGCACGCAGCACCGCTGCGGGATGGGCTGCAAAGCCTGCAGCGCGCTTTCCGGGAAGCCTCCGCCATCCCCGACCCGCCCGGCCAGGGCCCCGGGGAGAAGTACACCGGACCGGTGTACTGACCTGGCGTTCGACCGGACGCCTGGGGCGATGGGCCGCGCTCCGTCGCCCCAGGTCGACCAGGGCAGCAGGAGGTGAAGCAGTCCCGTGACCGCAGGCATCGACGAGGCCGCGGTGCGCGCGCTCCGCGAGGAGCGCATCGACTGGCGGTTCAAGGGAATGCCGAGCGAGGCGTTCGGCAGCACGGTGGCGGAGTTCCTGGCACAACGCCCGCAGCTGTTCGACTCGGGATTCGTCGGCCCCGTCCTGACCTTGGACGCGCCCGCCATGGACCACAACCTGCGGACCATGGCCCGCTGGTGCGCCCAGCACCAGCTCCAGCTGGCGCCCCACGGCAAGACGACCATGGCTCCGCAGCTGTTCCAGCAGCAACTGGCGCACGGCGCGTGGGGGGTCACCGCCGCCACCATCAGCCAGCTGCGGGTCTACCGGGCGTTCGGGGTCCAACGCGTCCTGTTCGCCAACCAGCTGCTGGACGAACCCGGCCTGGCCTGGCTCGCTCGGGAGCTCGACGCCGACCCGGACTTCTCCTTCAGCTGCCTGGTGGACTCCGCGGCCGGGGTCGAGCTGATGGACGAGGTCCTCTCCCGGCACCAGACCACGCGGCCGGTCGACGTCCTGGTCGAGCTGGGCCGCCCCGGTGGCCGCTCCGGCACCCGCACCCGCGCCGAAGCGCACCGGGTCGCCGCCGCGGTGGCCGACTCCTCCCGACTCCGCCTGGTCGGCGCGGCCGGCTACGAAGGGGCGCTGGCGAGCGACGTCGACAACCGAGCCCTGGCCGTGATCGACGAATACGCCGGGGAACTGCGCCGACTGGTGTTCGAACTGGCCGAGCAGGGCCGCTTCGCGGACACCCCCGAAGTGATCGTCACCTGCGGCGGCAGCGCCTACTTCGACCAGGTCGCCGAAGCGCTCACCGGGCCGTGGCCGGAAGGCCTGCCGGTGGTCCCGGTGCTGCGCAGCGGTACCTACATCGTGCACGACGACGGGTTCTACCGGACGCGCTCGCCGTTCAGCAGGCAGCACCGGCTCGCCGGCCATGAAGAACCGTTCCGCCCCGCCATGCGGATCTGGGCCCGGGTGACCTCCGCCCCCGAACCGGGACTGGCACTGGCCACCATGGGGCGTCGCGACGTCTCGTTCGACCAGGACCTTCCCGAACCCCAGCTGCTGCGGACCCGCGAGGGCGCGCTGCACGAGCTCACCGACTGCCGGGTGACCGCCCTGGCCGACCAGCACGCCTTCATCGCCACCGGTGACCACCAACTGCGGCCCGGGGATTGGATCGGCTTCGGCCTCTCCCACCCGTGCACCGTGTTCGACAAGTGGCCCCTGATCCCGGTGGTCGAGGGCGAAACGGTGATCGACCTGGTGCGCACCTTCTTCTAGCGGTCCGCAGCGGTCACGGGCGACCGGGGACCGTCCGACGGCAGCACCGGTGGTCCAGTCGCCCGGGGCCGCGCACGTCCCCGACCTCCAGGGCCCGCCGGCGCACCCCGCACCACGGAGGACGCGAGGTCGTCGAAGAACGCCGTCCTGGTTCACCGCCGCAGAAGCGGCCCTGCAGCCGATCGCGGATCCGTCCACCGGACTGGACCTGCGGCGCCTGCCCGCCTCGCAGCGCCTGGCAGGCGCTCGGGAATGGGACCGGCTCGCCGGCCGCCCCGGGGGTCAGCCGCGTCACCGGTCGGCGAGCACCGGGCGCAGGAACTGGCCGGTGTAGCTCTCCGCCACCTCGGCGACTTCCTCCGGGGTGCCTTCGGCCACCACCGTGCCGCCGCCGGCACCGCCCTCCGGGCCGAGGTCGACGATCCAGTCCGCGGTCTTGATGACGTCGAGGTTGTGCTCGATGACGATGACCGTGTTGCCCTTGTCGACCAGCCCGTTCACCACGCCGAGGAGCTTGCGGATGTCCTCGAAGTGCAGCCCGGTGGTCGGCTCGTCGAGGATGTAGACCGTCTGGCCGGTGGATCGCTTCTGCAGCTCGCTGGCCAACTTCACCCGCTGCGCCTCCCCACCGGACAGGGTCGGTGCCGGCTGCCCCAGCCGGACGTAGCCCAGCCCGACGTCCACCAGGGTCTTCAGGTGCCGGTGGATGGCGGTGATGGGCTTGAAGAACTCGGCGGCCTCCTCGATCGGCATGTCGAGGACTTCGGCGATGTTCTTGCCCTTGTAGCGCACCTCGAGGGTCTCCCGGTTGTAGCGGGCCCCCTTGCAGACCTCGCAGGGCACGTACACGTCGGGCAGGAAGTTCATCTCGATCCGCAGCGTTCCGTCCCCGGCGCAGGCCTCGCACCGCCCGCCCTTGACGTTGAACGAGAACCGCCCCGGCTGGTAACCGCGGACCTTCGCCTCCGTGGTCGCGGCGAACAGCTTGCGGATGTGGTCGAAGACCCCGGTGTAGGTGGCCGGGTTCGACCGCGGAGTGCGCCCGATCGGCGACTGGTCGACCTGCACGAGCTTGTCCACGTGCTCCAGACCCTTCACCCGGCTGTGCCGGCCGGGCACCTGGCGGGCCCCGTTCAGCTTGTTGGCCAGCACCGTGGCGAGGACGTCGTTGACCAAGGTCGACTTGCCGGACCCGGACACCCCGGTGACCGCCACCAGGCAACCCAGCGGGAAGGAGACGTCGATCTTGCGCAGGTTGTGCTCCCGCGCGCCGACCACCGTCAGCTGCCGCTTCGGATCCCGCGGACGCCGCTCCTCCGGCACCGGGATCTGCTTCCGCCCGGCGAGGTAGTCCCCGGTCAGCGAGTTCCGGTTCCGCAGCAGTTCCTTGACCGGACCGCTGTGGACGACCTGGCCCCCGTGCTCACCAGCGCCCGGGCCGATGTCCACCACCCAGTCGGCGTTGCGCACCGTGTCCTCGTCGTGCTCGACGACGATGAGGGTGTTGCCGAGGTCGCGAAGCCGGGCCAGGGTTTCCAATAAGCGGTGGTTGTCCCGCTGGTGCAGGCCGATGGACGGCTCGTCCAGCACGTAGAGCACCCCGACCAGCCCGGACCCGATCTGGGTGGCCAACCGGATGCGCTGCGCCTCCCCGCCGGACAGGGTCGCGGCGGGCCTGTTGAGGGACAGGTAGTCCAGCCCCACGTCCAGCAGGAAGCCGAGCCGCATCCGGACTTCCTTCAGCACCGGGCCGGCGATCATCTCCTCGCGCGCGTTCAGCACCAGCCCGTCGAGGAACTCCTTGCACTCCTTGATGCTGAGCGCGCACAGCTCGGCGATGGAGAGCTCACCGTGGTCCGCGCCTTCCATGGTGACCGCGAGGATCTCCGGCTTCAGCCGGGTGCCGTCGCAGGACGGGCACGGCACCTCCCGCATGTAGCCCTCGTACTTCTCCCGCGCGTAGTCCGACTCGGTCTGCTCGAGCCGACGCTCGAGGAACGGGATGACGCCTTCGTAGTTGGCGTAGTAGGAGCGGACCCGACCGTACCGGTTGCGGTAGCGGACGTGCACCTGGTCGGTCGTGCCGTGCAGCACGGCCTTCTTGACCTTGGTCGGCAGTTTCTTCCACGGCGTGTCCATGCTGAAGCCGATGGCTTCCGACAGCGAGGTGAGCAGCCGGGTGAAGTACTCGGCGGTGTGCCCGCCGGACCAGGGCGCGATCGCCCCTTCGGCCAGCGAGAGCTCTTCGTCCGGAACGACCAGCTCCGGGTCGACCTCTTTGCGGATGCCGAGCCCGCCGCACTCCGGGCAGGCGCCGTAGGGGGAGTTGAAGGAGAACGAGCGGGGCTCCAGCTCGTCCACCCCCAGCGGGTGGCCGTTGGGGCAAGCGAGGTTCTCGGAGAACTTGCGCTCGCGCTGCGGGTCGTCCTCGGGGAAGTCCACGAATTCGATCGCGACCAGTCCGTCGGCCAGCCGCAGCGCGGTCTCCACCGAGTCGGTCAGCCGCTGCTTGGCGCTGGCCTTGACGGTGAGCCGGTCGACGACGACCGCGATGTCGTGCTTCTCCTGCTTCTTCAGCTTCGGCGTCTCCCCCAGCGGGTACACCGCGCCGTCCACCCGAACCCGGGCGAAACCCTGCTGCTGCAGGCGTTCGAACAGGTCGACGTACTCCCCTTTGCGGCCGCGGACCACCGGCGCGAGCACCTGGAACTTGGTGCGCTCGGGCATCTCCAGCACCTGGTCCACGATCTGCTGCGGGGTCTGCTTGCTGATCGGCTCCCCGCACACCGGGCAGTGCGGCCGTCCGGCACGGGCGTAGAGCAACCGGAGGTAGTCGTAGATCTCGGTGATGGTGCCGACCGTGGACCGCGGGTTGCGGCTGGTGGACTTCTGGTCGATGGACACCGCCGGGGAAAGCCCTTCGATGAAGTCCACGTCGGGCTTGTCCATCTGCCCCAGGAACTGCCGGGCGTAGGCGGACAGGGATTCGACGTACCGCCGTTGCCCCTCGGCGAAGATCGTGTCGAACGCCAGGCTGGACTTCCCCGATCCGGAAAGACCGGTGAACACGATCAAGCTGTCCCGGGGGAGGTCGAGATCGATCCCGCGCAAGTTGTGCTCACGGGCGCCGCGGACGACAAGGCGGTCAGCCACAGTGATCCCTTCGAAAGTTGCTCGCCGTTGACCGTGGACGCGCGCCGGGAAGACAGCCGGTTGAACACGTGCGCGTCGTCGTACCAATGCTATTCGCAAGCACCGACAGTTCTCTGCCGGCACGGCGCTGCGCCGCTGCCCGGCACTCCTCACCGTGCACCGCACCGGGCGGTCAGCCAACACCGCCCTCAACCGACGATACGCAAATCCGGCACCGGAGCGGACGTGATTTGCCACCTCCACCCCATCGGCACCGGCCGTCCTGAACCGACCACTGCCCGTGCTCACCGGCGCGGGCCGCTGCGCCGACCCGGGACGAGACGTCGATCAGCGGCTGGTGGGGTGGCGGGAGTTAGGCTCGGGCCCGTGGAGATACAGGAGACCTACACCGGACATGTGGAGCCGGGTGGGGCGGCAGCCCGGCGGCAGCTCGACGCGCTGTCGATAACCAAGATCTCGGTCGGTCCGATGGACAACAACGCGTACCTGCTGGTGTGCCGCCGCACCGGTGACGGACTGCTCATCGACGCCGCGGACGAGCCGGAACGGCTGGCGGACCTGCTCGGCCACGACGAGCAGCGGCCGCGCCTGCGGACGATCGTCACCACGCACCGCCATCCCGACCACTGGCAAGCGCTCGGCGCGGTCGCGGGGCAGACCGGGGCCAACACCGTGGCCCACCCGGAGGACGCCGACAGCCTGCCGGTGCCGCCGGACCGGTTGGTCGAGCACGGCGACACGATCGCGGTGGGCGAGTGCGAGTTGGAAGTGATCCACCTCCGCGGGCACACTCCCGGTTCGATCGCGTTGCTGTACCGGGACCCGACAGGTCATCCGCACCTCTTCACCGGGGATTCGCTCTTCCCCGGCGGGGTCGGAAAGACCAATTCGCCCGAGGAGTTCAATTCGTTGATCGATGACGTGGAGAACCGCGTGTTCTCCGTGCTGCCGGACGAAACTTGGTTCTACCCGGGGCACGGCGACGACTCCACCCTCGGGGCAGAACGCCCCAAGCTCGGCGAGTGGCGGGAACGCGGATGGTGAGCTGACTGGTCGCGAGGCTGCGCGCCACGCGACCAGTCCAGCAGAACAGTCCGATGTAGCCAGAAGTGCTCAAGCTGCGACCAGGACTTGTTTCCTGCCGTCGTGGCCGCGCACCGGATTGCGCACCGAGTCCACCAGGTACCCGACCCAGAAGCCCAGCAATCCGGCCCCGACAACAGCCAGCGTTCCTACGGCACGCACCATGGACCGCTACCCCTCTCCAGATTTGCCAAAGAGCTCTGCCTGACCCGCCTATGATCGAAGCGGTCAATGGTGCTGACTTTACTGGCTCACTAAGCAGCGGTTAAATCGATAATGTCGCCCATCCGGGCTACGCTGAGCACTTCCGGTGAATTCGCCCCGGATTGAAAACCCTTCGAGGGGACGGAAGCGGGAGCAGCGCTCGAACAAGGCGACGATCCGCTGCCCCGCCACCACGCCGTTCCTCCCGGCCGCCCGCGCCGGAGCGGCCCCGCGGGGCGGGCGGCGGGCGCGGTGCCACCGCCGCCCCGCGAACGGGTTCCGGTCACAGCCACCTGCCCAGGCGGGGGAGTTCTCCACCGTCAGCTTCGAGCTCCACCGCCCCGCGGCCAGTGACCCAGCGCACCAGGTCCGCGGTGGAGCCTCGAACGGCGCGCGGAGCGCTGCCCTCGACCTCCACGCGGTACTCCGCCGACTCCCGGTCGGTGGGGCGCAGGACCAGCGACGGCCCTTGCTGCTTGCGCTGCCAGAGCCCGGTCACGTCCGCGAGCAGCGCGTCGAGCAGCTCGGGCTCGAAGTCGTGGAAGCTCGCCCCGTTGTCGAGGTCCACGGCGTGGATCCAGACCTCGCGGGCCCGCATCCACGGCGTCTCGCTGGCCGGCACGATCCGCCCCTGCGCTGTTCTGACCTTCTCGCTCCACCGCTCTGCCGGCAGGTCGCGCCAGAGCACGTTCAGGTGCACGGCCGCGTGCTCGGCCAGCGCCCGAAGCGCGAACGGGCGCAGCGTGGCCCCCTTCTCGATCTCTTCCGCCCGCGCCTGCGGCGAGGAGTACATCGGGGTCTCCACCCCGGTGGCGGCCCACTCGACGAGCCGGGCGATCGCACGGGCGTTGTAGCCGACATGAGCGATCAGGTGCCGTCGGGTCCACCCCGGCAGCCGGGTCGGCTCGTCGAACTCCTCGTCCCGCAGCTCGCTCAGCTTGCGGGCGAAGTACGCCGTCCCCCGGCGAGCCCACAGCAGCCGTTGAGCCAGAACTGGGTCGTTCACGGAAAATCCCTACCTCACGGTGTTGACCAGTTCCCCAAGACCGGCGATCCGGGTCACCAGCTTGCTGCCCACGGACAGGTAGCGGGCCGGCTTGCGGGCGTGCCCAACCCCACCCGGGGTCCCGGTGGCGATGACGTCCCCGGGGTTGAGGGTGACGATCCTGGAGATGTAGGACACCAGGTCGACCGGACCGAACACGAGGTCCTTGACGTTGGAGGACTGCACGACCTCGCCGTCGACCTCGGTGGTGATCTCCGCGTCCAGCTCGAACCCGTCGGTGGTGACCAGGTGCGGACCGAACGGGGTGGTGTCCTCGAAGGTCTTGCCCTGCAGCCACTGCTTGGTGCGGTATTGGTAGTCGCGGACGGTGACGTCGTTGAGCACCGCATAGCCAGCGATGGCCGCGGCAGCCGCTTCCGCGTCGGCGTTGCGCACCCGGGTGCCGATGACCACCGCCAGCTCGCCCTCCCAGTCCAGGGCGTCCGAGTCCGCTGGCTTAACGATCTCGTCGTTCGGCCCGATCAGCGCTTCGGCGTACTTGGCGAACAGCGTTGGGTGCTCCGGCAGTTCCCGCCCCATCTCCAGGATGTGGTTGCGGTAGTTCAGCCCGACGCACACGATCTTTCCCGGCTGGGGCACCACGGGCGCCAGGTCGAGCCCGGAGAGCTGGTGGCGAGTTCCGCCCTGCGCGGCCACGTGCCGCCAGTCCGGTTGCGCCAGCAGCGCACCGACATCGGCCGCGGGCAGCTCCACGGCTTCGTCGCCGTCCACGCGAACTGCCGCGGTCCGCCCATCGAAACGTGCGGTGGCCAGCTTCATCATTCCCCTTCCTCGACGAACACACGTGCCTGGTTGAGCCGCTCGAAGATCGGGTGGTCGGAGAACCGGAACAGGTCGAAACCACCTTCCGAACGCAGCGACCACTTGGACCACGACGGCACCACGATCAAGTCGCCCTTCTCCACCCGGTGCTCGGTCCCGTCGACGACGATCTCGCCGGTTCCCTCGAACACCTGCCACACCGAGGAGCCCACCTCGCGGCGCGGCCGGGTCCACGCCCCCGCGCGCAACCGGTGGAATTCCGCCCGGATCGTCGACATCACGTCCCCACCGGTGGTCGGGTTGGTGTAGCGCACCGCCGCGTGCCCCGGTTCGACGGTGGCGGGGTACCCCTCGTCCTCCAAGGCGAGCTGTTCGCGCAGGGCCGCGTCGGTGTGCTCCCACCGGTACGCCGCGATCGGCGAGTTCGGCAGAGCGTCCAGCCCCGACAGCGGTCGCAGCCCCGGGTGCGCCCACAGCCGCTCGGAGCGCGAGACGTCCGGGGTCTTGCCATCGGTGACCTGCTCGGAACCGAACTCGAAGAACACCGAGTCCGTGTAGTGCACGAACGGGATGTCCAGGCCGTCGATCCAGGCCATCGGCTGGTCGGTGTCGTTGTGGTGGCCGTGGAAGTTCCACCCCGGGGTGAGCAGGAAGTCGCCGCGGCGCATGGCGACCGGGTCCCCGTTGACCACGGTCCACACGCCCTCGCCCTCGACGACGAACCGGAAGGCGTTCTGGCTGTGCCGGTGCTCCGGAGCCACTTCCTTCGGCCCCAGGTACTGGATCGCCGCCCACAGCGTGGGCGTGGCGTACGGGGCCCCTCCGAAGCCGGGGTTGGCCAGTGCGATCGCCCGGCGTTCCCCGCCTCGACCGACCGGGACCAGCTCGCCCGCCCGCTGGGCCAGCGGGTAGAGCGTGCTCCACCGCCACACGTGCGGGACCGCCCGGGGTTTGGGCTCCATCGGCATCAGATCGCCCAACTGAGTCCACAACGGATTCAGGTGTTCGGCGGCGAAGTCCGCGTACAGCTCGTCCAGCTCAGCTTTTTCTTCATCGGTCGGCTGAGTCGACGTCATCATCCCTCCTCAACAATTCCGATCCCGACAGCTGGCCGAGTTCTCCGCACCGGAGCAGGCCGCGGGCAAACCCACAGCAGCAGACCGGCAAGGGCAGCAGCTGCCGCGAAGACCAAGAAGTTCGCCCCGACGCCGAAGCCGGCGGCCAGCAGCAGGCCTCCGGCTTGTGGAGCAACCACAGCGCCTATCCGACCGATGCCCAGCGCCCAACCCAGCGCTGTGCCCCGTTGACGGGACGAGTAGTGGTTCGCAACGGCAGCGATGATCAAGCACTGCGTTCCGTGCGTACCAACTCCGGCCAGCACCAAGAGCGCATATGTGACCGCATTGGATGGATGGGTCAGCAATCCCGCGAGACTTGCAGCAGCGGTGAAAGCAGCCACCACTCCGGTGACAACCGGCCCGAACCGGTCCCCCGCCCAAGCCGTCAGCAAGGAACCGGCAACGGCTCCGAGGTTCAACGCCAACAGGAAGGCCAGAGAAGAACCTAGGTTGAACCCGGATTCCCTCATCAACTGCGGCAGCCAGGTGCCCAAGCCGTACCAGGCGAACAAAGTAGCTAATGTAGACAGTGCAAAAAGAACTGTGGCGGCCAAGTACTTGCGCGAGAACAGGCCTTCATCCGCGCTCTCGTCGGCCTCGCCGCTGCGACTCGAAATTCCGCCGAACCGCTGCTCCACCAACTCCGCCCGTTCGAGATCACCGCGCGCCCGGTAGTAAGCAGCTGTTTCCGGGAGCTTCCACCAGCACAGCGGCAGCACGACCACCAAGCAGAGCAGGGCCACCCAGAACATGCTCGGCCAGCCCCAGGTGGGGATCACCCCGATCCCGAGCACCGCTGCCAAACTGCCCCCGATGGGCACGCCCGACATCATCAGCGTGGACACCGTGGAACGGCGGCGTTCTGGAACGAATTCAGCAGCCAGCGCGTTCGCCGAGGGCACCAGACCACCGAGCCCGAGACCGGCGAGGAAGCGGAAAGCGCCGAACGCGACCGGCCCCCACGCCACCGCGCAGAGCACGGTGAAGACCGAGAACCACGTCGTGCACAGCAGAACCGTCCGACGCCGCCCGATCCGGTCCGAGAGCGCGCCGGCGACCAGCGCACCCAGGAGCATCCCCACGAAGGCGAGGCTTCCCAGAAAACCGGCCAGTTGATGGGTCAGCCCCCACCCGGGCTCGCGGAGCAACTCCGGCAGGACCGTCCCGTAGACGATCAAGTCGTAGCCGTCGAAGACGACCGTCACCCAGCACAGGGCGACGACGAGGAAAGCTGCCCGGCCGGATCGGCCCGGGCGCACGTCAGTGTGCGGCATGCGCTAGACCGTATTCGGCATGTCCCGCATGCCGAATACCATTCTGCTAGGAAGAATTCATTGGAATTCTCCTGCTTCACGCAATTCCTGCTCCGCTTGGGCGACCGTCGACCGGAGTTCACCGACCAGGAAGGGGATCTGCTGCCGGCGGAAGCGCACCGAAGGCGATGAGATGGACAGGGCGCCCACGGCGTGCCCGGCTGGATTGCGCACCGGGACCCCGACCGCGCACACCCCGACTTCGGTCCTCTCCTGGTTCAGCGCGTACCCGTTCTTCCGAACGGATTTCAGTTCGCGCCGCAGAGCGCTCCATTCCCGACTGGACAGCGGACTCGCCGCTCCCTCCGGCCGGTAGAGCTGTTCGAGCTGGTTCTCCTCGAGTTCTGCCAGCAAAACCTTGCCTCCGGAGGACAAGTGCGCCGGGAGGATCGTTCCTCGGCGATCGCCGACGTGGAGGACCTGAGTCGATTCGACACTGGCCAGGAACCTGGTCTGGGTGCCCACCCGAACCATGAGGTTCACCGTCTCCTGCACTCGTTCGCACAACGCGTCCATGTGCGGGTGCAGCACCTTGCGCAATTGCTGGTTTATCGATCCAGCAACGAAGTTCGCGCTCAGCGCGGGCCCCGGGACGTAAACCCGCCGGTCGTCCTGGATCGCGAAATCCCGATACACCAGCATGGAAAGCAGGCGGTGGGCGGTGGAGCGGGCTATGCCGAGCTCTTCGGCCGCTTCGCTGACCCGAAGTTCCCCTTGATCGCGCAGCATTTGCAGGAGCAGCAGCGCGTTGTCCACCGAAGCGATCGCGTAAGGCGGCCTGTTCTTCATGGCGGAATCCTATTCTGCGCAGCCGAATTTCCAAGTACTTTCGCAAACGCTTCGCGCTGGATCCGCCACGAGCAGAAGGAGAACAGCCAATGAACAACCGGACATCGGGGTCCGAAAGCCAGGACGTGATCGTAGTCGGCGGCGGAATCGGCGGACTGGCAACTGCTTTCTCACTGCGCCAGCAAGGACTGTCGGTCCGACTGCTGGAACGCGCTCCGGAATTCGGTGAAGTCGGCGCCGGGCTGCAGCTGGGCCCGAACGCCACCCGCATCCTCGACAACTGGGGCCTGCTCGACGAGGCCCGAGCCGCCGGCGTAGAACCGAAACGACTCGTCCTGGGCGATGCCATCACCGGCGAGAAGCTGACCCACCTCCCATTGGGCGAGGAGTTCCAGCAGCACTACGGGGCTCCCTACGTCGTCGTGCACCGCAGCGATCTGCACCGGATCCTGCTCGAGGCGTGCCGGGAAGCCGGCGTCGAGCTGCAGACGAACAGCACCGTGGAGCGGGTGGAGACCGGATCCGACTCCGCCCGCACCTACCTGAGCGATGGCACCGCCCTCAAGAGCCAGGTCGTCATTGGGGCCGACGGCCTCAACTCGCGCTTGCGCAGCCACGTCGTGGACGACGAACCGGTCTGCTCCGGTTACGTGGCCTACCGGGGCGCCGTGCCGATCTCCGAGCGGCCGGACGTCGACCTCGACGAGGTCATCGCCTGGATGGGCCCGGGGTGCCACTTCGTGCACTACGGGCTCCGGCAGGGGAAGATGGCCAACTTGGTCGCCGTGTTCCGCAGCCCGAAGTACTTCGCCGGCGAAGCCGACTGGGGCGGCCCGGACGAGCTCGACACCGCGTTCGCCCAGTGCTGCGACCGCGTTCGCCAAGGCCTGGACTCGCTGTGGCGGGACCGGCATTGGAAGATGTACGACCGGATTCCGATCAGCAACTGGTCCAACGGTCGACTGATGCTGGTCGGCGACGCCGCCCACGCCACCTTGCAGTACCTCGCCCAGGGCGCCTGCCAGTCGATCGAAGACGCGGAAGTGCTGGGGAGCCAGGTGGGCAAGCACCGCGATGGCGAGAGCGTCGACTGGGAGGAGGTCTTCAGCGCCACCCAGCAGATCCGCGCACCGCAGGCGTCGAAGGTGCAGACCACCGCTCGCACCTGGGGAGACATCTGGCACGTGGACGGCCTGGCCCGATCTCTCCGCAACGAGCTGCTGGCCACCCGCTCCCCCAACGACTACAAGCACATCGACTGGTTGTACGGAGCGTGACAGGTCCATCACCGCCCGGTGCGACAGCGCCCGCACCCAGATGTCCACAGTAGATATTCCGGTTCCGCTGGCCCGGCTCCGGCGCAGCTGCCGCGGCCGCAGCGCGGCACAGCAGTGCTCCAGGCCACTTCCCGGTGCGCTCACTCGCCCCGCGAGCGAGCACGTATCCTCGAAAACGTCGTCCATGCGCTACTCGGTGTGCTGCACAGGCATCGGGCAGGTGAGCGTTTTTAAGGGGTGGAATTCATGGCGCAGCCCTGCGTGCTGCTCAAGCATGGTGAGCTGGCCATCAAGGGCCGCAACCGGAACATCTTCGAACGGCAGCTGCTGCGCAATTTGAAGCACGCCGTTGCCGAGGTGGATCCGAACGCCCGCATCGAACGCCGCTCCGGTGTAGCGGTGGTGACCGCCTCGGGCCCCCAGCAGCCGCTGGTCGATCGGTTACGCGAAGTGATCGGCATCAGCGTCGTCCAGCCGGGTTACCGCGTGCCGAAGAACCCCGAGCAAGCCGCCCGGATGGTCGTGCAGATGCTGCGCGAACGCTACGGCGGCGAAGCGGCCAAGAAGTTCGCGATCAAGGCCCGCCGTCGGGACAAGGCGTTCCAGATGAGCTCCTCCCAGCTGGCCGGTTTCATCGGCCAGCGCGTGTGCGACGAGCTGAACTGGCCGGTGGACCTCAGCAACCCGGAGGTCGAGGTCTTCGTCGAGGTCGACTGGCGGGAGATCTTCATCTCCGTGGAGCACCTGCGCGGCCAGGGCGGGCTGCCGGTGGGCTCCTCCGGTCGTGCCCTGGCGCTGCTCTCGGGCGGCTACGACTCCCCGGTCGCCGCCTACCGGATGATGAAGCGCGGTCTGCGGTGCGACTTCGTCCATTTCACCGGGGCCCCGTTCACCGGTCCGTCTTCGACCTACAAGGCGTACGCGCTGGTGCGCCGGCTCAACCAATTCCAGGGCAACTCCAAGCTGCACGTGGTACCGGTGGGCAAGGCGCAGCGGGCGCTGGCCACGGCCGGTGCCGGTGAACTGCAGATCGTTGCCCAGCGCCGGCTGTTCGTGCGCATCGCGGACGTCCTCGCCCAGCAGCTGAACGCGCAGGCGCTGATCACCGGCGACAGCCTCGGCCAGGTGTCCAGCCAGACCCTCAGCAACATGGCGACGACCGAGCAGGCCAGCTCGCTCCCGCTGCTGCGCCCGCTGGTCGGCTGGGACAAGACCGAGATCATGAACGAGGCCCGGCGGATCGGCACCTACGACATCTCCAAGCTGCCCGACGAGGACTGCTGCAGCTTGATCATGCCGCCGCAGGTGGCCACCCGGTCCACGGTGGGCCAGCTGAGCAAGGTCGAAGGCCGGGTCGGCGTGGATTCCCTCGTGGAGCAGGTGTTGGCCAACGTGCAGGTGATCGACCTGGGCAGCTCCGAGCAGCCGGTGGCTACGTGCGAGGTCGACTCCGGATCCGAACCAGAGCCGGCCGCAGCAGGCGCCCGCGCAGCCGGTATCCAGGGCGCAGGACTGAGCTGACCGTTTCCCGGCTGCTGCCCGGTCGCAGCGGGACGACCGGTTCGTCCGCCACCGCCTGCTGCTCGGTGGGGTCGAAGTCGGCGCCGATCGGTTCGAACCGCTGCAGACCTTCTTCAGCGAGCGTGTCCTGCAGTTGGCGCAACACGGGGCGCAGCTGATCGGGCACGTGCTGGGCGCCCAGCTCCAGCGCGTCCAGGACCGGTAGCAGCCGGCGCACCAGATCCTCTGTGGCCTCCGCCACGACCTGGGTCTGCTGGCGGATCATGCGCTTGCGGTAGTTGCTGAACTCGGCTTTGAGCCGCTGCAAAGCCCTCAGGTACTCGTCCCGCTCGGCTCGGAGCTGGTCGAGTTCCCCGGCGGCGGATCGGGGTGCGTCCACCGCCGCTTCCGCTGCCGGGGGAGGCTGCCGGGGGTTGGCGGCTGGGACCGGCAGCTTGCTCCTCGTGGTGCGAACATCACTTGTTCCGCTCATCGTCATCGACGATTTCCGCGTCCACGACCTCGTCCTCGTCGCCGCCGGAGGAGGTGCCGCCCTGGCTTCCGGCGCCCCCGGCCGCCTGGTCGGTGCCCGTGGAGGCCTGCTGGCCGTACATCGCCTGGCCGATCGCTTGTGACTTGGTGGCCAGCTGCTCCATCGCCGACTTGATCGCCGAGACGTCGTCGCCCTTGAGGGCCTCGTTGACGTCCTTGATGGCGTCCTGCACTTCCTGGCGCGTCTCGGCGGAGATCTTGTCCGCGTTGTCGGTGAGGACCTTCTCGGTCTGGTAGACCA
>Ga0079224_100002915_pt1 | contig 21217 bp, 17 predicted proteins | sample Stecom2015_FD_80414 | JGI IMG/M metagenome (GOLD analysis project Ga0079224, IMG submission 80414) | Agricultural soil microbial communities from Utah to study Nitrogen management - Steer compost 2015 | ecosystem: Environmental > Terrestrial > Soil > Agricultural land | place: USA: Utah...
AGACCTGAAGGCATGACTACGGGCATCACTCTCACCAAGGCCGCCGCGGACCACGTCGGCGGTTTCCTCGCGCGCCGGGGCAAGGGCCTCGGCCTGCGGCTCGGCGTGCGCTCGACCGGTTGCTCTGGGCTCGCGTACAAGCTCGACTTCGCCGACGCGGTCGAGGAGGGCGATCTCGAGTTCGCGAGCCACGGGATCCGTGTCTTCGTCGACCCGGAGAGCCTGCGCTACATCCAGGGCACCGAGATCGACTTCGTGAAGGAAGGCCTAAACGAGGGCTTTCGCTTCAACAACCCCAACGTCAAGAGCGAGTGCGGCTGCGGGGAGTCGTTCAACGTCTGAACGGCGGGTCCTCAGGGCCGCAGCCCTCACTCGTCCTCGAGCGGCGGCAGCTCGTCCGGCGGGATGACCAGCCGCAAGGCCCTGACGGCCGCATCCCGGTCTTCCCGGCGCACCCACAGTCCGCGAGGCTGCTCGGCGCCGGGCAGACCCGAAATCGCGAAGGTGAATTCGTCGCTGATGTGCACGACGATTCCCCGGTCCTCGAGAACCGACCGCATGCGCTGCAGCAGCACGATGTCGTAGCTCTGCAGGAGGCGGCTCAGCACGCCCCGCGCCTTCAGTCGAGGCGCCGCAGCGCCGGGAACAGCACCACGTCGCGGATGCTGGCGCTGTCGGTCAGGAGCATGACCAGGCGGTCGATCCCGATGCCGCGTCCGCCGGCCGGCGGCATGCCGTACTCCAGCGCCCGGATGTAGTCGTCGTCGTAGTACATCGCCTCGAGGTCCCCGGCCTCCTTGGCCGCGGCCTGCGCCCGGAACCGGGCCGCCTGGTCCTCCGGGTCGTTGAGCTCGGAAAAGCCGTTGGCGATCTCGCGGCCCGCGATGAACAGCTCGAAGCGCTCGGTGATGCCGGGGCGCGTGTCCGACTCGCGGGCGAGCGGCGAGACCTCCACCGGATAGTCGACGATGTAGGTCGGCTGCACCAGCTTCGACTCGGCGACCTCCTCGAACAGGGCGAGCTGCAGGGTACCGACGCCGGCATCGGCCAGCTGCGGTGTCGAGAGATCGACCCCCAGCCGGCGCAGCGCCTGGCGCAGGTAGGCGGGATCGTCGAGTGGGGCGGATGCGTATTCGGCGCCCCCGTACTCGCGGGTCGCCTCGACGATGCTGAGCCGGGGGAACGGTGGGCCGAGGTCGATGCGCGCGCCCTGGTACTCGAGCACGGCGCTGCCGTTGGTGGCGATCGCGGTGTCGCGCAGGATGCGCTCGGTGAAGTCCATCAGCCACCGGTAGTCGGTGTAGGCGGCGTAGAACTCCATCATCGTGAACTCGGGATTGTGCCGCGTGCTGATGCCTTCGTTGCGGAAGCTGCGATTGATCTCGAATACCCGCTCGAACCCGCCGACCAGCAGTCGCTTGAGATAGAGCTCGGGCGCGATCCGCAGGAACATTTCCTGGTCGAGCGCATTGTGGTGCGTCACGAACGGGCGGGCCGCCGCGCCTCCCGGGATGGGATGCAGCATGGGCGTCTCCACCTCCAGGAAGCCGTTGTCGCGCATGAACTGCCGGATCGCGTCGATCGCCCGGCTGCGCGTGATGAAGGTCTCGCGCGTCTGCGGCGTGACGATGAGGTCGACGTAGCGCTGCCGGTAGCGGATGTCCGGGTCGGCGAGTCCGTGGAACTTGTCGGGGAGTGGCCGCAGCGACTTCGTCAGCAACCGGATCGTCTCGCATCGGACGGTGAGCTCGCCCTTGCGCGTCTTGAAGAGCACGCCCTCGGCCGCGACGATGTCGCCGAGGTCCCAGTGCTTGAACTCGGCATGTCGCTCGGCCCCGATGCCGTCGTCGTTCATCCAGAGCTGGATACGGCCCCTGGCGCCCGTGCCCGAGCCGTCCTGCAGCGTGGCGAAGCTCGCCTTGCCCTGCACCCGCTTGAGCATCATGCGTCCGGCGACGGACACCCGCGGCCGCTCGGCCTCCAGTTCCTCGCGCGTCTTGTGGTCGTGCTCCTCGATGAGCCTCGCGGCGCGATGCGTGGGACGCGCATCGTTCGGGAAGGCGATGCCCTTCTCGCGCAGGCGGGCGAGCTTCGCGCGGCGCTCGCTGATGACCTGGTTCTCGTCGACCGCGGCCGCGGGCGGCGTCCCGGTGCTTTCGTCGCTCACTGGCTCAGACTCCCGCCTTCAGGCTGGCGATGATGAAGGGATCGAGGTCGCCGTCGAGGACGGCCTTGGTGTTGGACACCTCGACGTTGGTGCGCAGGTCCTTGATGCGGGAGTTGTCGAGGACGTAGGACCGGATCTGGTGCCCCCAGCCGATGTCGGTCTTGCCCGCCTCCACCTTCTCCTGCTCGGCCCGCTGCTTGCGCATCTCGAGTTCGTAGAGACGGGCGCGGAGCATCTTCATCGCCTCGTCCTTGTTGCGATGCTGCGACCGGTCGTTCTGGCACTGCACGACCACGCCGGTCGGAAGGTGCGTGATGCGCACCGCGGATTCGGTCCGGTTCACGTGCTGGCCGCCCGCGCCCGAGGCGCGATAGACGTCGATGCGCAGGTCGGCCGGATTGATCTCGATCTCGATCGAATCGTCCACCTCGGGATACACGAACACGGAGGCGAACGAGGTGTGCCGGCCGCCGCTCGAGTCGAAGGGCGACTTGCGGACGAGTCGATGGATGCCGGTCTCGGTGCGCAGGTGCCCATAGGCGTAGTCGCCCGTGACCCGGATCGTCGCGCCCTTGATGCCCGCGACTTCGCCCTCGGATTCCTCGAGGATCTCCGTGGTGAAGCCCTTGCGCTCGCAGTAGCGCAGGTACTGCCGCAGCAGCATGGCCGCCCAGTCCTGTGCCTCGGTGCCGCCGGCGCCGGCCTGGATCTCCAGGAAGCAGGGCCCGGCGTCCGCCGGATTGGAAAACATCCGCCGGAACTCGAGCGACTCGACCCGTTCCTCGATGGCGGAGGCATCGCGGTCGACGGCGAGTAGGGTTTCGTCGTCGCCTTCGTCGCGCGCCATCTCGAACAGCTCGCTCGCGTCGTTCAGGTCGGACTCGATCTGGTCGATGACGAGGACGACGTCGTCGAGCGACTTCTTCTCGCGCCCGAGCGCCTGGGCGTTGGCCGCATCCTGCCAGACGTCGGGGTCTTCCAGCAGGCGGTTGACTTCTTCGAGACGATCCTTCTTCAGATCGTAGTCAAAGATACCTCCGAAGCTCTCCGACCCGGGTACGCAGGTCGTCGATGCGGGATTCGATCTGGTTGAGTCGCTCGGCTTCCATGGTCGTCGTGCTCGGTAGGGAAACCGGAAATTATATCGGAGGGTGGGGCTCCAGGACGTCCTCGATGACGAGCTGGATCGACTCGCGGCCCTGCCAGGCATTTCGTTCGGGCCGGTAGGCGAGCAGGGCACGCGCATGGAGCGGGTCGGTGCGGCCGAAGGCGATTCCGTCGAACGCGCGGTCGCCGAGGCGAAGCGAGAGCTTCAGGTGCGCCTCGCCCACGATCCGCTGGCGCTCGACATGGAACTCGTTGACGAAGGTCGGTGGCGGGAATCCCTGGCCCCAGATGCCCGACTCGATCGCATCGAGCAGCGCGAGGTCCAGGTCCGACGGGGCGAGTGGACCGTCGTGCAGCAGCGTCTCGTCGAAGGCATGGTCGTCCGCGAGTTCGAGGACGGCCTCGCGCAGGGCCGCGGCGAAGGCGGGAAGGTTGGCGGCGGGGAGGCTCAGGCCCGCGGCCATCGCGTGCCCGCCGTAGCGGGCCACCATCCCGGGATGGCGATTGGCGACCGTCTCGAGGGCATCGCGCAGGTGCAGGCCGGGGATCGACCGCCCCGAGCCGCGCAGCATCCCGGGTTCGCCTCGCGCGGGCGCGAGCGCGATCACGGGGCGCCAGTGGCGATCCTTCAGGCGACCGGCCACGAGCCCGACCACGCCCTCGTGCCAGTCGTCCCGGCAGACCACCCGGACGGGCGCCCGGGCGGCGTCCGGCGCCCCGATCTCGGCGAGCGCCTGCGCGCGCATGTCCTGCTCGATCCGACGGCGCTCGCGGTTGATCGCATCCAGCTCGCCGGCCAGTCGCGCGGCCTGCCCCGGGTCTTCGGTGAGCAGGCACTCGATGCCGGTGGAAATCTCGGCGAGGCGTCCTGCGGCATTGATCCTCGGCGCGACGCCGTAGCCGATGTCGCGCACGGTGGCACGGGCCGGATCGACGCCCGCGACCGCGAGCAGCGCGGCCACACCCGGGGAGGCGAGGCCCGCGCGAATGCGCCGCATGCCTGCCGCCACCAGGCGGCGATTGTTGGCGTCGAGGCGCACGACGTCGGCAATGGTTCCTACCGCCACCAGGTCGAGCAGGTCGACGAGATCGACGCTTGCGTCGCCCCGGGCGCGCCGTTGCGCCCGCAGCAGTCCCAGCAGGTAGAACACCACGCCCACGCCGGCCAGGTGCTTGCTGGGGAAGCCGCAATCGACGCGATTGGGATTGACGATGGCCTCGGCCGCCGGCAGCACGGGCCCGGGCAGGTGGTGGTCGGTGACGATCACCTTCATCCCTGCGCGGTGCGCGGCCTCGACTCCCTCGACGCTCGCGATGCCGTTGTCCACGGTCACCAGCCATTGGGGTTCGCCGAGGCGGGGATGGCTGCGCGCGAGCGCGACCACCGCAGGGCTGAGCCCGTAGCCATGCGTGAACCGGTTCGGCACGAGGTAGTCGATCCTGGCGCCGAACCGTCGCAAGCCCCTGACCGCGACGGCGCACGCGGTGGCCCCGTCGCAGTCGTAGTCCGCCACCACGCAGATCCGTTCTCCGGCATCGATCGCGCCGGCGAGCAGCTCCGCGGCCCGCCACCCGTCGGCGAGCGCATCCGGGGCGGCGAGCCCGGCGAGGGCCATGTCGAGCTCCGCGGCATCGCGGGCCCCTCGGCTGGCCAGCAGGCGGCAGAGGACCGGATGCAGGCCGCGGTCGAGCAGCGCGCGGGCGATGGCAGGGTCCTCGTGCCGCTGAAGCGGCCGGCGCCTGCGGATCATCGTGCCGCCGTCGTGCGAGGCCCCCGGTCCGCGGCGCGCCACCACTTCCAGTTGTCGGCGGCACGCCACTGGAGGACGACGAGGGAGCGCTCGCCCGTGAGGACGACATCGAGGCGGGCGCTTCGCGGCGCGGACCGCAAGGCGGGGGCGAGCAGCTCCGCGAAGCGGTCCCAGGCGTCGCGCCAGCCCGCGGCATCCCCCTCGAGGACCGGGCGCCGCCAGCCGGCCAGCTCGACCAGCCGCGGCCGCGAATCGAGCAGCGCGAGAAGCTCGGCCGCCGCGCGGGGCGCCGGGGTGATCTCCTCCGTACCCGCGGCCCGGGCAAGGCCGCGCAGGCTCGGCCGGTCGGCGTGGACGGAAGCGAACGGGTTCGAGCGCGGCTCGGGCAGGGGGCCGTCGACCCAGAGCCAGTTCACGGGCAGGTGGCCGGTGGACTCGCGTGCCTCGTTGACCTCGTGGCCGTGCCAGAGCATCTGGACCTCGTTGATCCAGCCGGCCAGCAGCCGGGCATCGGGGCCCTCGGGGAGGTAGTCGCCCACGCTGCGTCCGACCGCGACACTGGCCGGACGCGTGCGCACGTCGAGCGGCCGCGGCGGCAGGAGCAGCCAGCAGCCGGGGGCGAGGACCTCGAGCCGTGGCCCCTGGTCGCCGAAATGCGCATTGGCCGCATCGCACAGTTCCCCCGCCGCGGAAGGCGCCAGGCATACCGCATGCGGCGGCATCAGCATCAGCTGGTCGAGCCCGACATGCAGGCTGGCCGGCCGCACCACGAGCGCGCCTTCGGGCCGCGAGTCGCCAAGGAGGTCGAGCGCGTCGCAGGCATCCGGATGGGCATGGTCGGCAAGGCCGAAGCGCTCGCGCAGCCACCGGTCGTGCGGCCAGTCCGCCAGCGGCGCCTCCGTGACGTCATGTCGCAGGATCCGGCCGCGCCGCAGTCGCATGCCCCGTATCGCGGCCGCCGCGGCGGCGGGCCAGTCGGGGGGGGCTTGCGCGGGACCGTGCGCGTCGGGGTCGGCAAGGGCGCCCGGGCACAGGATGCAGGAAGTCACCGGCCGATTCTATGGCAAACTGCCGGCGCACTCATGACACTGCCATACGAATACTTCATCGGCCTGCGGTATACGCGGGCCGGTCGGCGCACCGGCCGTCGCAACGGCTTCATCTCGTTCATTTCGGGTCTCTCCGTGGCCGGGATCGCGCTGGGCGTGGCGGCCCTGATCATCGTCCTGTCCGTGATGAACGGCTTCCAGAAGGAGGTCCGCGACCGGATGCTGTCGGTGCTCTCGCACATCGAGGTGCTCGCCGGCGGCGCCCCGATCCACGACTGGCACTCGCTCGTCGCCCGGGCCACCGAGCATCCCGACGTCATCGCGGGCGCCCCGTTCGTCGCGGGACAGGCGATGCTCACGCGGGACGCGAGCGTGCGCGGCATCCTGGTGCGCGGGATCGACCCGGCGAGCGAGCCGGGGGTGGCCGACTATGCGAGCCGGCTCGCGAGCGGGCGCCTGGATTCGCTGCAGCCGGGCGAGTTCAGGATCATCGTGGGCAAGGAACTGGCCAACCAGTGGCTGCTCGAAGTCGGCGACAAGCTGACCCTGATCGCGCCGCAGGGCAGTCCCACGCCGGCGGGCATCATCCCGCGGCTTCGCCAGTTCACCGTCAGCGGCATCTTCTCCTCCGGACACTACGAGTACGACAGCAACCTGGTGCTCGTCGACATCTCCGATGCGGCCAGGCTGTTCCGGATCGACGGGGTCAGCGGGGTGCGCCTGCGCACGAGCGACATGATGGCGGCCCCTTCCATCGCCGATTCGCTCGCCCGCCAGCTTCCGCCCGGCCTCTACGTGCGGGACTGGGCGCAGGAGAACCGCAACTGGTTCGCGGCGACGCAGATCGAGAAGCGGATGATGTTCGTGATCCTGATGCTGATCGTGGCGGTGGCGGCGTTCAACCTTGTTTCCATGCTGGTCATGACGGTGACGGACAAGCTCTCCGACATCGCGATCCTGCGCACGCTCGGGGCCAGCCCCGCCAGCATCATGCGCATCTTCATCACCCAGGGCGCCTCGGTCGGTATCCTGGGCACGCTTGCCGGCGTGGCGCTCGGCGTGCTGGGCGCGCTCAACATCGGACCGCTCATGAGCGCGATCGAGCGGGCGCTCGGGTTCGAGGTGCTGCCGAAGGGCATCTATTTCATCAACTACCTGCCGAGCGACCTCCATGCGAGCGATGTCGTCGTCATCGGTATCGCCGCGTGCCTGATGGCGTTCGCGGCGACGATCTATCCGAGCTGGAGGGCCTCGCGCGTCCGGCCGGCGGAAGCCCTGCGCTATGAGTGAGGCGCCCGCGGCGGGCAACGAGGCGGTGCTCGCCTGCTCGGGGCTGCGGCGCGTGTTCGGCGACGGCGACTCCGCGCTCGTGGTGCTCGACGGCGTCGACCTGGCCGTGCGTGCGGGCGAGATCGTCGCCATCGTCGGTGCCTCGGGTTCGGGCAAGAGCACGCTGCTGCATCTTCTTGGGGGGCTGGACGAGCCGAGCGACGGCATCGTCACGCTGCTCGGCAAGCGATTGGACACGCTCGGCGAAGCCGCGCGCGGGGATGCCCGCAACCGGCTCCTGGGCTTCGTCTACCAGTTCCATCACCTGCTGCCGGAGTTCACCGCCCTCGAGAATGTGGCGATGCCCCTGCGCATCCGGCGACTTCCCGCGAAGGAATGCGCGGAGCGCGCCGCGGCGATGCTCGAGGCGGTAGGGCTGGCTTCGCGCAGCGGCCACCTGCCGTCGCAACTCTCGGGTGGGGAGCGCCAGCGCGTCGCCCTGGCGAGGGCGCTGGTGACGACGCCGCGCTGCGTGCTGGCCGACGAACCCACGGGCAACCTCGACCGGCATACGGCGGCGCAGGTCTTCGCGCTGATGCGTTCGCTGTCCCAGCGCATCGGCACCTCCTTCGTGATCGCCACGCACGACCTCGAGCTCGCGGGCCGCGCCGACCGCCTGCTCGCTTTACGCGACGGGCGGATCGTCGAAGAATAGGCGGCGATGCCGCCTCGCCTCATCGATACCCACTGCCATCTCGACGCCGGCGAACTGGAAGCGATCGGGCCCGATGCCGTGGTCGAGCGGGCGCGTGAGGCCGGAGTCCGGCGCATCGTCGTCCCCGCCATCGATCCCGGCAACTTCGGTGCGGTGCGCGCCCTCGCCAGCCGCCATGCCGGCGTCTACTACGCGCTCGGCATCCACCCCTTGCGCGTCGATGCCTGCGAGGAAGAGGCGCTCGCCCGGCTGGACGCCGAGCTCGCGGCATGTCGCGAGGATCCGAAGCTCGTCGCGGTCGGCGAGATCGGGCTCGACTTCTTCGTCCCGGACTTCGATGCGCCGCGACAGGAGCGCTTCTACCGAGCCCAGCTCGAGATCGCGCGGGCGCACGATCTTCCGGTGCTGCTGCATGTGAGGCGCTCGCAGGATCGACTGCTCAAGTACCTGCGCGAGGTGCCGGTGCCGGGCGGCATCGCGCATGCCTTCAACGGTAGCCGGCAGCAGGCGGTCCGTTTCATCGGCTTCGGCTTCGCGCTCGGCTTCGGCGGGGCCATGACCTGGACCCGGGCGCGCAACATCCGCCGGCTGGCCGTCGAACTGCCCCTCGAGGCGATCGTGCTGGAAACCGACTCGCCCGACATTCCGCCGTCCTGGCTCCCCCAGGGCGAACCGAATCAGCCGGCGGAAGTGGCCGGCATCGCAGCCGAGCTCGCGCGCTTGCGGGGCATGACGATCGACGGCATCGCTGCGGTGACGAATGCGAACGCGGAGCGCGTGCTGCCGCGCCTCGGGGCGGCGCCGGGAACCTGACGCGCGTCGCCGGCGGGAGTTCGACGCAAGTCCCGCGCCGCGCATAGGCCGAGTGGATCGGATGCAAGGCGGCGGCGCGCGCCGGCCAGTCCCCGTAGGGTGGGCGGATGTCCCGCCTCGCGTGGATCGCGGCCCGGTTCGGCGGCCTTGCCCGGTGCAGGCCCGGCCCGCCCCGGTGGCCGCTGCTGTGGCCCGTCGTTCCCGCGGTCCTGGCCGCCCATCGGCTGCAGCAGCTCCCATCGGAGGGCTGGCTGCTTGCGCTGGCCGCCGCGGGGCTCGTCGCCCTCGTGCCGCGCTGGCCGCCCTCCCGGTACGCGGGGGTGGCCGCGCTGGCGGTCGCGTTCTGCCTGTGGCGCGCCGGCATGGCGCTCGACGAGCGGGTCGAGCCCGCGATCGAGGGCGTGGACCTCTCCGTGACCGGCTACGTCGAATCGATGCCGGTCGGCGGCAGCTTCGGTCACGGCCTGCGGTTCCGGATCGAGGAATGCGGGCCGGCCGAGCGCCAGCCGGAACGGGCGGCGCTCGCCGGGACGTGTCCGGCGGGGCGTCGCGTCGCGCTGCGCTGGTTCGGCGGGGCAGGCCAGGAGATGCCGCCGCCCGGCAGCCGCTGGGCGCTCGTGATCCGGCTCAAGCGCAATCATGCCGTGCTCAACCCCGGGAGCTACGATGCCGAACTGGCGGCGCTTGCCGAAGGCATCGCGGGACGCGGCTACGTCCGGGCCGGCCATGCGCCGGGGCTGCGGCCGGAGCGCCTGCCGGGGGATGCGGCGGGCGTCCTTCTCGCCTTCGAGCGCGCGCGTGCATCGGCGCGCGACCGCCTGCGCCTGGCGCTGGCCGGACGGGATCCCGATGCGGCGGGCACGCTGGTGGCGCTGGTCGTCGGCGACCAGTCGGCCATACCGCCGAGACTCTGGCAGGTGTACCAGCGAACGGGCGTGGGCCACCTGATGTCGATCTCCGGGTTGCACATCACGATGCTGGCGGCGATGGCGCTGTGGGCGTGCCGCCGGATCCTGGGCGCCTGTGCGCGACGCGTCCCGGCCGCCTTCGAGCGATGGCCGGCGCCCGTCCTGGCCTGGTGGCCGGCGCTTGCGCTCGCCTTCGCGTACAGCCTGTTCAGCGGCTGGGGAATCCCGGCGCAGCGCACCTGCTGGATGCTCGCGGCGGCGGCCCTGGCGTCCGCCACCGGCCGGGCCGGCCGGATCTCCGAGGTGCTCGTGCTCGCCGCCGCGGTCGTCGTGGTTTCCGATCCCTGGGCACCGCTGTCGGCCGGCTTCTGGCTCTCCTTCGCCGCGGTCGGCGCCATCGTGCTGCACGGCGATGTCGCGGGGCGGCGGCCCCGCTGGTGGCGCGAGGCGATCGGTACGCAATGGGCCGCGACGGTAGCCATGCTGCCGCTCGGCGCGGTGTTCTTCGCGTCCGTGAGCCTCGTCGGTCCGATCGCCAATGCGTTCGCCATCCCCCTGGTTTCGGCGGTCATCACGCCGCTGGCGCTGGGCGGCGCGGCCGTGGCCGCAGTCTGGCCGGGGCTCGGCGCGCTGCTGCTGTGGCCCGTCGCAGCCGTCACCGGCCTGCTCGTCGATGCCCTCGAGGCGCTGTCGGCGGGCGCCGGTGCGATCGCCGTGCTCGCCGCGCCGGGCGCGGCGGCCCTCGCCGCCAGCCTGGCGGCGGCCCTCTTCCTCCTGGCACCCACGCGGCCGATCGCGCGTCGCCAGGCCTGCATCCTGATGCTGCCGTTGCTGGCGGGCCCCGACCCCCGGCCGCCGGCGGGACACTGGCGGCTCACGGCGATCGACGTCGGGCAGGGCAATGCCGTGCTGGTGGAGACCCATCGGCATCGGCTGCTCTACGACGCCGGTCCGTCGTACGGTCCGGGCAGCGACGCCGGCATGCGGCATGTTGCGCCCTGGCTGCGTCGGCGCGGGATCGCCGGTCTCGACACGCTGGTCGTTTCGCACGAGGACGACGACCACGCGGGCGGGGCCGCATCGGTGCTCGAGAACATGCGGGTGGGGCGCATCCTGGGATCGCTGCGCCGGTCGCATCCGCTCGCTTCCCATGCACGCTTTCGACCGTGCGCGCGGGGCGAACGATGGGCATGGGACGGGGTCGAGTTCGAGGTGCTGCATCCCGGCCCCGACCGGGTCGATGCGCGCGAGGCGGGCGGCCCGCGCCGGTCGTACGGCGGCAACGGTTCGAGCTGCGTGCTGCGGATCCGGTCACCCGCCGGCAGCGCCCTGCTGGCGGGCGACATCGAGGCGGCCGACGAGCGTGAGCTGGTCCGCGTGTACGGGGACGCGGGCCTGCGCTCCGACGTCCTGATCGTTCCCCATCATGGCAGCGCCACGTCCTCGAGCGTCGGCTTCCTGCACGCGGTCGCACCGCGCGTCGGCGTGGTGCAGGTCGGCTACCGGAATCGCTTCCGTCATCCGAATGCCGCCGTGACGGAACGCTACCGGCGGCGGGGTATCGAGCTCCTGCGCAGCGATGCGCTGGCGACGATTCGCATCGGGTTCGCGCCGGGCGTCGAGCCCGAGATCGCGAGCTGGCGGCTCTCGGACCAACGCTACTGGCGCATCCAGGTGGAAGCCGGGCGTGGGGCCGACTCCGCCGGGGACGCCGCCGGGCGTCGCGACGGGCCGCCAACCGTCCGCCGCCGCGCTACTGCGCCGTCCAGCCCCCGTCGATGGAGAGCGCGGCGCCGCGGATCTGGTCCGCGGCCGGGCTGCAGAGGTAGACGGCCATGGCCCCGATCTGCTCGGTGGTGACGAACTCGAGCGAGGGCTGCTTCTCGGCAAGCAGCTCGATCCGGGCCTGCTCCTCGCTGATACCGTCCCGCTCGGCGCGGGCGTCGATCTGCTTCTGCACGAGGCCCGTCAGCACCCAGCCCGGGCAGATCGCGTTGCAGGTCACGCCCGTGCGGGCCGTCTCGAGGGCGATGACCTTCGTCAGGCCGACGACGCCGTGCTTGGCCGCGACATAGGCGGCCTTCTGGACGGAGGCGACCTTGCCGTGCGCCGACGCGATGTTGATGATGCGGCCCCAGTTCGCGCGCTTCATGGCGGGCAGGGCGCAGCGCGCGGTGTGGAACACGGCGGACAGGTTGAGCGCGATGATCGCGTCCCAGCGCTCGCGGGGAAAGTCCTCGACGTTCGCGGTGTACTGGATGCCGGCGTTGTTCACGAGGATGTCCACCTGGCGCCCGCGCTCGGCGATGCGGGCGAACATGCGCTCGATCGCATCGACGTCCGTCAGGTCGGTATCGTCGTAGCGCGCCTCGACCTTGAACTCGGCTTCGATCCGGGCGCGCTCGCGCTCGATGTCCTCCGGGTTGCCGAAGCCGTTGAGGAGGATGTCTGCGCCCTCGGCGGCAAGCGCCCGGGCGGTCGCCAGTCCGATGCCGCTGGTCGAGCCGGTCACCAGCGCGAGCTTGTCCTTGAGCATGGATTCCCCCTGCTAACATGCGTTGAACGGATCAGTCTATTCATTGTATGTGCGCCCACGGAATCCCATGATGAACGAGCCACGACTGCGATACGTGACCTGCCCCGATCCGAGGGGCCTGCACCGCCTGGCGTATTGGGAATGGGGCGAGGGCAACGGCGGCCCCCCGGTCCTCTGCGTCCATGGGCTCACCCGCAACGGCCGCGACTTCGATGCCCTGGCGAGCCGGCTCGCCTCCCGCTTCCGGGTGGTCTGTCCCGACATGATCGGGCGCGGCCGTTCCGACCGCGCCGCGGATCCGGCCATGTACACGGTACCCCAGTACGTATCCGACTGCGTGACGCTCATCGCCCGGCTCGATACCGAGAAGGTGCACTGGATCGGGACCTCGATGGGGGGGCTCATCGGGATGTCGATGGCCTCGCTGCCGGGCAACGCCGTGGCATCGCTGGTGCTCAACGACATCGGGCCGGTGATCGACCCCGCCGGCCTCGCCCGGATCGCGGGGTACGTCGGTCAGGATCCCCGCTTCGCCAGCTTCGAGGACGGCGAGAAGGCGCTGCGCGAGCTCATGGTCGACTTCGGCCCGCACACCGACGAGCAGTTCCGGCTGCTCTCGCGGCATTTCATCGTGAACCGGGGTGACCACTGGGGCTTCCACTACGATCCCGCCATCGCGGTGCCGTTCCGCTCGGCGCCCCCGGCAGCCGACCTGTGGCCGCTCTACGATGCGATCACCGCGCCCACGCTGTTGCTTCGCGGGGCGCAGTCCGACGTGCTCGCCGAGGATGTCGCCAGCCAGATGCAGGCTCGGGGGCCGAAGGCGCGCCGTATCGACTTCGAGGGGGTAGGCCATGCGCCGACCCTCATTGCCGACGACCAGATCGACGCGGTCGAACGATTCCTCCTGGAGCAGAGTGAATGACCATCCAGCGCATCAAGCCCGGTTCCCGTTTCGCTTCGGCGGTCTGCCACAACGGCGTCGTGTATCTCGCCGGCCAGGTGGCGAGGGATCCCTCCGAGGACGTGGCAGGGCAGACCCGCCAGGTGCTCGCGACCATCGACCGGCTTCTCGCGGAGGCGGGCACGGACAAGACGCGGGTCCTGCAGGCGACGGTCTATCTCGCGGACATGAAGGACTTTGCCGCCATGAACGCCGTGTGGGACGCCTGGGTCGTGCAGGACAAGCTGCCGACGCGCGCGACGGTCGAGGCGAAGCTGGCCGCGCCCGAGTACAAGGTCGAGATCGTCGTCGTCGCCGCCCAGGCCGACTGAGCCCATGCGCGGCACGCCCGGGCCGGTTCCCGGACGTGCGTGCGAGGGGGCGAGCCCACGGCAGGGCCCGCGCCGGTTCGTCAGCGCCAGCCCACCCGGTCCACGATCCGCGCCGCCTCGAGCTGCGCCTTGCCGATCCGGCCGATCGCCAGGGGATCGGGCTTGAACGGGCCGAGCTTCTCGAGCGCCGGGTTGTCGATTTTGACGCTTTCGACCGCCGGCCATTCGTTGTTGCCTTCCGCCAGGAAGCGCTGCGCCTGCTCGCTGGTCAGGTACTCGATGAAGCGCACGGCGGCCTCCCGATGGGGCGCATGCCGGAGCACGCCGATGCCGGTGATGTTCATGTGCGTGCCGTTGCCGTCCTGGTCGGGCCAGACCGCCCTGACCTTGTCCGCGATCTCGCGATCGACGTCCTTCGAGGAGCGCATCAGGCGGGCGAGGTAATAGCTGTTGGCGAGCGCGACGCCGCATTCGCCGGTGGCCGTCGCCTTGATCTGGTCGGTATCGCCGCCCCTGGGGGAGCGGGCGAAGTTCGAGACGACCCCGGCGGCCCATTGCTCAGCCTTCTCGGCCCCCATGTGCTCGACCATCGCGCCGATGAGCGAGAGCATGTAGGGATGGGTCCCGGAGCGGGTGCAGACCAGGCCCTTCAGGGCCGGATCGGCGAGATCGGCATAGTTGCGGACCTTCTCGCCATCGACCTTGTCCGGGTTGTACACGATGATCCGGGCCCGGCGCGAGACGCCGAACCACTTGCTGCCTTCGCCGTCGTCGATGCTGCGCAGGTGCGCCGGGATGCGCTCCTCGAGCACCGCGGACTTTACCGGCTGGAACAGCCCGGCTTCTTCGGCCTTCCACAGCCGTGCCGCGTCCACGAGGATCAGTACATCGGCCGGGCTGCTGGCGCCCTCGCTCGACAGCCGCTCCATCAGCGCGCTGTCCGAACCCTCGATGAGGTTGATCCTGGTGCCCGTCTGCTTCGTGAAGTCGTCGTAGAAGCGCTGGTCCGTCTGGTAGTGGCGGGCGGAATAGACGTTCAGTTCGTTGTCGGCGGCGCGCAGGGGCATCGCGGCGACGAGGCCGGCGAGGAGGAGAGTGGCGCAGCGAAGCTTGGTCATGGGTTTCCTTGTTCTCAACGGGATTGCTCGACAGGCGTCGCGAGCCTAACACGAAACAGGAATCATTCCCAACAAGAGACCCATGGCTCGTGTGCCGACGAGGCGACCGGCCGAGGCGTCAGTAGCGATAGAAGGAGGCGACTTCCTCGCCCAGGGCGAGGGATCCGGAGCGGTCCGGACCGGCGTCCGCGCGGGACGCGGAATCCGCGACCTGCGCGCCGGTGGCGTCGTCGCCCGGGCGCGAGGCCGTCATGGTCGCCGGGGTCTCCGCGTCCGTGGGCGCGAGCCTGCGCGCCCCGTTGTAGCGGGCGCGCCAGTAGGGGCTGGACATGGACTCGACGCGAACCTCGGATCCCGCCGACGGCGCATGCACGAATCGCCCGTTGCCGAGGTAGATGCCCACATGCGAGTAGGCGCGCCTCAGGGTGTTGAAGAAGACGAGGTCGCCCGGCTGCAGGCTCGAGCGGGACACCTTGCTGCCGGACCGGGCAAGCCCGCGGGTGTCCCGCGGCGTCGCCAGCCCGACCTCGCCGTATACGTGATGGACGAGCCCGCTGCAGTCGAGGCCGGTGGCGGGGCGGGTGCCGCCCCAGCGGTAGGGCACGCCCACGAGCGCGAGGGCGCGCAGGGCGACTTCGGAGCCGACGGAGACGGGATGGGGCGCGGGGGATGTGCGGGCGGCGGTGCCGGGGGCGGAGGCGTGGGGCCCGTCGGCCGGCCGCTTGCCCGGGCCGGCCATCGCCACGGGCGTCCAGCCGAGGACGGCGCAAGCGAACAGTGCCGCGAGCGCCGTCCGGCCGGCCTGCCGGCCGGACGGTTCGTCCTGCATGGGCGCGCGCGTCTCTCGGGGCATTGGCGCACCATAGGCGTCGGCGCCCGAAAAGTCAATAAAAACCGATACTTGGCCGTGGTTCCTGATGCGCTTCCTCGGACAGTCGGCGTCGGGTCTTGCCCGCGGCGGCCCGATGCGTCAGTCTGCGATAAGGACCGGGTGCTTGGATGGGCGCGAAGAACGGGCGCCCGGCAAGGGTCGAAGCCCGAAACGCGCATTGGAGGAGGACAACGCATGGCCGAGACGCTCGAGCAGTTTCATGCGCGCTCGATCAACGACCGGGAGGGGTTCTGGGCCGAGCAGGCGCGCCTGATCGACTGGCACAAGCCCTTCGACCAGGTGCTCGACTACTCCCGGCCGCCGTTCGCCCGGTGGTTCGTCGGCGGCATGACGAACCTGTGCCACAACGCCGTCGACCGGCATCTCGCCACCCTCGGGGACAGGCCCGGCCTGATCTACGTGTCCACCGAGACCGACGAGGAGCGCACCTACACCTTCTCCGAGCTGCACCGCGAGGTCATGCGGATGGCGGCGATCATGCGGGCGCACGGGGTGGGCAAGGGGGATCGCGTGCTGGTCTACATGCCGATGATCCCCGAGGCGGTCTTCGCGATCCTCGCCTGCGCCCGGATCGGCGCGATCCACTCGGTGGTGTTCGGCGGTTTTGCTTCCAACTCGCTGGCGGCGCGGATCGATGACGCCACGCCGAAGATGATCGTGAGCGCCGATGCCGGCTCGCGTGCCGGCAAGGTCATCGAATACAAGCCGCTCGTCGAGCGCGCGCTCGCGATGTGCGCACACCGGCCGGAGAAGGTGCTGATGGTCGATCGCGTCCTCGCGCCCTTCGAGCGGGTGCCGGGCCGCGACTTGGACTACGCGGCCGAGCGCGCCGCCCATCTCGACGACATCGTGCCCGTCACGTGGCTGGAATCGAACGAGGTGAGCTACACGCTGTACACCTCCGGAACGACAGGCAAGCCCAAGGGGGTGCAACGCGACGTCGGCGGCTATGCCGTCGCGCTGGCGGCATCCATGGCGCACGTCTTCGGGGGCAAGCCCGGCGAGACCTACTTCGCGACGAGCGACATCGGCTGGGTGGTGGGCCACTCCTACATCGTCTATGGGCCGCTGATCGCCGGGATGGCGACGATCGTGTACGAGGGCACGCCGGTGCGGCCGGATGCGGGCATCCTCTGGCGCCTGGTCGAGAAGTACGGCGTGACGGTCATGTTCTCGGCGCCCACGGCGATCCGGGTCCTCAAGAAGCAGGATCCGGCATGGCTGCGGAAGTACGACCTGTCCTCGCTGAGGACCCTGTTCCTCGCGGGCGAGCCGCTCGACGAGCCGACCGCGCGCTGGATCGCCGACGGCATCGGCAGGCCCGTGATCGACAACTACTGGCAGACGGAGACGGGGTGGCCGATCCTCTCGATCGCGGGCGCGATCGAGGACACGCCCGTCCGCTACGGCAGCCCGGGCAAGGTGCTCTACGGCTACGACGTGCGCCTGCTGCACGAGGTGACCGGCGAGGAGGTCGGCCCGAACGAGAAGGGCGTCATCACGATCGTTCCGCCCTTGCCGCCGGGCTGCATGCAGACCGTCTGGGGCGACGACGAGCGCTTCGTGTCGACCTACTTCAAGTCCATCCCGAATCGCCTGGTCTATTCGACGTTCGACTGGGGGCTGCGCGACGACGACGGCTACTACTTCATCCTCGGGCGCACGGATGACGTCATCAACGTGGCCGGCCACCGCCTCGGCACCCGGGAGATCGAGGAGAGCATCTCCAGCCATCCGGCCGTGGCCGAGTGCGCGGTGGTCGGCGTGGCCGATTCGCTCAAGGGGCAGGTGGCGGTCGCCTTCGCCGTGCTGAAGGACCCGGCGGCCTGGTCGGAGCCGGAGAAGCGACAGGCGCTCGAGGGCGACATCATGGCCGTGGTGGACCGGTCGCTGGGAGCGGTCGCGCGGCCGTCGCGGGTCCACATCGTGTCCGCGCTGCCCAAGACCCGCTCGGGCAAGGTGCTGAGGCGTTCGATCCAGGCGCTCTGCGAGAAGCGGGATCCCGGGGACCTGACCACGATCGAGGAGCCGGCGGCGCTCGAGGAGATCCGTGAAGCGCTCGCGCACTAGCGCGCCTTCCGGCTGATGGGCGCCGAAGAGGCGGCGTTCGTCCGCCAGGCCCTCTCGTCGCTGCTGCCACCGCTCGGCCTCGCCTGGCTCGCGCTGCTGGCGCTCCTGCTGGGGCTGGCCTGGCGTCGTGCCCGAATGGCCGCCGGGGTGATCGCCGGGCTTTCACTGGCCGTCCTGCTGCTGATGTCCACGCCGTGGGCCGGCCATGCACTCGTCGACAGCCTCGAGCGACGCGCCGGCCCGGCGATGGACCGCGACATGGCCCGGGAACTGGCCCGTGCGGCGCCGGGGCCGCAGGCGGTGGTGGTCCTGGGCGCCGGCATCCGCACCGACGTGCGCGACGCGCTCGGACCTCAGCTGCCGAGAGCGCACACGCTCGAGCGCCTGAGGGCGGGCGCCCGGATCGCGGACTGGAGTGGCCTGCCGGTTGCCCTGAGCGGCGGTCGGCCCCTCGGCGCACTGCGCCCGGAGGCCGAGGTGATGGCCGAGGTCCTCGGGGAATTTCGCAGGCAGGCCCGCTGGGTGGAAGCCGATTCGCTCGACACCGCCTCCAGCGCGCGACTGGCGGCCCGCCTGCTGGGCGAGGCGGGTATCGGACGGATCATCCTGGTGACCCATGCCTATCACATGCCGCGCGCGCGAGCGGCGTTCGAGGCGGCAGGGTTCGAGGTGGACCCCGCGCCGGCGGGCTTCCTCGCCGGCCATGGGGCGCCGCGTCCACTCGAGTTCGTGCCGAGCTCCAGGGGCCTGCAGCTGTCCAGCCTCGCGATGCACGAATGGCTCGGCATCGCGTGGTACCGATTCAAGGGCCATATCCGCCGGACGCCCTGAGCCATGGCGCGCGGCCCCGGGGCCCTACAATCCCGGGACAACTATCGGGGGAGCAGGCATGGCGCTGTTCGACCGCTCGGCGCTGAACCCGGGCGTACGCGGGCGCGAGGTGCTCGCGTGGTCGATGTACGACTTCGCGAATTCGGGCTACACCACGGTCGTCCTGACCGCGGTATTCAATGCGTACTTCGTCGGTGTCGTGGCCGGCAATGCCGCCTGGGCCACCTTCGCCTGGACGGCGGCGCTGGCGTTCTCCAGCTTGCTCGTGATCCTCACCGCGCCCGGCATCGGCGCCCGCGGCGACCGCCGTGGCGACAAGAAGCTGATGCTGGCGATCGCCACCGCGGTCTGCGTGGTCGCGACATCGGGGCTCGGGCTGATCGGGCCGGGCGACGTGGCGTTCGCATTGCTGCTCGTGGTCGTCTCCAACTACTGCTACGTGATCGGCGACATGCTGATCGCCGCCTTCCTGCCCGAGCTGGCGCGACCGAACGCGCTCGGGAGGGTCTCGGGCTGGGGATGGAGCTTCGGCTACTTCGGCGGCATGCTCACCCTCGGCCTGTCGCTTGCCTGGGTGCTCCATGCCCAGAAGGCGGGGGCGATTGCGGCCGAGTTCGTGCCCGCGACCATGTGGATCACCGCCGCGGTCTATGCGCTGGCGGCGATCCCCGTCTTCCTGGTCCTGCGCGAGCGGGCGGGCTCCGGCGGGCAACAGGTGGCCGCGGCCGCGATCGGGCGGGTGCGGCACTACTGGCGTCGGGTGCGCGACTTCGGGGACTTCGTCCGGCTGCTCGTCTGCGGCTTCTTCTACCAGGCTGGAATCGCCGTCGTGATCGCCCTGGCGGCGGTCTATGCCGAGCAGGCAATGAAGTTCTCGCAGGTCGAGACGATGAGCCTGATCTTCCTGGTGAACATCGCCTCGGCGCTGGGGGCCTTCGGCTTCGGCTACCTGCAGGACCGCATCGGGCACCGGGCCGCGCTCGGCCTCACGCTCGCGGGCTGGATCGTCATGAGCCTGCTGGCGGCCATCGCCACCGACCGCGCGTTATTCTGGGCGGCGGCCGCACTGGCGGGCCTTTGCATGGGATCATCGCAGTCGGCGGGCAGGGCGATCGTCGGCCTGCTCGCACCGGCGCGGCGCATCGCGGAGTTCTACGGCATGTGGGCGCTGGCGACGCGCGTGGCCGCCATCGTCGGCCCGCTGACCTACGGTGCGGTGACATGGGCGACCGCCGGCAACCATCGGCTGGCCATCCTGGTGACGGGCTCCTTTTTCGTCGTCGGGCTGCTGGTGCTGCTGCGCATCGACATCGAGAGGGGCCGGGCGGCCGGCCTCACCTGCGCGGACTGAAGCGGGATCCGCGATCCCGCGTCGGGAAGGAGGGAACATGGACGACGAGGCGATCGGCTACCTGGGGGCGAGCGAGCTCGTCGCCGCCTACGCGGCGGGCAGCCTCTCTCCCACGGAGGTGACCGCGGCCATCCTGCGCCGGATCGAGGCGGTCAATCCGGTCATCAATGCCTTCTGCCTGGTCGATGCGGAGGGCGCCATGGCCCAGGCCGGCGCCTCCGCGGAGCGCTGGCGCCGGCATGAGCCCGCCGGGCCGCTCGATGGCGTGCCCGTGACGGTCAAGGACCTGATCGACGCCCGCGGCTGGCCCACGCTGAAGGGTTCGCTCACGATCGATCCTGCCGGGCCATGGGAGAACGATGCACCGGTCGTCGCCAGGCTGCGGGAGTCCGGCGCGGTGCTGCTCGGCAAGACCACCACGCCGGAATTCGGCTGGCGCGGCTCCACCGATTCCCCGCTCACGGGCATCACCCGCAACCCTTGGCGGCTGGACCGGACCCCGGGCGGCTCTTCGGGAGGCGCCGTGGCGGCGCTGGCCGCCGGCCTCGGTCCGCTTGGCCTCGGGACGGACGGGGGCGGCTCGATCCGGATTCCCGCCGCATTCACCGGCACCGTCGGCATCAAGGCCCAGTTCGGCCGGGTGCCGGCGCATCCGCACTCGCCGATGGGCACGGTGGCCCATGTCGGGCCGCAGGCGCGCAACGTGCGCGATTGCGCGCTCATGCTGGGCGTGCTCGCCGGCCACGACGATCGCGACTGGCTGGCGCTGCCCGGCCCGGCGCCGGACTGGGTGGGGGACCTCGAGCGCTCGCTCGCCCTTGGCGTCGGATCGCGGCCCCTGGCGTCGCTGCGCATCGGCTTCAGCCCGCGCCTTCGTCACGCGCGATACGTCGATCCCCGGATCGAGGCGGCCGTTGCCGCGGCCGCCCGTCGCCTCGAGGAGCTGGGCGCAGTCGTGGAGGAGGCCGACCCGGACATTCCCGACGGCGAGCATGCGTTCCGGGTGCACTGGTTTTCGTCGGCGCGGCACCTGCTGCATGGCCTGCCGCCCGAGAAGTTCGCGCTGCTCGATCCCGGCCTGCGGGACGTGGTGGACCAGGCGGCGCAATACACGTTGTCCGACTTCCTCGATGCGCAGGCGGTTCGTGCCGCGATCGCGCACGGCATGGCGCTCTACACCCGGCGGTTCGACCTGCTGCTGACCCCTGCCACGGCGGTGCTGCCGTTCGAGGTCGGCCTCTACGCGCCACCCCGGCCGGCGGCGCTGGGCCCAGTTGCTAACCACGACTGGGCATGGTGGACGCCGTTCTCGTGGCCCTTCAACCTGACCCAGCAGCCGGCGATCGTGTTGCCTTGCGGCTTCAG
>Ga0079224_100002916_pt1 | contig 21216 bp, 23 predicted proteins | sample Stecom2015_FD_80414 | JGI IMG/M metagenome (GOLD analysis project Ga0079224, IMG submission 80414) | Agricultural soil microbial communities from Utah to study Nitrogen management - Steer compost 2015 | ecosystem: Environmental > Terrestrial > Soil > Agricultural land | place: USA: Utah...
CCGAAGAAACCTTCATTACGCTGATATACGCGATTATGATTATTGTTTTTAATTGCAGCAATTCGACCGACGATAGTATCTTGATGATAAGCCAAAAAGAGCTTTACTTCCGAATGTTCATGAAAAGGATGTTTACCAGGTGTGAGCATGTCCCTCTGCGCGATAAACAACTCCGGCACATAATAAGGATTATCTTTATACAAACGGTGCGGAAAATCAATAAAGGATTTTAACGCTTTCTTTCCCTGAACCGAAACTATCTTCCTCATATTGCGACGTTGACGGGATCAGCCTGAACGGCTTTGTAAGCCTCTACGATTTTCCCGATTGCCTCATCAATCTGACTAAAGGTATGCGTCGCCATCAGTGAAAAACGGATAAGAGAATCTTCAGAGGCTACTGCTGGCGAGACAACAGGATTAACAAAAACACCGTTATTGTGTAAAATATTGGTCATTCGAAACGTCTTATCGTTATTCCGGATATATATGGGAAGTATCGGGCTTTCTGAATTACCAATATCGAAATTAGCATCTTTCAATAATTGCGTAGCGTAACGCGTATTTTCCCATAGTTTTTCAATACGTTCAGGTTCAGATTCGATAATATCCAATGCCGCTAAAACGCTCGCGACTGAAGCTGGCGGCATGCTGGCACTGAACATAAGGGATCGAGCGCGATGTTTAATAAACTCAATTGTGGCTTCAGTCCCTGCCACAAAGCCCCCCAAGGATGCAAGAGATTTACTGAAGGTTCCCATAATAAGGTCCACTTCGTTTTCCAAACCAAAATGGGAAGCTGTCCCCGCACCGTGATGTCCGATCACACCCAAACTATGGGCATCATCGATCATAATATTAACATCAAATTCATTACTCAGATCTACAATTTCCGGAAGTTTTACCAAGTCGCCTTCCATACTAAAAATACCATCTACAACAATAAGTTTAGCAGCTTCTGCGGGTAAACGACTAAGTTTTCTACGCAGATCTTCCATGTCATTATGCTCATACTTTAGCGTTCTCGAAAAAGAGAGCCTGCTACCGTCGATAATTGAGGCATGATTTGATTCATCCAGAATTAAATAATCATTTCGATCCAACAAACATGAGATCACACCTAAATTTACTTGAAAACCCGTGCTAAAAAGAACGGCAGCTTCTTTGTTGACATACCTGGCTAATCGTTGTTCTAGCTCTAAATGAATGTCAAGTGTACCGTTCAAAAATCTAGATCCCGCACACCCTGTTCCATATTTATCAACCGCAGCTTTTGAAGCTTCTTTTATCTTCGGATGATTCGTTAGTCCCAAATACGAATTGGATCCAAACATGAGCACCTTTTTGCCATCTATCGTTACCTCTGTATCTTGAGCAGATTCTATCGAGCGAAAATAAGGATAAATCCCTTTTTTCTTAATAACGTCTGCATCTTTGAAAGCTGCTATCCGTTCATATAACTTTTTACCCATGTTAAATATCTTAATACTTGTTAATGTTCACCGTCTATCCTGATTCGATGATAACTTAATATTAGGCAAATGTAAATTATTGTTCACAATAATTTCATATATGTTGCCCTTCGTTCCACTTTTCCGCTGCAAAACACAACTAAAATAACAAACAAACACCTCATTATCATAGTATTACAAAATTGAAACACGATGATTTAATCTTATAACAGTTCAGTAGAACAAAAACTATACTAAAAACTTCTTCGGCGCTTAATTAAACCGTCGGTGGAATAAGATCCCGAACCCATAACTAAAAATAAAAGCAACAGAAGCAATACCGAAATGGATATCCATAACTCTGAATTAAGATATGAAAGACCATTGGTAAGATTAACGAAGAAAACAGCACCGATCAAAACCGGGAGTTGAAAAATAACGAAGATTCGTGTCAATAAGCCAAAAGCTATAAAAGCGCCCCCAACCAGATGAGCAAACGCAACATAGTGAATAATAGCCCAAGCATTGGGTTGAAAAGTCGTATTTTCCAAAAGTCGTAGAACAGAATTGGTATCGGCTATAAACTGGATTCCTTTAACGAAGATAAATATTCCGAGAGCGATTCTTAGGACATCTAACCATTGTGGATGATGGGTATCTCCCCAATATTCCACCTTTTGAATTAAATTCATAACGTGCCTCCTTTCAGGATGTTATATTAAAGTTACCTATATAAATCCGAAAAAGAAAGATTATATTTACTTAAAAGCTACACGAAAAGTTCACTGCTAAGATAACGATCTCCCCGATCACATGCGATAAAAACAACAGTACCTTCTTTCAATTCCGAAGCTATTTTCAAAGCTACAGCACAAGCACCACCACTGCTCATACCTACAAAAATGCCCTCATGTTTTGCAAGCGCCCTTGCGGTTTCAGATGCTTCTACTTCAGAAACATCGATGGTCCTGTCGACGCGCGATGGGTCAAATATCTTCGGCAGATACTCTTTAGGCCATCGTCTGATACCAGGAATTGAAGATTCTTCCGTTGGTTGGCAACCAATGATTTGAATATCTTTACGCTGTTCTTTCAGGAATCTTGAACAGCCCATAATGGTCCCTGTTGTTCCCATTGAGCTTACGAAGTGAGTGATGCTACCATCCGTATCCTCCCATATTTCTGGACCAGTTGTCTGGTAATGTGCTAAATAATTATCGTCGTTGGCAAATTGATTCAATAAATAGTAGCCATCTGTATTACCTTTTTCTTCTGCATAATCGCGACAAACCTCAATCGAATCTAGCAAAGTTACTTGTGCGCCAAATGCCTGCATCGTTAAGGTTCGCTCTCTCGTAGAACTCTCTGGCATTACCAATTCGATTTCCAACCCGTAAATTCCTGCCATCATCGCCAACGCAATACCTGTATTTCCGCTAGTAGCCTCAATCAATTTCATGCCTTTTCTTATCTCACCACGCTCAATAGCACTTCGAATCATATTCAAGGCCGCTCGGTCCTTAACACTACCACCAGGGTTTGAACCTTCTAATTTTACCAGAACCTGTACATTCGGATTTTTGTTGAGACGCTTTAATTCTATAAGAGGGGTATTCCCAATGGTGTCGATAATTGTCTTCATGGCTGCGTCTTACTTTTCGCTTCTATTACTTTGATAGTCGGTTGATGATACACGGTAGCATATGGCGGAACACTACGGGTAAGCCATACATTCCCTCCAATTGTACAATGTTTTCCAATGACGGTATCTCCACCTAAAATGGTTGCTCCTGCGTATAATACCACATGATCTTCGATTGTTGGATGGCGCTTCAAGTCAACCATTAGTTTGTCAACGCTGAGTGCTCCTAAAGTAACTCCTTGATAGATTTTGACATGATCCCCGATAATTGTTGTCTCTCCGATAACAATCCCAGTACCATGGTCTATACAAAGATAATCGCCTATCGTCGCTCCTGGATGGATATCAATCCCCGTCTTCGAGTGTGCTAACTCAGTCAACAATCTTGGAATCAGCGGAACATCCAGCTTGTACAGCGCGTTAGCAATTCTATAAAATGCAATAGCAATAAACCCAGGATAGGCTCGAATAATCTCGAACGTATTTTTCGCCGCCGGATCACCTTGCTGTATAGCTGCAATATCGGTATTCATTCTTCGGTAGATGTCTGGAAATTCCCGAAAAAAAGAATGAGCTACATCTTCGTTATTACAATCATCACAGGCTTTCGTAACGTTTAGAATTCTAATTAATTCCTTTTCCAGCTTAGCAAAATAATCTTGAATCTCTTCCAGAGTAGAAAATGCGCCTTCCGAACGTTCTGGAAAAGCGAAATTTAAGAGATCGTTTATCCATTTTTCAATAACTGCATTAGAAGATACCGTTTCATGCAGTTTTTGCTTCTTAAATATATGAAGATAAAACTCTTCTGTGCTCATGTTTGTATTATTTAATCGTCTGACTCAGGATCTGCGATACCCTCCAAAATAAGGAGTTTGTCTATCCGTAAACCATCCATGTCGACAATTTCTATTGTTAACCCTTCCACTTCTAACTTTTCACCAGTGATCGGAATGGCTCGGAGTGTATGCAATATAAATCCCGATATTGTCGTATATTTAGAATGGTCCTCATTAATCAACTCCCTTCCAAAGAACTGGTTGATAGCAAGTACAGAGGTTTTCCCATCTACTAAAAACGTTCCATCTGCCCTCTTCAGTATACTGATTTCCTCATCTTCATCCGGAAGATCTCCAACAATAGCCTCAAATAAGTCATGAATAGTGACAATACCGACAACACCACCATATTCATCAACTGCAATGGCTATATATTGTTTTTCAGCCTTGAAAGTATTCAGGATATTGAAAGAAGGAGTGTTTTGTGAAATAATAATGGGTTTACGTAGGATCGATAGAATATCAAAGTCTTTCGTTCTAAAGTTCTCAAGAAAATCTTTGATGTATACGACGCCTTTTATATTATCGATCGAACCGTCCGATACAATAAATTTAGAGTGAATGCTTTCCTTTATTTGATCAAATATATCGTCGGCACTATCTTCAAGGTTAATCCATTCCAATTCTGATCGATGGGTCAACATTGATTTCGCGGTCTGATCCGTGAACATAAATAAGTTTTGATGAACCTGAGTCTCCTCATTCTCCAAAACACCTTGATTATGAGCAGTTTTCAACATAAATCGCAGTTCATCTTCACTGATCTGTTCACCAGCCTTTTCCTTGATACCAAATAGTCTTATAATCAAGGATGTTGAAAAAGAGAGAAGCTTTACAAAAGGGTAAGCAATAAATGTAAAATATCGTATTATGGGAACAGCGAAAAGAGCAATAGGCTCTGCATTGTTCATAGCAATCGTCTTCGGCACTAACTCTCCAATCACAATAGACACATAAGTAATTCCCCCAATGACGATAATCATAGCCACTGTGTTTACCGAATCACCCAAAAAAGAAAACCGAGCCAGATAAGCAGCCATATCTCCTGTCAACGCTGCGCCGCCGTAAGCACCGGAAACAATTCCAATCAAAGTAATACCTACTTGAACAGAAGACAGGAAGTTTTCGGGGTTCTTGAGTAGCTTCAGGACCATGCCAGCCCGGCTATTGCCCTGGGCAGCTAAGTGTTCAAATCTGCTTTTTTTTACCGATACTAGGGCAATCTCTGACAACGCAAAAAAACCATTTAACAGTATTAAGATTAAAATAATCAGTATTTCCATCTACCGTAAGCTAAATTTATGCGTTTTCATCGGGTCGTATTTCATTCTTGACTACATTCGAGAACAGTAAAGTTAACGATTGTTTTGCATAAGTTATAGAGATTCCTGACGCTTCCATAATTTAGCATCTTCATGCTATGAATAGCCGCAAATAAAAAAGGTAGGCAGCAATCAAACAATTGCTCACCTACCTGTATATATAAATGTAATGACTTACGCGCTACTTTTTGGCTTCTTCTACTCTAAAGGTTTTTGCTTCAGTAAAGATATTCCCGAACATGTCAGTTGCTCTAACCTCTATCTTATGCGATCCGACTGGTAATGTCCTAGCAGGAATATTTGCCCGCCATAAATGTGTACTTACAACGGCGTTGGAAGGACGACGCCCCTTCAACAATTCCTCCGCTAAATCCCATTTATAAAGTTGAGATACATAAACCGGATCTGTATCTGCAACATAAGACATGGTGGCCCACTCTCCATTACCAATACGATATTCGACTTTATCACCTTCCCTGCCCATAAAGAAATTAACATAAATTCCCGCCGAGGTATTTCTTCCTTGGGCTACAACTTTCGGAGTAAATATTTCCATCTGATACTCTTTCGGTTTGCCAGCAACCTTATAGTTGATCTTATACTGATTATCGTCGATTGTCAAAAAAGCATATCCTTTTGGCGTACCGTCACGCATGGTTGAAGAAGGCACCCCTTGCTCGTTAAATTCACCCGAATACCAGTCACCTGAGGTTGTTCCTGCGTTATATTCATGATGGTGTTTTTCTTGATGCCAGCCTTCTTCTTTGCCATAGAGATTATGACGTTGAAGGTGGGTGTGAGCAGACATCGACAAGGTATTGGGATAATCTTTCAAAATATCGAATAGACGCTGACGATCTGCCAATCTAAAAGGCCCATCGGCTCCATTCCCTTCGCTTAATAATGGAATATGAAACGCCAACACGATCAATTTGTCTTTGCTGACAAACTTCAAATTATTCTCGACGAAATCAAGCTGGTCTTTTCTGAACCCACCCCAGTAACCTTGACTGTCACGAGGATCTGGATAGAGAATATTATCTAAAACTATGAAATGTGCATTCCCGTAGTTAAACGAATAATTTGCAGGACCAAAATTGGCTTCGTAGGTTTCGTCTGATAAAGAATCCGTCGTAGCCTCATAATTCATATCGTGATTACCCATCAAATTGTACCAGGGAACGCCTACCTTGCTAACAGCTTGGACATAGGGATTATGAAGCACAAGGTCATCACCTACCAAATCGCCAAGACTTAAACCAAAACCAATATTCTCAATCCCCTCAAGTTCAGCAATAATACCTTTTGAGAAATAATCTATTTCTTCCAGGTTATAAGCTTGCGGATCGCCGAAAATCAACGAAGTAAAGGTCGTCGGTTCATCGTAAGGAATTAAAGCAAAATCAACAGATTTCGGCAATTTACCTGTCGGTTCAGAACCTTTATATTTGAAATCAGCAGGCGAACCAAGTGGTTTGTGAATATAATAGTAGAGAGGTTGATTGAGATTATTCAAAGGAACTTTGTAGCCACTCGGCTTGATAACGAACAGGATATTGTCGTTGCCTACCGGCAGCTCATAATAACCTTTGCTATCAGTCTGTACCACATCTACACCATTACTAACCGATACGCCAGGAATACCCTTTTCTCTACGTTCCTTCTTATTATTTTCATTGGTATCCTCGTACACATAACCTCTAGCCACTGTTTGCGCGGAAACTTGGGAGTAGATCAGAAAACTGATCAGGACGGATAAAATTGCTTTCATAGTTTATACATTTTTCTAAATGCTCAAAACTACACCTCTTCTATTAGAATAATGTTAATAAATAGTTACTAAAAGAACGGCATTCCATAAAAAAAGCGTACACACGATCGTATGTACGCTCTTCTATATTTTTGAACGAAATTTTACTACTGCAATACTTTCACACCCGTAGCGATAATCTCGATAGTTCTTCTAGGCGTCTGAATGGCAGCTATTTCTTCCTTGCTCTTACCAGCATCTTCTGCCCAATGTTGTAGCTGCTTAACCGAATGTTCGGTCACCTTAGCATCGCCTTCAACAGCAACGGTTTTCCCTACAATATCCTGAGGCATAAAGAATCCATAATCTTTAAAACGAACGGTGATAAGCTCGCCCGATTTGTCATCGGTTAACTTCATAAAGCAACCCTTTTTTGTGCACACTTCAACTATATTTCCGGTAATGGATCCGGTGTAAATTGAATCTTTATCAAGTTTCTTTTCTAATTTCGTCACGGTCAAATGCTTGCTAGCATCCACTCCCTCACCGTATTCCACACCCGGCTGTGCAGACGGTATATCTTTTTGTGCGAAAATGCATGTCGTCATAAACAATGCACATCCTAATAATATTATTTTTTTCATCATGTCAAATATAATATTTTAAGTTAAGAATTTGATTTTGCTGTTTCCTTTTTTGTGGAACAATCTATCAATTCCATACCAACAATACCTGCAGCGGTAAAAACAAGGATCATCAGCCGTATCAGAACGATTCTTTGTCTTATTATTCTAAGTGAGGTTTTAATTTTTTCGCCCAAAGATCATAACCGGCAGGAGTCATATGAAGGCTGTCTGCCAAATAATATACCGGGTTCGGTCGGCCATCCTCCATCAACATCGGCTCGAAAATATCAACATAGCTAGCATTTTTCATTGTATTAAGATAGCTTTCAACCTGAGCGTTTGTTTTCTTAATACTATCAATTAAATGCCAACGGCTCGGACTCGGCTTAATGGCCAGAAATGTAATTTTTGTTTTCGGCAATTGACTGCGTATATCTTCAAAAAAATCCTTTAGATCATTATATACTTTGCTAGACGATTTTCCAGCCGAAAGGTCATTGTCACCTACATAAATTACTACTTGTTTGGGTTTGTAAGGATAAAGAATACGGTAAGCATAATAATGAACTTCATCGGTTTGCGATCCACCGAAACCACGATTAACCGTCTCTTTATCCGGAAAATATTCATCAAGCTTCTTCCATCCTACAATGGACGAGCTTCCTACAAAGACAATAGAACCGCTCTCCGGCTTTTGAATTTTATCCGCTTCTTCGAAAGCAACGATATTCTTTTCCCATTTCTCAATGTTCTCTGGTATGTTCTGTACAATATTAAATTTAGACTGTGATCGTTGAAGCTTTGGACTGCATGCAACAGTGAAAATCACAAACAATAGAATAAGAAACTTTAAAGTATACGTAAACCTCATAGTGTATAGTTAGTATAGAAAATAAATCGAAACTCTAATTTAAAAAACTTTAATCTATTTATGGTCAAAATAATATTATTTAAAGCAAAGGAGCCAGTAGTCTACAAACCGAATCCAGGCCACGCTCCCACATAGACCTCTTTTTCCAGTACTCAAGATCGACCAATAAACTTTCTTTTTTATCTTCTTCAAATTGATCTTTCAATTCTTCACAAACCCTAGAATCATAGATGATAGCAGCAATCTCAAAATTAATATAAAAGCTCCGAATATCAATGTTTACCGTTCCCACAAAAGCAAGTTTAGAATCAACACAGATAGTTTTCGCATGCATAAAACCTTTCTCATACAAATAAACCTTGACTCCCCTTCTTAACAGAGGCTTTAAAAAGGATAACGAAGCGTGATGAACGATGAATGAATCTGAATATCTGGGTATCAGGAGTTCAACCTGTATACCACTGGCGGCCGCAATCTGGAGAGCGGTACTAACCTGATCAGTTGGCACGAAATAAGGAGTACAAATCTGAATCGATTCTTTCGCACGGGAAATCGCTATTAATATAGCCTCCATACTGTAAGGCGCTGGCGAGCCCGGATCACTTAATGCAAAACTCACGGTAGCATTTCCCGTATTCTGAAGATCTTCTACCAAATAGTCTTCAGTGAGCTTATAGGGTTCTCCATTAGAAAAATGCCATGTGAGCCAAAATTGAAACTGTAGAAGAAAAACGGATTGTCCTTCAACTTTCACCGCAGTATCTCGCCAGTAGATCTTGTTCCTCCCGTTATTGATATATCGGTCAGCAACATTAATACCACCAACGAACGCCATGTCTCCATCAATAATAGCGATCTTACGATGATTGCGGAAGTTGCTATCTGAGATCGATGCAAAACGCACAGGCAAAAATCTAACAAACTCCACCCCTCCTTTCTGCATTAGAGCACGTTCTTTTTTCAATTTAGAGGAACCGAGATCATCGACAATCAAGCGGACCTTTACGCCCTCTCCGACCTTCTTAAGAAGCAATTCTATCAAGCGGCTTCCGACTTCACCTTCTTCGTAAATGTAATATTCGAGATGGATATGATGTTTCGCGCCCTCAATTTCCCTAAAAAGCTCCGGAAACTTCCGCTCACCGTTAATCAACAATTTCACATAATTGTTCATGAGAGGGGCGGAAATATTTTCATTATATAGGAAACGATATACCGATGCAAGGCCACCTAATTTGTTATCCAGTCTATCTAAATTCCTTTCGAGTTCCGGCCTGTGCTTTTGCCAACGATCGTAAAAGATCCGATGCTCATCCTTGTTCTTTTCCCGAAAGATTCTTTTCTTTTTAAAACGCCTACCAAAGAAAAAGTAAAACAACAAACCGATACCTGGCAAAAATACAATAACCAATATCCAAGCCAGCGTTTTAGTCGGATTTCGATTCTCAGCCAGAATAGTAATAATGACACCAGAATAGATCAGAGCCAGCGGTAGCCAATACCATTCTCTTAAGAATTCCAAAACAGGCACCAAGAAACCATCCATATGATTAAATTTATTTCCTTTTCGATTGGCTCTATAAAGATAAAATTAAAATACATCCCGAACCATAATTAATATACCTTTGTGCTAAAACCGAAATATATTTTACTATGGAATCCATCCAAGATCTTAGATTAGCTGTATTAATTGATGCTGACAATGTTCCTTACCGTAAGGTGAAACTAATGTTTGAAGAAATTGCTAAATATGGCACACCAACATTTAAGCGTATCTATGCAGATTGGACCAAGCCGACGGTATCGGGTTGGAAAACTGTACTCCTCGAAAACGCCATTACACCCATTCAGCAGTACAGCTACTCAGTTGGTAAAAATTCAAGTGATAGCGCGATGATTATTGATGCTATGGATATCCTTTACTCCGGCAAAGTGGATGGGTTTTGTATCGTATCCAGTGATAGTGATTTCACGCGTTTAGCCACGCGACTTCGCGAGGCCGGCAAGAAAGTGATTGGTATTGGTGAGAAAAAAACACTTCCCCCCTTTATTACGGCTTGTGACAAATTCATTTACATCGAGATTTTGGGACAAGATGAAAGTGACAGTCGCTCTGACGAAGAGCCAAACAATAATGAGAAAAATGACGAAAGAAAAAACAGCAAGAAAAAAACCCTTAGAAAAATAGACAAATCATTGATCCGTCTGCTGAGCACAAGTATTTCCGACCTAGGTGACGAAGACGGCTGGACATTCTTGGGCGATCTGGGAAATTTTGTTTTGAAGAAACATCCTGATTTCGATCCAAGGAACTATGGCTACCCTAAGATGTTGGCTTTAATTAAAGATATTAATCGGTTTGAGGTGGATGAACGAGAAACCGGAAAAAGAAACATCAAACATGTTTTTGTGCGAGTAAAAGAAAATCGTTAAAGTCAACTAAAAGCCAAGATATATCTATTTCTTTTTAGGTGCTAGCGGAACAAAGTCTTTAAGGTAAAACGGCTCAAAATAAGCTACGTCTTCGAAGTTAGAATGATTAAATGCCTGAAAAGCCGGTTCACTCAGGTAATCAGCAGATTGCTGGAAACCGTTTACTACAGTAATCTGATCGTTGGAAGAAAAGATATTGGCAAATTTATCGGCCCCGTTGCCAAAAAGAATAACAGGATTTTTGGAAATATCGTTAAAAAAATCTTCACCGATAATTTCCGCACCTGTCGGAATCTTTAGCTGTAAAGCTTGATTGTAAACGGCAGTATACACTTCTCTCCGTCTCGCATCAATCATCGGATACAAAAGCGCATTTGAAGGGACGGATTGATTAGTTTTAACATAACCACTTGCCAAAGAAAGAAGTGAGTCTACCGCGATTAACGGTTTTTCTAAACCATAACAAAGACCTTTAGCAGTAGAGACACCGATTCGTAAACCGGTATAAGATCCAGGTCCTTTGCTTACCGCAATTGCATCCAAATTGTTTAAAGAGTATCCCGTTTCTGACATAACTTTTTCAACGAGTCGGGTCAACTTCGATGCGTGCACATTAGGCTCGTCAACGTCAATATGATAAATTGTTTTTCCGGAATCTGACAAAGCGACAGAGCAAACTGCTGTGGCTGTTTCTATTTGAAGAATAAGCATAGACAAAGGTAGGCTAAATATTAAAATAAATTCACTGTTAAGGGACAGGATCATGGCCATGACCACCCCATGGATGACAACGGGCAATCCGCTTAACAGTAAGCCATCCACCTTTAAACGGACCGTATTTCTTAATTGCTAAATAACCATATTGAGAACACGTGGGTGTAAAACGGCAAGAGGCACCAAAAAGTGGTGAAATAAAAAGCTGATAGATTCGGATGATCAATAAAAAGATAAACCCGAAAAAAGCCTTAACAATTCGATTCCAAATGAATGTTAGAATATTCATCTTGTAATTTAAGAAAAAGCTTATTCATTTTTTCTGCAATAAAATGATAACCTTCTATGTTTTTGCCGATGTATTGAATCGACAGCAATATCGGATGTTCTTTGAAGAAAGGATAAAGAGAAATAGCCTTTTGCAGACGATAAGCCTCTCGCATGCGACGCTTCAGAAAATTGCGGTCTACTGCCTTCTTAAACCTGCGTTTGGGAGCAGAAAATAAAACTTGAACGGGGACATCAATCTCGTCACAAGGAGAGAAGATGACTTTATAAGGATATAAAATAAAAGAAGAACCACTTTCATAAAGGACATTAATCAGTCTTTTATTACAAAGTCGTTCTTCTTTCTTAAAATAGTATGCTTTCATTATTCAAGTGCTCCTACTAAGAATCCTAATCCAACAGGATCATAAAGCCTGAAGAGGCACTAAGAATAAAATGAATTAAGCTTTATGACGACGCTCGTCAGATACAGATAATCTCTTTCTTCCTTTAGCTCTTCTTGCAGCTAATACTCTTCTTCCGTTAGCCGTACTCATACGCTCTCTAAACCCGTGTTTATTTCTTCTTTTACGCTGCGAAGGCTGAAATGTTCTTTTCATGACTTTATATTATAAACTCTAAAAAAATGAGAATGCAAATGTAAGGCTAAATGATTATATTATCAAATAATTACCTTTTATTTTATGCTTATTTTTTCAGTAAGTCTCGGATATCCGCAAGCAATTCTTCTTGAGTTGGACCTGCTGGTGCTTCTTCAACCACTTCTTCTTTACGTTTTAATGAATTAATCCCCTTAATAACCAAGAATATAACGAAAGCGACAATCAGAAACTGGATGACAACATTCACAAAGTTTCCATACAGAATTGCTGTCTCAGGAATCTCATTGGCCGGATCGCCAGCGGCAATCACGTACTTCATATCGCTAAAATCGATACCTCCGGTGATGAAACCCACAACAGGCATAATAATATCATCAACAAGCGAGGTGACGATCTTACCGAATGCAGCTCCGATAACCACACCGACAGCCAAATCAACTACGCTGCCGCGCATAGCAAATTCTTTAAATTCTTTAATAAAACTCATAATTGATAGTTTAAAGTGATCAATATAATAAACTTGTAATACAATATTATAAATAAAAAACAAAAAACCAGTAGAAACGACTGATTATTTCAATCAGAAAAGAGCAAAAACTAACGGCATTAATTCGTATCTTTCTTAAGAATTTTATCCATCAGTGGATATTTGCACTTTTTCCGTAAGTTTGCCTTTGTATAATTTACTATGCTTAAACAAAGTTTACAACAAAAGTTACTTCAGAAGTTATCACCTCAACAGATACAATTCATCAAGCTGTTGCAGGTGCCAACGGTATCACTAGATGCGCGGATTAAAGAAGAATTAGAGATCAATCCGGCCCTTGAGGACATGAGCCTCGCCAATATGAATGATCCGAAAGAGGAGTATCCTGATCAAGATCCGAATGAAACCAGCTCTGACGACCAAAGTACCGATTCAGATGACTTCAACGTAGAAGAATATTTACAAGACGACAATATCAATGACTATGGTAGTTCCGGGAGCAGAGGCAGCGATGATGACGATGAACGAAAAGAAATACCGATAGCTGTTCAAAGTTCTTTTTTCGAGAACCTTACGCAGCAATTGGATTTATTAGCGCTTTCAGATAAAGATCTGCTGATCGGCCAGCAAATCATTGGCAGCCTTGACGACGACGGCTACTTACGACGACCGATTGAGTCTTTGATAGATGACCTGGCTTTTTCGCAAAACGTAGTCGCCGAAGAAGAAGAAGTATTATCTGTTTTAGATAAGGTTCAGCAATTTGATCCCGCCGGAGTAGCTGCACGTGACCTTCAGGAGTGCCTGCTCATTCAGTTGAAAAAGAAAAATAGCGACAATCCAACGATCAAGAATGCGATTCTATTGATCGAAAATCATTTAGACGAATTTACAAGGAAGCATTACGATAAATTGGAACGCACCTTGAATATTAGCTCAGAAGAACTCAAGGCGATTATTGATGAGATCCTAAAACTAAACCCTAAACCAGGAGATTCAGGTGCAGCTACAGGCAAACAAATGCACGTTATTCCTGATTTCCATATAGAAAACAACGACGGAGTATTGGTTCTCACGCTTAATGCAAGAAATGCCCCGGAACTGAGAGTGAGCAGGTCATATCAGGATATGTTTCAGCATTACGAAAAATCGGATCAGAAAGATAAAAAAATGAAGGAAGCCGTTCAGTTCGTAAAACAGAAATTGGATTCCGCTAAGTGGTTTATTGACGCGATCAAACAAAGACAGCATACCTTACTAAAAACCATGAATGCAATCATGAATTATCAGTATGAGTATTTCCTGACCGGCGATGACCGCAACCTGAAACCAATGATCTTAAAAGACATCGCTGATCGTGTCGACATGGATATTTCTACTGTTTCCCGCGTTGCTAATTCTAAGTATGTACAAACAGAATTCGGCACGTTCCTTTTAAAATCATTTTTCTCCGAAGCGATCCAAACAGAAAGCGGCGAAGAGGTTTCCAATAAAGAAGTTAAGAAAATTTTGGAAGAATGTATTGCCAACGAGGATAAGCGAAAGCCTTTAGCCGATGAAAAGCTAACGGAAGTCCTTAAAGAAAAAGGCTATCCTATTGCCAGAAGAACCGTAGCTAAATACAGAGAAGCAATGAATATTCCTGTGGCCAGATTAAGGAAAGAGCTGTAAAATTATTTGTGAAGAGTTTTTAAAATACATACCTTTGTCCTTTGTGAAAAAAGAAGTACAGTACTTTCCCCATTGTACAAACCAGCACCGAGTTACTCGAACCGGAAAAAGCTTTATTTTTTCACTATTCCACTCTAACAATCACAAATTCACATATTTACATACATGACTAATTACGCGAATCTTCCGGCAATTTTACTATTAGAAGACGGCACAATCTATCACGGGAAAGCTGCAGGTAAAATCGGCACGACCACCGGAGAAATCTGCTTCAATACAGGCATGACCGGCTATCAGGAAATCTTCACAGACCCCTCTTATTTCGGGCAGATTATGGTAACCACCAATGCTCATATTGGCAATTATGGTATCAGCGACGAAGAAAACGAATCAGCCGAAATCCAGATATCTGGACTTGTTTGCAAGAATTACAATATCCACTACAGCCGAAAAATGGCAGACAAGTCGATTCAAAATTATTTTGAAGAAGAAAACCTTGTTGGAATTTCAGATATTGACACCCGCTCATTGGTTCGGCACATTCGTGACAAAGGCGCAATGAACGCAATCATATCGTCCGAAATACTAGATGTAGAAGAATTAAAAAAGCGCTTGAAAGAAGTGCCATCAATGGATGGATTAGAACTATCGTCACAAGTTTCTACAAAAGAACCATATTTTTATGGTGACGAAAACGCCAGTTACCGTGTTGCTGTCCTGGACTTAGGAATTAAAAAGAATATCCTGCGAAACTTCGACAATCGTGATGTATTCATCAAAGTATTCCCGGCCAAAACCACCTTTGAGGAAATGGAGAAATGGGAACCTGCGGGTTATTTTGTTTCAAACGGGCCTGGAGATCCGTCAGCGATGCCTTATGCACTTGAGACTGTAAAAGCCATCATTGCATCAGCCAAACCCATGTTTGGCATCTGCTTAGGTCACCAGCTGCTAGCCTTGGCCAATGGCATCGGGACTGAAAAAATGTTCAACGGTCATCGCGGAACAAACCACCCTGTTAAAAACATTATCACCGGCCAATGTGAGATAACAAGTCAAAACCATGGTTTTGGAGTAATCGCAGAAGAAGTGGAAAAATCAGATAAAGTTGAGGTTACACACCGCAACCTCAACGATCATACGGTTGAAGGTCTTCGCGTGAAAGGGAAAAACGCATTCTCGGTACAATATCACCCAGAATCATCACCTGGCCCCCACGACTCGGTTTATTTATTTGATGATTTCATCAACGCCTTAAACTTGGTTAGCAATTAACTGGTGGACAAAGCAATTATAATATAATAGAAAATTTATCTAAGTTTGGCTACACCTAACAAAGGGTAATTTTTACACTAAGAATTTATTCATCGAAAAAACAATAAAAAATGAGTTTGATTATTGATGTACATGCGCGACAGATTTTAGATTCGCGTGGAAACCCGACTATCGAGGTTGACGTAACGACCCAAAACGGATTTGTAGGACGTGCAGCAGTACCTTCCGGTGCCTCGACAGGAAGCTATGAGGCAGTAGAATTACGTGACAACGATAAGGCAACCTATCTGGGAAAAGGTGTTTTACAAGCAGTAAAAAATGTAAACGAGACGATCGCACTTGAACTAAACGGTGCAGACGTTTTCGAACAGAACGCTATTGACAACCTGATGCTTGAACTGGATGGCACTCCGAACAAAGCGAAATTAGGGGCAAATGCTATTTTAGGTGTTTCATTGGCAGTTGCAAAAGCTGCGGCACAAGAGAGCAGACAACCTTTGTATCGTTATGTAGGAGGTGTTAATGCGAATACATTACCTGTACCGATGATGAATATCCTTAACGGTGGTTCGCATGCAGATAATAAAATTGACTTTCAGGAATTCATGGTAATGCCGATTGGCGCTAGTACTTTCTCTGAATCGCTACGTTGGGGTGTGGAAATCTTCCACCACTTAAAAACGGTGTTGAAGAAAAAAGGATACTCGACAAATGTGGGTGATGAAGGAGGATTTGCACCGAATATCGGCTCAAACGAAGAAGCGATTGAGACCGTATTACAAGCTATAGAAGTTGCTGGTTTCAAACCTGGCGAAGATGTCTATATCGCCATGGATGCTGCTTCATCTGAATTTTACAATAAAGAAACCGGTCTCTATACGTTCAGCAAATCTGATAACAGAGAAATGTCATCAGAAGAATTAGTGAACTACTGGGTTGAATGGACTAAGAAATATCCGATTATTTCAATTGAAGATGGATTAGATGAAGACGATTGGACGGGCTGGGAAGCTTTAACCAGAGCCATTGGCAACACAACCCAATTGGTTGGTGATGACTTGTTCGTAACCAATGTAACCCGCTTACAAGACGGTATTAGCAAAGGCATTGCAAACTCAATTTTAATTAAAGTAAATCAAATTGGTAGCTTAACTGAAACTATCAACGCAGTTTCACTTGCTCAAAATAACGGATTTACTTCCGTGATGAGTCACCGTTCCGGAGAAACAGAAGATTACACAATTGCTGACCTGGCGGTTGCATTGAACTGTGGACAAATCAAAACAGGTTCTGCTTCCCGTTCAGACAGAATCGCTAAATACAATCAACTTCTTCGCATCGAAGAGGAGCTTGGAAGCAACGCAAGATTTTTAGGCAAAGATTTCAAATTTGCAAAGTAAACTCATCTTGTTTGTTAAACAATTAAAGCAAAAGGCCGGTAAATACCGGCCTTTTGCTTTAATCAATTTTTTTTATAATTTGTGCTTAGCAAACTCTATCTTTGTTTTATGCACAGGCTATTTGATATTATTAGGAACAAGTATATTATCGCTTCTCTTGCGTTTGCTGCCTGGATGCTATTCTTTGACCGAAACGACCTTTCCTCACAATATAAATATCATAGTCAACTAAAGGAGCTTGAGATCGAGAAAGTTTTTTACACTGAAGAGATCGAGAAAGTGCAAAAGGACCTGGAAAGTTTTGACAACGACCCCAAACAGCTTCAGAAGTTCGCTCGGGAAAAGTATTTTATGAAGAAAGATAACGAAGATGTTTACGTTATCATTCACGAACAATAACGTAAACACCTCTCCTTTTCAATAACTATAGCATTCCGCCGTCAACCGGAATAACCTGTCCGGTAATATACGTACTCAGGTCAGATGCTAAGAATACACAAAGATTGGCTACATCTTCAGGTTCACCCGCTCTTTTCAACGGTATATTCTCTTCCCAACCGGCAACAACCTTGGGATCTAGTACATCTGTCATCTCTGTACGGATAAAACCGGGAGCTACTACGTTAGCCCGAATATTGCGAGAACCTAGTTCTTTTGCGATTGATTTGGAAAAACCAATAATACCTGCTTTGGAAGCTGCATAATTGGCCTGACCAGCGTTCCCTTGTACGCCTACCACTGAACTCATATTAATAAAAGAACCCTTGCGGCTTTTCATCATAACTTTGGATGCTGCTTTAGTCACATTGAAAATAGATTTCAGGTTAATGTTTAGCACATCGTCCCAATTCTCTTCCGTCATACGCAGTAAAAGACCGTCTTTCGTAATTCCCGCGTTATTTACAACGACATCCAGCGAACCAAAATCAGCAACAATGTCCTGAATTAATTTATCGGCTTCAGCAAAATTTGATGCATCTGAACGATAACCCTTCACCTGCGTACCAAATGACTGAAGTTCCTGCTCTAGCTGCTGCCCTTTTTCGACCGAGGACAAATAAGTAAAGGCTACGTTTGCCCCTTGTTCGGCAAATTTTTCAGCAATCTTACGTCCAATCCCTTTTGATGCACCTGTAATAAGAGCCGTTTTTCCTTCAAGTAATTTCATGTATTTTATGGTTATAGTCTATAAAAATTAAGCATTCAGGTGCTAAAAATAAGAATTAATTACGATTAAATGGCTATGCCAATTTTCTTTAAGAGCATTGATGCATTGAAGATCGTGCAAGCACCTTCTTTCAAGAGATAATCAAACAGCATCTCCTCTCCGACTACCTGAATATCGAAATGAAAGTTACGAACATAACCCGGATAGGTTTCTGCTAATTCGGCAAGTTTTAAATCGTGTGTGGCAACCATTCCTACGCCCTTATAGGAGATCAGTTTTTCTATAATTGCTTTTGATCCCAAGTACTTATCCACCGAGTTTGTTCCACGAAGCAATTCATCTAGCAGAAAAAGTACATTTCTTTGTTGTTCTACTTCTTCTAGAACTTGCTTAATACGATTCAGCTCCGCTTTAAACGTTGAAGTACTTTCATTAACCGAATCGCGAATACGCATGTAAGTAACAATCTGCATCACAGATATGTCCATCGATTTTGCCTTGACAGGGGCACCGGCAAAAGCTAAAACAGCATTGATCCCCAACGTTCTTAAAAAGGTGCTCTTACCTGCCATATTCGACCCAGTGATCAATGCTAAGAAATGATCCTCAAGCGAATAATTATTTGCCACGACATCCTCGTCGTTAATAAAAGGATGAGCTATTCCCCGAACATGAATAACATGCATACCGTCATCCTTGACAGTTGGAAATGCCCAATGAGGATTATTAAAGCTTAAAGTTGCGAGACTTCCGATCGACTCAAATTCTGAAAGGAAGTCAAAAGCCTCGGGAATACCGCCTGACTCTGTCTGTCGCCATTTTTCAAGTGCCGCAATGTGTTTTAAATCCCACAATTGAGTTATGTTCAGAAGTGCCCCAACAAACATATTCAGTCGGGCATCCAGGCGATTGAGTATACCCGATAAATTTTTTATGGACGATGAAATCGGTTCCTTACTTCGGCTCTCTACTTTTTCTAATGCATCCGTTGCCATTCTACTTCTCCATTGCCGCTTTTCGATCATCTCAAAGACTCCGGAAAAAGAGGACATGGCCCGGCCAACACGTTCCACCTTGGAAATAACCAAGGTAACTTTACGTGCATAAAACAGACTGAGGAAAAGATTAAATAACCCGACGACAATCAGTGCAGCAAGTATTTTGGAGGAAAAAAAACTTCCTATGAATAAAACAACAAAAAGATAATATGCGATTTTGACGTAGGATTGTAGTGCGCGATTTTGAACTACGGAAATGGGTCGCGAAAAAAACTGCTCGAGTTGCGTTTTATAATCAATAGCCTTCTCTATATTGAAGATTAATCTGGACTGTATCTGTTGCCAAAAGTCAAAATCATTTACCAATTCCCTGACAAATGCCTGCCGGTCTTCTATCGCCACTTTACTTGCGGGCGCATCCAGCCATTCAGCAAGCTTTTTATTACCACCTTGAGTAGCTGTGCGATTGACCATTTGGTAAAGAGACAGTTCACCAAATATATCCAGATCAGAACTATAGAGATGCCTATCATTGATGTATTCACTTCCACTCGAGTAAATATTCTCTGAACGATGATGATATACTTGCAGTTCATTCTCATTGACTTTGAGATAATTTTCAAAATGAACCTTCACTTTATTGACCTTGCTCTGAAGATATACAAGCCAGGAGAAAAGTATAATGATTAAAATGAATACACCTAGCGTCAATACGATCTGCTGTGTTTGTATGACCTGAAACAGAGCAAAAGCTCCAATAAGTATAACCGCAAGGCGCAATAGGGCCAACCGGTTGATCCTCAACGTCAACTCCTTGATCTTCGTCTTTGCTTTTTTACTGTTGGCTTGATAAAATTCTTCTTTTTGAAATTCCATAGAACTAATAATTTCCGAATTTAACCTTTCTATATGGCTTTGAAAAATTAACTTTACGGATATGAAGGTTACACTGATTTGCGTTGGCAAAACCGATGAAAAGTATTTGACAGAGGGCATTGAAAATTATCTGAAACGCCTTAAATTCTACATTAATTTCAGGATGATCACTCTTCCTGACATAAAAAACAGTAAAAGTTTAAGCCCACAGCAGCAAAAGGAAAAGGAAGGAGAGTTGATATTAAAACAGATTGGCGCTGGAGATGTTGTTATTTTATTGGATGAGCGGGGAAAGGAATATAGATCGATAGACTTTTCCTCATTTTTGGAAAAAAAGATGCTGGCAAGCACTCAACACTTGGTATTTGTGATTGGCGGACCTTATGGTTTTGATGTTAGCATTGAGGGGCGGTCAAATGGGAAACTATCTTTATCAAAAATGACCTTTTCTCACCAGATGATTCGTCTGTTCTTTGTAGAGCAATTGTATCGGGCCCTTAGCATCTTAAGGAATGAACCCTATCATCATGAATAACAATGAATTTATGGAATTTGCTTTAGCAGCGCATCTTCATTATAAATAATAGATAGACAGGAAAGGATAAGTATTATGTTCAATAAACACAAGAGAAACTATCAGTATAAAGGTGGAAACCAGGCTAGCGAACAGAAAGTAATGACAATATCGATTATCATTGGTGTTGTAATCATTGCATTGCTTATTTATTTTACATAAAAAAGGGGAGCTTCCACTCCCCTTTTTTAATCTATTTTCTAGCCGGTATTTATTCCGGATCTGAAGAG
>Ga0079224_100002917_pt1 | contig 21216 bp, 15 predicted proteins | sample Stecom2015_FD_80414 | JGI IMG/M metagenome (GOLD analysis project Ga0079224, IMG submission 80414) | Agricultural soil microbial communities from Utah to study Nitrogen management - Steer compost 2015 | ecosystem: Environmental > Terrestrial > Soil > Agricultural land | place: USA: Utah...
GACATGCTATACCGCTCCACCGTGGACCTGTTGGCCCTAAAACTGGACATTCCTTTTTTGGTCCTGCAGAACCTCATTCGTTAGGGAAGGGCACGATCAGGGCAAAACGGGAAGGATCCATGCTCCAAGTTTTTAGGCCCCTGTTCCCCATGGCCTCAGACCCATACGGACAACTCTTTGAAGATAACCAAAAATGAAATGCCCAGGGCAAAATACCCAAAGCTCCCTTTAAGGGTTTTGTCCGTTAGTCGATGGGTACAATGGAAACCGATGCACATACCGATCAGGGATAGACCCGTGAAACTGGACAACAGGATCCAATCGATATCAATTTGGCCCAGGTCCCCCAAAAACCCGCCGAGGGATTTCAGGGCAACGATCATCAGGGATGTGGCAATGGCTTTTTTAAAGGGCAATTTTAAGAAGATCAGCAATACGGGCACGATCAAAAATCCTCCTCCCATTCCCGTGATCCCGGTCAGGACCCCAATTCCGATACCCAACAATGCAATGGGCAGACGTCCATGCCCCGGTTCTTGTCGGATGTTGGCCAAAGATCGGCGATCTCTAATGGTGGTCAAGGCCGAGATGGCCAATAGAAGGCCAAAGAGCAACATGAAGACCATGTCCCTGTCCAAGACCGGACCATGGGGTCCCCATTGGAAGATAACCCTAGGGACCATGGGCACCAGAAACCTACGCACGAGATAGACCGTGAAGATCATGGGAACAGAAAATATAAGGGACAACCCCCAATCGATTCCCTGTTTGCCCAGATTGAGAACCACCCCGGCCAAGGCCGTAAAACCCACCACAAAAAGGCCATGGGCCGAGGAGGCTTGCATGTCCATATGGAACAAATAGTTGAACATGGGTACGGCCAGGGCCGAACCCCCGCTGCCCGTGGTACCCATGACCCATCCAAGGATCAAGGCACCGGCAAAACCAATTAGTTGAAAAGTGTCCATGGAAGGAAGTTATAAACTCTGTGATGGTTTCTATCAGCCGCCGGCATAGATATAGGCACAACCCTGTTGTTGGGCCCGTCCAAGGGCCCAGACCCCAGAAGGAACCAATTGGATTCCCGGAAGGATGCCATTCTCCCATTCCTTATAGGCCAGTTCGGGGTCCAGGCCCAATTTATGGGCAATCATTCCTGAATATACCTTGAGGGCAAGATTGCATACGCAGAACAGGGCACCACGTTCCATAAGATCTTTTATGCCATCGATCCCGGGCACGGGCATGTCCTTTTCCCAAGGTTCCCAATAGGGATTGCGAAGGGCGGGTTCCCGGGTATTGTTGTCCTGAATATCGAAATGCTCCCCAAGACGGTATTTTTTCCATACTTCCGATTTTAGGGCAAAGGGAACGGCATCGTGCCTAAGGACTGTCACCCCGGTAATATCACTGTCCGTGGATCCTGTTTCATTATGGCTCAAGTAAAAGGCCCAGTTCCAGATAATTGGGAATCCCCCATGGGGCATGGAACCGTCGAACACCACGCGGTGATCACCTTTGATTTGTCGAAACCAGGCTTTGGTCCCCCCGTTGTCTTCCGCCTGCGCCTCTTGGATCGGCATATTGAGGTACCAGGACCTTAAGGGGTTGGCGACCGAGGCCATTGTGCTGGCCGTTGCGCCCAGGGTCAGGGCCCCGACGAACTTTCTTCTTGTTTGATGATTTTTCATGACTATTGATTTTTGATTAAATTATATTGATTTCTGTAATATGTGATGATGGGGGGAAAGGGGCCCAACTGATGTTGGGTCATGGAAAAATGGTCAGCATAGGGTCCATAAGGGGAAGACACAGGTTTTTTTCTTAAATCGGGGTAATCCAACTCTAGGTCTTCCTTTTTGGGCCGTTCCTGCTGGTTGATGAACCCGGCCACATCATAGGCTTCTTCATCGGTGAGGACTGCATCCAGGAACGATGCGCCAAAGGGCATGTTCCCCTTGATAAAATTTGCAGCCGTAAGGGTCCGGGCCATTCCGGCCCCGTCATTATAGGAGTCCGCTCCCCAGAGTGGCGGATATCGGTATTGTTGGCCGCTGGGGTCCATCTTTCCCTGTCCATCCGCACCATGGCACAACACGCAATGCATTTCAAAGACCCTTTTTCCCTTTTCAAGGTTTACCGGCCTGTGGGGAATCTGGATCGCAACAAATCCCTGACCCTGAATTTTTCCACTTTTCGGGGCATAACGGCCCAACCATTCCATATAGGCGATCAACGCCTGCATTTCTTTACTGTCCCCTGGCAAGGCCCTCCCGTTCATACTGCGGAGCATACATCCGTTGATTCGCCCCTGGAGGCTTCCCATTTTATTCGCCCGATTGCTGAACTGTGGGAAACGCTGTACGATGCCGATCAAAGGGGCACCATAGGGTTTGGTGCCCGACCAGAGATGACAATTATTGCACGACAGTCGATTTCCTGCATAGGGGGCGGGGGTATCGGGTCCCAAGAATTTGGGGGTGGAATCAAATAATTGTTGTCCCAATTTTATGGAACGGCCCTTTGGGGTGTCGCCCAAAAGGGATACATCATAGCGGTTGTGGTAAACTGACATCCCGTCCTTTTCCACAAAAGAGGGATGCCCCAAGAGGACATAGCCCATTAAAAATACCGAGACAAGGAAGATCGCCAGGATAAAAAGGAGGATCAATCGATGGAGCAGCCCCATTTCCAAACCTTTGGCACGCAATTCTTCCGAGAAGTTCAATGTCCTTGTTTTTTGCATTTGGTTTTCTTGATTGTCCAAGGGAAACACGGAAAACCCGCACCCCTCGTTTTTTGAGAAGGCAAAAGTATTGGGCATCACATTAAAAAACTTGAAAATCAATTACATGGATTGTATACAATTGCGAAATGAAAGGTGGACCAGCGAAAGGGAATTCTTAAAATTAAGTGGACTGGAAGTATACAATTGATTCCAATTGCTTGAAAAGCAAGAAAATAAAAATGTTGGGATTTTAATACCGTTTCATGGTGGATTCCTGGAAATCACCTGTCCCATTGGGCGAGAAAGGAAAAAAGATCGTCATCCTGGGCCATTTTAAGCTTTTTCCGAAGCCGATATCGGGCCGTTTTTGCACTTTCAGGGGAGATTCCAAGGATATTGGAGGTTTCCTTGATATTGAGGTTCAACCGGGCCAAGGCCGCCACTTTCAGATCATTGCCGCTGAGTCCGGGAAAATTTTCCTTCAAATTTCCCAACAGCCTGCCATGGACCTGGTCAAAATAATTTTTAAAATCCTCCCAATCCTTTTCAAGGGACCTATGTTGGCGAATCGTCCGTTCAATCTGGTTCAGGGCACTCGCCTGATCTTTAGGGGTTGCCCCCCGGATATTTCTGAGTTGTGAGTACAGTTTTTCCAGCAGTTCGTTTTTCTGCACAAAGTTTAGGGCATAGGAAGCCAGTTCCTTGTTCTTGAAATGCAGTTCGCCCTCCAATTCGAGCTGTTTGAGGCGTTGGTTCTCCATGGCGGTGGTCGAAAGACGTTCCTTGGATTCCAGCAGTTCACGTTGTTTTCTGTTTTTAAGGTCTAGGCTGCGCACCAAGAAAATGGCCAGAAGGGCGATGATGGCAATTGCGATGGCCAAGATCCATTTGATCCGGGTGTCCGATCGCTTTATTTGTTGTAGGTAATCCAGTTGTTGGTCTTTCTCCAATAGTTCGTTCTCAAATTCGATGGCGGCTATCTGTTTGGATTTGTCGGTGTTGAAAATGGAATCCTTCAATGCGATGTACCGGTCATAGTATTCCAGGGATTCTTCCCAATTTCCCTGTTGTTTCTTGAGCAGTTTCAATTCCCTAAGGGCGTCCAGCTTATATTTTTTCAAGTTTTTATTGTCCGCTTTCGTCAAGGCCAGGTCCAAATGGATCTGGGAAGCCTCCAAATTGTTCTGCAGTCGCAAGAGCCGACCAAATAGGATCAGGTTACTGATATGACCGTCCACATCCCCGACTTCCATGGCCTGGATCGTGGATTCCCTGATATGGTATTCGGCCTGCTCCAATTCCCCTTCCATGATGAAAAGTCGCCCCAATCTATTGTGTACCTCTCCCATGCCATAGGAGAAATTGTTCTCTCTATGGATGGCCAGCGCATTGTCCAGAAACCGTTTGGCATCATACAGGGAGTTCCGGGCCGTGAGGATATCGGCCATCTTTGTATAGGTGGTCGCGATCCGGTCCTTGAGACCTAGGGTCGTAAATTTTGTGATGGCCTTTTCATAGAGGTCTTGGGCCTTGTCATGGTATTGGATATCCGCATAGACCATCCCGGTATTGAGATAACAGTTGGCAAGTCCGGTATCATCCCCCAACTTTTCATAGGCCGATATGGCCCCGCCAAGATTTTCCAGGGCCTTTTTTGGATCGCCCTGAGCCCAATGGGCCACCCCAATGATGCGTTTGGCCTTGGCCGAGCCTAGCCCATATCCCGAATCCTCTGCCAGAAGAAGGGCCTGTTTGCCGTATTCCAAGGATTTTTCAGTGTCCACGATCCAGTTTTCATACCCAAGTTCGTTCAGGATGTCCACCCGGGCATGTTGCGACAATCCTTCTTCTACCAAAAGGGTTCGAAGGCTGTCGAGTTTTTTTTGGCCATGGCCCAAACTGATCAGCAACAAAACAAATATGGATGTCAATACCTTCATACTAAATTGGATACTAAAAAAATTTTGTAGATCGAAGTTAATCCAATTTTGGAATCGGGCTAACTTTTTTCCATTTTTGGTCCCTGGGCGATCCTATCCGATGAATCTAATCTTGGCCATCTTGGGGAAAGTGTATGCACTCCACTTTTTGGTGTAACCAAAGGAAACTGACAGGTACCTGGGTCGAAACCCTACAATTCAACAAAGCATGATAGGCCGTTCTCTTGCCTTTCCCGCTGAACAAAAGAATGATCTTTTTGGAAGCTAATATTTGTCGCATGCCCAAGGTCATCCCCAAGCGGGGCTTTTTGCGCAGCCCGTATAGCATCGGGTGTGCCCTTGTCTGCTTTGTAAGCTCCGACACCTGGCAATAAGGGTTCAATAGATCGGTCGGTTCGATCAGTCCCACATGTCCATTGACGCCCAGCCCCAAAAGGCAGAGATCAAAAGGGGCTTCTTTTTTAAGCCGGGATTCCATGCGGATACATTCCAGGACGGGGTTCTCTGTATTGGGGTCGAAACCGATGTAGCGGTCCGTGGGGATTTCCAGGGGCCCCAGCAGCTGCTGCTGGATATAATATTCACAGGAAGCGGGATGGTCCTTGGGCAGACCGACCCATTCATCCAGCTTGATGATTTTGAGCCCATTGAACCTTTCGGGTTCTTGCCCGTAGGCCCTTGCCAAGGCCCGGTAGATCCCCATGGGGGAATTTCCCGTGGGTACACAAAGGTTGAAGGTCCCTTTCTTTTTTAGGGCCTTTAGGATGTTGGCGGCGATAAAATCGCCCATATCATCGGCTGAATCAAATTTTCTTAATCTCATAGGGCCCACGCATTTTCTCCATTATAGGGCACACAGCCCTCATACCGTCCCGGGACCGGATTGTACCTCAAGGCCATGGTGGCCCCGACTTCCGAGGAGAAATAGCCCCAAAGGGTCAGTTCCTTGAGCATCCCAAAAAAATGGGGCTGGCCGATCCCACGGGCTTCCCTGGCCAGTTGGTCCAAGGGAGTCAAAACCTCCAAACGCTGTTCTGGGTCAAGTCCAAGGAATCTTTTTCCATATCCGGACCTGGCCTTTTGGTCGATCTGTTCCAGGCCATCAAGGAGGAGGGCCGCTTCCCCGGTCCCATAACAGTCGTTCACCATTTTTTGTATAAAGCTCCCCACCTGTGCCGCCTTGGCACCCGGGGATTCTGCCGTGGCCGGGAGAATGCTTTCCCCTATTTCATCGAGCAAGGGCAGGTCCGCCTCCCCGATCAGGAACCGATTTTCCTTCGACGGTGCCTTACAACCCGATAAAAAGAGTCCGGAACCAATGATTGTGCCCCACAATAAGGAGGCGGTCAACGTGAGGGCTTCCCTTCTTTTCATACGAATTTATTTAGAGGTCCAAATCTTGTCTTTTCCATAGTTTATAGGGTTTGTCGATTGTGGTGCTAAAAGGCAACATGACCTTTTTGCCACTGCCGGCCGACTCATAGGCAGCAAGGATCACCTCCAGCACGGCTCTCCCGTCCTCTCCGGTCACCAAGGGTCTGTGGTCATTTTTGACACAGTCCACAAAATGCTCAAATTCCTGGGGAAAACCATAATTCCAGCTTTCTTCGAACATGGTATAGCTCCAACCCACGGTGTTCCCCGCTTTTTCCACGGCATAACCGACGCCCCGGCTGCTGTAGGTCTGTATGGAATTGCCCTGGAGCAGGTCGGCATAGGCCACCCCCTGGGAGCCATGGATCTCCGCCCTGTCGTCCATCCCCCCGAGTTTGGTCCAGCTTTCCTCCATGATGGCGACCACCCCGTCCTCAAATTCAAGGATGACAATGGCATTGTCCTCCCCTAAGGTCTTATGGGCATGGACACTGCACATCATTTGGGCATAAACTGATTTGATGGCCTTTCCCGGATGCAGCCACCGGAAAAATTGGATGGCATGGCAGCCCATATCCATGGTGACCCCACCCCCGGAACGTTCCACATCCCAAAAATGGTCCGCGTGGGGCCCATCGTGTTTTTCGGATTGTTTGAACAGAATGGGCCTTCCCAAGGCCCCTTCGTCCAAGAGTGCCTTCAGGCGTACATATTTTGGGGCAAAACACAGTTCCTCGGCATACATGAGTTTGACCTTGGCCGCTTTACAGGCCTCGATCATCCTGTCGGCCTCTTGAAGGTTCATGCAAAGGGGCTTCTCCACCACCACATGTTTCCCGGCAGCGGCCACCTTGAGGCAGATCTCACAATGGAGAAAATTGGGGGCCCCTATGACCACCATATCGATTTCGGGTAGGGCGAGCATGCGGTCCAGATCGGTGAAATGCCTGGGGATGTTGAATTTGTTCGCAAAATTTTCCGCATGTCCCGCAGTGGGGGACATCACCGCCACGACCACCGCATCCTCCACCCGTGCCAAGGCCTCGACGTGGATGCTGGAAATGAACTGTGATCCTACCAGGGCAACGCCCACTTTTTTGTCCTTCATCGGTTTTGTCATGGTTAAAGCAGCTTGTTTTTAACTTGGTCCACGGCATAGTGGGCCGCCCGGGCCGTCAGGGCCATGTACAGAATGGAAGGGCTTTGATTTCCGGTACTGCCCATACAGGCACCGTCGGTGACAAAGACATTTTTGCAGCCGTGCAATTGGTTGTGTCCGTTCAATAGGGAGGTATCCGGATCATCGCCCATACGGACCCCGCCCATTTCATGGATGTCCAGGCCCGGTGCCTGTTTGTTGTCATGGGCATAGAGATCCCTACAGCCCATCCGCTCTAACATTTTTCGGCTTTCAGCCAAAAAATCCTCCACCATTTTATCATCGTTTTCATCATAGCCCACATCGGTGACCAAAAGGGGAATGCCCCAGGCATCGGTTTTGTCCGGACTCAAATAGACCTTGTTGGATGCCTTGGGGATGGTCTCCCCCTGCATATACATATAAATCCGCCAGTCCCCCGGTTTGCTGAGGCGATGTTTGTAGTCGGCCCCGAGTTGGGGCGAATCATGGGGCACTTCTTCGGCCCTGTTCCTGTAGCCCCCCGTGAAAATGGTATAGCCGCCCACAAAATCGGTGTCCTGTTCCCCTAAGTTCCTGTAATTGGCAATGATGCATTCCGAAGGCCTGGAACCATAGGTGTATGTATCAGCAAAGCCGTCGATGCTCCCCCCGGCACTGGCCCTATAGTTGTGAAAGCCCACATATTTTCCCATCAGGCCATTGTCGTTGCCCAGGCCATTGGGGAATCGGTCCGATTTGGAGTTCAACAAGATCAGGTTGGAATTCAAGGCCGAGGCATTGACAAAAATGATCCGGGCACTGAAAATGGATTCTTCCTTGGTGTTGGCATCGATGACCTTCACCCCCGAGGCCTTCCCACTGCTTTGGTCATAAAGGATGGAATGGACCACTGAAAAGGGCCGGATCTTGAGGTTTCCGGTCTTTTCGGCCCAGGGGAGGGTAGAGGCATTGGAACTGAAGTAGCCCCCGAAGGGACAACCCCGCATGCATTTGTTCCGGCATTGGCACTTGGCCCTTCCCTGGTCCAAATGGATCTGCTGCGGTTCACTGATATGGGCCCAACGGCCCTGTACCAAATGGCGATCTGGAAAATGCTCCCTCAGGGTCCGTTGCATATGCCGTTCTACACAGTTCAGCTCAAAGGGTGGCAAAAATTCCCCATCCGGCATGGCCTCGATCCCGTCCTTGTTGCCACAGACCCCAATGAATTTCTCCACATAGGAATACCAGGGGGCGACCTCATCGTAACCGATGGGCCATTCGGGCCCGTATCCAAATTTATTGGGGGCCTTGAATTCATGATCGCTCCAGCGTTGGCAAGCCCTACCCCAGGTCAGGGATTTTCCTCCCACCTGGTATCCCCGGATCCAATCGAAGGGCCTTTCCTGTATATAGGGGTGATCGTCGTCCCGGATGAAAAAATGGGCCGTATCCTCGCCAAAGCCCGCGGCCTTGGATATCAATGGGTTGGCCTGGAGGAATTCCTTGGGCATCCGGCCGCCATGGGAAAAGTCCCAAGGGTCCATGGCCATGGTCGGATAATCCTTGATATGTTCGACATCCCGGCCCCTTTCCAGCACTAGGGTCCTCAATCCCAATTCACAAAGCTCCTTGGCTGCCCATCCCCCCGATATCCCCGATCCGATCACAATGGCATCAAACTGGTTTTCCATGGAAATTTATGTTAAATTTACGGTATCATCGTTTTAAAGATAAACAAAGACCGGTAATGGCAGGGTCCCAAGCTTGCTGTATTTTTGGGGCTCCCGTTCAGGCCAAGTTTTTAATGGATTTGGTCCCGGCCCATTTTTCTGGGCATCCCAAATAGAAACTTAGCGCATATCCTCTCCCTTTTCCTTGGGCCATTAGAGGAATGTTTCCCTGCAATTGGACCGGAATTGATATCTTTAAGCAGTGGCGAAAAGGACCCTTAACAAACCCCTCGTAAATGACTACAGTAGATCGGCACAAATACATACTTGATAAGATTCAGCAGGAGGGCCAGATCAAGGTCCAATACATCTGTGAACATATGGACGTCTCCCCGGTAACTGCTAGGAAGGACCTTAAATTATTGGAGGAGAAAGGTTTGGTTTTCCGGGTCCATGGAGGGGCGACCCTAAGGAACCCCTATACCATTGACAAGCACATAAACGAAAAGGAGAAGATTCATTACGACGAGAAAACAAGGATCGGGGCGGCGGCCGCAAAACTTGTCGGTCCCAACGACTCCATTTTGATCGGATCCGGCACCACGGTATTTGCCCTGGCCAAGAATATCGAACCCAGTGAGAATCTTACGGTCATCACCTCGGCCCTGAACGTTGCCCTGGAACTGAACAAACATATGGAAATCGAGGTGATCCAATTGGGCGGGGTGCTCAGAAAACGTTCCTCCTCGGTAACGGGGCTGTACGCGGAATCCATTCTACCGGATTTTTCATGCAGTAAGTTTTTCCTGGGGGTCGATGGCATCGACCTTGATTTTGGCCTTACCACGGCCAATGTGATGGAGGCCCACTTGAACCGGGAAATGATCAAGGTCTCCCAAAAGACAATCGTTTTGGCGGATTCGACCAAGTTCAGCAAACGCGGCTTTGGCCGCATCTGCGGATTTGATCATATTGACGAGATCATCACCGACGGGGGGATTTCAAAATTTACCCAGAATGCCCTGGAGGAAAACGGCATCAAGGTGACCGTGGTCTAGGAAAGGTTTTTGGAGGTCCAATGTCCAAGGCTTAAAATAACCTTTCTTCGGTCTTTTTGGTTTCGATTAATTTCTTTATCTTTCGATTCCTATCCATTAATCGAATTAACATGAGAATTTCCATGCCCATGGGGGTCATTATCCTCTCTTTATTTGGCCTTTCTGGTCTCAAGGCCCAAATCCAGGAAATAGATACCACCTACAGGCCCAAGACCTTTGATGTACAGGTCAGACAGTTTGAGATATATCCTGATTCGGAGCGGGACATTGTCTTTTTGGGCAACAGTATCACATCCAGGGCCCAATGGAACGAACTGCTCCAACTTCCCAGGGCCAGGAACCGGGGGATATCGGGGGATACCACCTTTGGGATACTCGATCGTTTGCATGAAGTGACCCAGGGCCGACCGGCCCAAATATTCCTTTTGATCGGAATCAACGATATTTCCAGGGGCTTTTCCGATGCGATGGTCCTAAGGAACTATGAATCCATCATCGAGAGGATCCAAAGGGAATCCCCACAAACCGAACTACTGGTGCAGACCATCCTCCCGGTCAACAGTAGCTATGGGGAATATGAACGGCACTACAACAAGGATGGCCACATCGCCCAGGTCAATAAGGGGATCCGTATGCTGGCCAAAGAATATGGCCTGACCTTGATCGACCTGCACCCCTTATTTTTGGACGCCAGTGGGAAGCTCAACGCGGAATACACCGATGAGGGCCTTCATCTCAATGAAAAGGGGTACCTGCACTGGGCGGGGATTTTACGCCCCTATGTCAAAACGGCGGAGTAGCCCCGGCCAAGCTTCGACCCTTTACTGTACGGACCCCAACAGGGCTTGAAGTTTCTCCGGTTCGTTGGTGGTGATGAAATCCACCCCTTTTTGGATCATGTCCAACATGTCCTCCCGAGCATTCACCGTCCATACATTTACGGTCATACCTTCCTTTTGTGCCGCCTTGATCCATTGCGGGTTTTCTTGGTACACCTTAAGGTTGTAATCGATGCTGGTGTATCCAGCATTCTTGGCTTCCAAGGGGGTCTTGTCCCCATTGAGGTAGGCCACTTCGGAACCCGGGCTCAATTGGCTGGCCAGGGCACCGGAGTCAAAATCAAAAGTAATGTACTCGACCTGCCCTTCCCCCGCTAGGGCTTTGACCATGGCTACGGCCTTTCGGGTCAGTTCCAGGGTCCGGGGCGTGCCTGATGGCGCTTTTTTGATTTCCAGGATCAAACGGGTCCCTTGTTGCTCCAGGCCTTTCTCCAGATAGGCCTCCAAGGTTGGTATCTTTTCCCCATTGGACAGGGAAAGGGACAGCAGATCGGCGTAATTGCTGGTTTCGATGTCCATTCCCATAAAATCGGGATCATGGTTGACCACCGGGATGCTGTCCTTGGTCATATGTACATCAAACTCAGACCCATAGCACCCCAGGGCAATGGCATGTTCCAGGGCGGCGATGGAATTCTCCGGCAGGTTCTGTGACTTCCAGGCACCCCGGTGGGCAATGACCCGGGTTTCTGAATTTCCTCCACAAGCAAAGGCCAAAAAGGTAAGGGGGAGTAGGAGCCAAATGGCCCGCTTTGAAGGTTTGGACATGTTCAATATATTTTTCATGCGAATGCCGTTCGTTCTTAAAACTGTTCCAGGTTTAAAATTATACCATATCCAGGGAAAACGCCTTGGGCCGTACCATATTTTCGGTGGAAACTTTGCCAAAACGATCGGTGACCCTGATTTCCAGATTGGAATCCGGGGCCGCAGCGGTCACTTTGAACATATGGGCCGTTTGCGCGGTCACAAAGCTCGAGGTGGGTTCCGCTCCGACGTTGAGTCGAAGGGCCTCATAGGACACGATATGCAAGGGGTCAAGGGTCCTGATCCGATCCACTTGCAGGGGTTGGCCATTTTCAAGGACCTCGATCTGCCATTGGCTGTCATAGCCCCAAACATTGATCAGGACCTCATTTTTTGCATTGGGCAGCGCAAATGGTCCGGCATAGGGTTCCAGCTGCGCTTGGGAGGCATTGGGGGCAAAGGCCTCCGCGGTGATGTGGACCTGGTTCAGGTCATAGCTCCTGAACTGGTATTCAAGGTCGAAACCGATGCTCTTGTAACGCCATTGGATATCGTTCCCATTGATTTCCCATAACCCATAGCCTCCCGGGCTCCCATCTTTGCAGATGTGGTTCCCCGCATAGCCTTCCCGGCCTGTCCACCACCAAGTTGCACAGATGGCCGCCGTATTGTGCTCCATTACATTGGGCTCTTCCTCCACGGTGTAATTGATATGGGTATGGCCGGTGAGAACATGAACAGTTGAAAATTCGGTCAAACAGGCAAGGAGTTCCGGGGCATTATCCAACTTAAGGGCATTGACCTGCTGTTTGGAACCGTCCAGGGATGGGTTGCCGTATACAGGGGTATGGGTGGCGATCACGATGGGGGTACTTTTGTCCAGGATGGTGGCCAGGTCTTTTTTGAGCCATTCCAATTGCTCGGTGGACAGGCGTTCCCGATAGTCCCGGCTGCCCACGGTCCCTTGGGATCCCCCGGTGTTCAGGTATTCCACATCATCCAGTACGACATAGTGCACCCGGCCCAGGTTAAAGGAATAATAGGTCGGCCCCAAAATGTTCCTGTACTGTTCCTCCGCCATACGGTCGTTGGGTACATAGGGATCGTAATCATGGTTTCCGATCACATTGAACACCGGACTGTGCAACTTGTTCATATAGGGGATATAATCCGAAATCCCAAAATTGTTACTGTACCAATACAGGTCCCAGGTCAGGTCCCCCAAGGTGAGGATATAGACCTTGGTCCCGGAGGCGGTATAGGAATCTATCATGGCGTTCACATCGGGCAGCACCTTGTTCTGGAACTGTTCCAGATCATTGTTGCGGGCCGCCAAATGCCAATCCGCCATGGTCAGGACCACATGCTGATCGTTCTCGGCCTCGATCAGGGAAAAATCGTGCTGTTCCACGCTTTGGGCATCCTTGCCGAACTTTTTGAAGAACTGTGGGGCATTGCCATTTGTGGGCACCTCATAATTCCCGGGAATGGAAATGAACACGGCCCCTGATTTTTTATCGGAGGCCAGGTAATATATGCCATCCGCATCGGTCTGGGCCACCTGATGCCCATCCGAGACCACCACCCCGGCGAGCCCGATCCCATTGCTGTATACGATGCCCTTGACGGTCATCCCTTCCCGATCGGGGATATTGGAATCGGCGACCACGTTCAGTTGGACCGTTCCCAGGGCCAGGGTCTCCCCATTCCTGGAGAGAATCAGGCGGTACCCGCCCGAGGATATCTCCGCGGGAAGTTCCAAGGAGGCCGAGCCCTGGCCAACGGAAAGAAGGGCCGAAACAAATTTTTTGGAGGGATCCAGGGTGGAGACCCACTGGATCTGGTCCCCCATCAAGAAGCCTTTGCCATTGATGTCGACCTGGCCTGCGGCAGGGGCATCGATCACCGGGGGAAGTGATACCCCGGTGATGCCCAGTCCATTGGTTTCGGGCACTTCGGGATTATCCGAACTGCATGATAGGAATCCCAACATGGGGACATTGAAGGTGCCGATCGAGGCAATGCCCCCAATCCCTGTTTTTACGAACTTTCTCCGTGTTTGTTTCATCGAATTCAATTGATTATTTCCACCTTGATGTCATCCAGAAAGATCCTGTTCTTGCCCTTGCCCACCCCATTGAGATCGAAAGCGCCGCCCAAGAACCGGATCTGGGTCTCGGCTGTGGCCCCACTGACAATAAAGCTATAGGTGCTGATGGGATCCTGCCAGATCAAGGTGCAATCGGGATCGGTGGCATAATCCGGGAAATTGTCCACGGTGAAGGAAGGAACACTTGTCGTACCGGGTCCGACCACCCCGACCACCAAATTGGTGTCATCCTCAGTGCCCCCGGCCGTCTTATAGGGGACCGCCTTGAAGGTGACCCGGACATCGGTGGGACCATCCAAAGAGGCCAAGGGTGGGGAGATCAGATCGCCCCCATAATTGGTTTTCCCCAACTTCACGAACCCGGGTCGGGCATAGACCACCAATTGGTCACTGGAGGCCGCATTGGGCGTACCGCTCCATCCATGGGCCATTTCCGCCTCGGTCCAGCTATCCATCCTGGTCTCTCCCCCTGTAGTATAGAAAATGGTACTTCCATAGGTCAACCAAGAAAAATTCTCTTCCAAAATCACATTTCCGGGTGACTGTACAACGGTGACCTCCTGGCTCAATCCATCGGCTTCGGAAAATATGGACAGGGTGGTGCTACGCTGCTCCCCAGTATTTTTTTCCGCTTCCAGGACCAGGGTATTCTCGCCCTGCTCCCCAGCGGTGATCCAATCCCCATTTCCCAGGGCATGGGACCATACCACATTGGTCTGAAGATTGACCGTGACCATGCCCCCGGCAGAAGGGATGGCAATGCCATTTTCAGCGTCCACAATGGTAATGTAGGGCACATTGGCCTCCTGTTCGATTCGGAAAAGTATGGGCTGTTCCTCCCCATTGACCACAAAGGCAAAATTTGCTGTACGGCTTTCAAAGGTTGGATTGGCCTTGACAATGAAGCTGAAGAGTCCATCCTTGTCCCCTCGATCGGGAAAAGCCCTTGCCCAGTCGGAATTGTCCTGGTCGACAATCTCCCAGTCGGCATTGGAGCGCACCGTATATTTTTGGCTGATGCCCGCCACGCTCACCATCAAAGATGTGGGATCTTCCTCGATCATAAAATAGGGATCCCCCACGAACCCTTCCCCATCGTCATCCTCACAGGATACCGCGACAAAGCAGGAAATGATTAGGGCCCAAAACAGTCTTGGAAACAATTTCATCGTTAAAACACCTTTACTGTACATATTCTTGGAATTTAAATCGTGTTGTTTGGATTAGGCTATTTACTGTCCAATGGCTTGCTTACTCCACCATACCGGGGTCTTCATGGTGTTTTCACCGCCCATGCGGCCTAAGGCCTCCTGGGCATTTTCACCATTGGTGGCCATGGTCGTATTGGGATAGGCAAAACGGGTGGGCAGGATGAAATCATTGTAGATGGCCCCATCGCCAATGGTAAGCTCTGGATACCCGGTACGCCTGTATTCATGATAGGCTTCCATTCCGACCCAGAACAAAGCCAGGAATTTTTGATTGGCGATCAGTTCCTCCTTGTTGGGGGCCAGGTCCCATGACCCCAGGTCCGAGGCCAAAAAGGTTGTGATATCCTCCGGGGCAATGGTAACCGGTGTGGCACTGTACTGTCCCAAGGGCGCCCATTTTTCCAAGGAGGCGGTAACGGCCGATTCATAATAGGTCCTGGCCATGGATTCGCCGCCGGGTACCAGCCCCTTTAGGGCGGCTTCGGCAAAAATGAACTGGGTTTCGGCATAATCCATAAAGAACCCAGGGGCATCGGCCCTACAGAAAACCGCGGCATTGAGCCAGGAGGTGCCACGATCGGCCTCACTTTGCTGGGTTTCGGTACAACCTGCAATGGTTCCTTTCCAGACTTGATCCGCTTCGGGCCCTGTATTGGGGTTTTTCTTCCCGATGATCGGCAATCTGGGATCTTCATAGGTCTGTTGTCCACTACCGTTGGTCATGACGGTCATTTTGATGAGCTGTTCGGTCAGTTTTCGCCCCGAGCTGGTAAAGTTTCCCTCATTGGTATCGGCAAACTCACTGCGGTAGGGGTCATTGCCCGAAAACATTACCGTGGCATTGTCCGCATTGGAAGAGAAAATCGGATAATTTGAGGGATTGTTCAAGATTTCGGTCATTTTGGCCCCCGATTGCATGGAACTTCTTCCACTTACCCGATTCAATAATCTTAAATACAAGGAGTTGTTGAATTTCTGCCATTTTTCCATGGAACCCCCGTACATACCGTCCAAAGCCGGCTTTATAAAAGTGGGTCTGGTGGCATAGAGGGCATTGGCCGCCTCCAGTTCGGCGAACATGGCCCTGTATACCTCCTCTTGGGAATCAAACTTGGGCTTGACAATGGCTTCCTCCGAAATGGCCAAAAAGGCCTCGGAATAGGGGATGTCCCCGAACATATCGGTGAGGTTCGACAGGTACAGCACCTTTAGGGTCATGGATATTGGCACCAGGGAGGGGTCATCCTGTTCGAGGCTCAGTTCTTGCATATGCAGGGCATTGTTGGCATATCTGGCATAAAAGTTCCATATGCTCTGCCAGTTGGCATCACTTATGAAATATCGGTGCTCTTGCCGGGTGGTCCCTCCGGTGAAGGCTGTAAACTGGATCAACTCATTGTTCCAGAACCAACTGTAATTCTGCCAGGCATTGGCACTATTATACAATAAGGGTTCGAACATGCCACTTGCCTGGATCTCCCCGACAATGGTCCTGTTGGGGTCTGTATTGGTCTCTTCAAAATTATCGGTACATGCCCAGGCGATGACCAAGACTCCTAGTAGTATTGCTGTTTTTTTCAAGGGTATCATGCTTCGTGATTAGAATGAAATTTTAACATTTAGGCCATAGGTTCGTGTCATCGGGAAGGTCATGGACTCTATCCCCGACATGATATTTGAACCGTTCAACATACCGGTTTCGGGATCGAATTGTGGGAAATCCGTCCAACTGAACACATTGGTGGCGAATACCCCAAAGCTCATATCCTGGAAAATTCCCGTTTGTTCCAAGAATCTACTGGGGATACGATAATCCAATCGAAGTTCCCTCAATTTGAGGAAGTCCGTGCTGAAGGTGTTCATTTCTGTGTTGTTCCTGTTCCAGATATAGGCATTGTAATAGGTCTGGATATTCTCGGTGACCGTGGTATTCTTAGTATAGCTCTGGCTGCCATCGGGATTTTGTACCACATTGACCCCCTGGTGTATCAAACCGTCGTTGCGCCCCTCCAAGGAATTTTCGAGTTTTCCTTGATAGCCAAGGGCGAAATTGGTCACTGAAAAGGCGTTCCCGCCCATCTGTGCCGAAAAGGAAGCGGTCAAGGAAAGGTTTTTGTACCTCAGGCGTTGGGTCATCCCGCCCCTCCAATCCGGATTGACCTTGGCGATCCGGGTATCCGGGGATTCATCCAGCACAGGATACCCCTGGGCATTTACGATGTGCATTCCGGATGCGTCCACGGTTTCCCCATTTTCATCGACATAGGTAGACCCTTCAGGGGCTCTTTGGAAGCCGCGTCCGTAGATTTGGTGCATTTCTTCCCCTAGATATGAATAGATATAGGTCCTTCCCCCAATGGTGGTGCCCATATCGGTCTGTAAAGGTTCCTCGGGGTTCCAGCCTTCCTGTAAGCTGACCAGGGTGTTGTCATTCGCGGACCAGTTGGCATCAAAGGACCATTCGAAATCCTGGGTGCGGATCGGCACGAACCCAGCGGCAATCTCAATGCCTTCGTTGGTGATTTCCCCGGCATTTATGATTCTTCCCGTGGCCCCGGTAATCTGGTCGACGTTCACGGAAACGATCTGATCGGTGGTAGAGGAGAAATATTTGGTGATGTCGAACCAGAGGCGATTCTTGAAAAATTTGGCCTCGATCCCCACTTCCCAACTCTCGATGTTCTCCGGGCGTATAAAGGGATTCCGTATGGTTCCCGGTAGGGTGTACCCGCCAGGGAATGAGGAGCTGCTATAGGGCTGGGACAAGGAATAGGCACCGGTGTCGTTCCCGACATTGGCCCAAGAAAAGCGGAGCTTGGTAAAGTCGATCCAAGAAGCGTTGGTCCTGAAATCGAAGACTTGGTCCAAAAGCACGCTGGCGGCCACCGATGGATAAATATAGGACCAGTTTCCTTTGGAAAGGGTACTGGACCAGTCATTTCGAAGGGTGACATCCACATAATAGGTATCCTCCCAGCCCATGGAGACCATGCCATAGAGACTATTGACAATTTTCTTGCTCCTGAAATTGTACAGTTCCGGATTGACCCCTGTTGGCAGGTTGTTGGTGTGGTAAATGCCCTCCTCGCCCAATTTGTCCAAAGTGGTCCTGTTGTTATAATATTCGTTCACCCGGTTGTTCCCCCCGATAAAGGTGGTCAGGCTGAATCTGCCATCGAACCAATCGTTGTTTTGGTAACGCAGCATGAAATCGTTGTTGTTCTCCATATAGCGCACGGTCTGCTCGCGGTAAAAACCGTCGGGGTAATCCGTTGTATAGAAGGGGCGCTGCTGTGTCCTGAACTCCGTGGACCAATCCAATCCTGAGCGTATGTCCAGGCTTAGGCCCTTGGCCAGGTCCATGGTGAGCCCTATGTTCCCAAAGACCCGGTTTTTATCATGGCCACTGAGGGCCTCGTATAGGGTTCGGTATGGGTTGTAACTGTTGGCCGAGGGAAAGACCAGGCCCTGTCCGTCCAATCCCATGGAGGACCAGTTTACATAATTGTAGCGTCCCTCGAAATATTCAGTCTTCCAGTCGTCGATGCTGTTGGTGTTGAATCCCCAGACCAGGGCGTACATAGGGTTGGACTCATCATATCCGCCTCCGGGCATATTGTCACTTTTCTTACGGTAGTAGTTCACTTTGGAGTTCAAGGTGATCCATTCGTTGACCGGCGTGGTGAACGCCAGGGAAACGGATTGTCGGGTAAAGCCCGTGTTGGGCATGATCCAATCATTTTCGTAATCGGTGAAGGAGAGCCTGCTCGAGGTTCCTTCCCCGTTGTTCCCGCTGATGCTCACCGTATTTGTGGAGGTGATCCCGGTACGGAACAGCCCGGTGTACCAATCATCCTGGTAGACCCAGGGCAATTTGGTAAAGGTGCCCGTCTCCCAGTCCTTGGAGGCATATTGGTACCGAAGTACATTGGGGTCAAACCTTTCCCCGAAGGAATATCTGGAATAGTGCCGGTTGACCGGTACCCCATCGGGGGCCATTTCCGCCGTTAAATCCCATAGGGAAAAGGGTGACATCCCCAAATCGGAACCACTGCCATACTGCGTCTGGAAATCGGGAAAAAAACCTGCTTTTTCAAAACTGACCGTGGAATTGATCGTGATGCCAAGTCCCTTGCCCTTTTTTCCGGATTTTGTGGTGATCATGATGGCGCCATTGGCGGCACGTGAACCATAGAGTGCGGCCGCTGCCGGTCCCTTGAGCACGGAGACCGTCTCAATGTCCTCTGGGTTGATGTCACTCAGGCCATTTCCATAATCCACAGGGGCATCCCCTTGGGCATAGTTGCTCACTGCCTTGGTCTCGGTCATCCCGGAGCTGATGGGCACCCCATCCACTACGATAAGGGCTTCGTTGCTCCCATAGTTAAGGGATTGGTCCCCCCTAAGGGTCACCCGGATGGAGCCACTTGGACCCGAGCCGGCCTGGGCAAAAAAGAGACCGGGAACCTTGCCGGACATACTGTTCAACCAATTGCCCGAAACCGATTTGGTGATCTCCTCCCCCTGGATCTCAGCGACCGCATAACCCAGGGACTTTTCTTCCCGGGTGATGTTAAGGGCGGTGACGACCACCTCGTCGAGCAGACTGGCGTCCTCCTCCAAAGTAATGTTCTGGAAAGAACCTGCCGCAGCATTTATTTGGGTGGTCTTAAATCCCACAAAGGAGATTTCGAGAACGACCCGTTCTTTGGTGGGAACCAGGCTGAACTGTCCATCAAAGTCGGAAACGACCCCATTGATCGTGCCCTGTTCGATGATGGACGCCCCGGGGAGTGGGGCACCTCCCTGGTCGGTTATCATGCCTTTTATGGCACTCTGCTGTGACCAAGCACAGAAGGGGAGCAGACAACAAAAGATTAAATAGAGAGAACTTTTTTTCATTGGATCCTTAAAATTTAAAAATTCATGGTTGGGCATTAGTGCCTTATGACAACATTAACAATAACGAAAGTAACAAATAAAAACTATAACAAACAATAATTCTGCAATTATATTGATTTTATATTTGCTTTATGTTAACCCAACAACATATTTAGGTTATATTTGTTTCGATATATTACGAATAGAGAATGAAAAACAAATCAAAGGAAACCAATTTTGACCGTGATAGCCTTTTAAGGGAGGTGGAAACGAACGATGGGGTTTGGGACATTTTGATCATCGGTGGCGGGGCCGCCGGCCTAGGAGTGGCCCTGGATGCCAGTTCCCGGGGTTTGAGGACCCTGCTCTTTGAACAATCGGACTTTGCCAAAGGCACTTCCAGTAGGAGTACCAAATTGGCCCATGGAGGGGTAAGGTATTTGGCCCAGGGTAATATAAAATTGGTCTTTGAGGCACTGTACGAGAGGGGCTTGATGTTGAAGAATGCCCCCCATTTGGTTTCCTCCATTCCTTTTGTGATTCCAAGCTACCGTTGGTGGGAAAAATACTTTTATGGGATCGGTCTGAAAATATACGATTGGATGGCCCAAAAGTACCGATTGGGCAAAACCTCCCTGCTCGGCCGGGCCACAGTGCTGGACCGGATAAAGAACATCAATGCCCGAAAGCTCAATGGGGGCGTACAATATTACGATGGACAATTCGATGATGCCCGGCTTGCCATCAACCTGGCCCAGACCAGTATTGAACAAGGGGGCGTCCTTCTGAACTATATGAAGGTCACGGAATTGTTGAAGGATTCCCAGGGCAAACTCACCGGAGTCGTGGTCAGGGACCTGGAGAGCGGGTCCATCCTTAAGGTGTATGCAAAGATCGTTATCAACGCCACGGGTGTCTTTGTGGACGATATCCTCAGAATGGACAACCCCGGGGCGGATACCTTGTTGAAAGTCAGCCAGGGAATCCATCTTGTGCTGCCCAAATCCTTTTTGGGAAGTGATCTCGCCCTTATGATTCCTGCCACCTCCGATGGCAGGGTCCTATTCGCACTCCCATGGCACGACCATGTCCTGGTGGGTACCACGGATACCCCTTTGGATCGGCACCAATTGGAGCCCAAGGCCCTGAGAGAGGAAATTACCTTTATATTGGAAACCCTCAAGGACTATTTGCACAAAGTGCCCACCGAAAAGGATGTGCTCAGTGTCTTTGTAGGGTTACGGCCCTTGGTACTCCCGGAAAAAAGTATAAAAGGGACCAAAGAGATTTCCAGGGACCACAAGTTAAAGGTCAATGGATCCCAATTGATTACCATTACGGGAGGCAAATGGACCACCTATAGGAAAATGGCCCAGGACACAGTCGATCAAGCGGTCCGGATTGGCGGTCTTGCCGGTGGATCCTGCCGCACGGAATCCCTGAGGATACACGGCTATAGTAAGCCAAGTGGTGGCCAGGGCAGTTGGGGGTTCTATGGTTCTGATGCCCGGTCCATCGAGCTGCTCAAAAAGGAA
>Ga0079224_100002920_pt1 | contig 21205 bp, 22 predicted proteins | sample Stecom2015_FD_80414 | JGI IMG/M metagenome (GOLD analysis project Ga0079224, IMG submission 80414) | Agricultural soil microbial communities from Utah to study Nitrogen management - Steer compost 2015 | ecosystem: Environmental > Terrestrial > Soil > Agricultural land | place: USA: Utah...
AAATAAAAGATGTTGGCTTCGATCAGTGCCAGCTTTATAAAAAGAGTCCATAAATATGGTAGGATTTAATGTAATATAATTATATCATTTTTAGTGCCTGGCTGAGTTATTTCACAGTCTCTGGAGCATGGGAACGAGATTTACGGCTTTCTATTTATAGGGGTTTTCATACCCTTCAGGTTGATTCTTAAATCTTCGGTGCACCCAGAGGTATTGTTCGGGGTGTTTTTTGATTTGGTGTTCGAAGAGTTGGTTGATTTGGGTGGATGCGGTGGTTTCATCTACTTTGCCCAGTTCCTGCATTTCGGGGAGGATTTCGATGTGCCATTGGCTGGGGCCGGTTCTAAAGCAGAACCAGGGGACGACTTTGACGCCTTTTTGGGCGAGGTTTTGGGTGCCGGTGGTGGTGGCGGCGGGGCGGCCGAAAAATTGAGCGAATTTCACTTTGTAGGAGAAATTCTGATCCGGGGCGTAATACACCGGATGGCCTTTTTTAATGGATTGCATCAGTGAGCGGATGTTTTTCTTATCGATGACTTTTTCGACAAAGCCTATGCGTGCCTGCTCTAAGTGGGCTTCCAGGTCTTTGTTGTTATGTTGGCGTGCCAGCATATTGCCCACGGGTAAGTTGAGATCGGCTAATTTTTTATTGAGGCCACGAATCCCCCACTCGATGGATGTGGTATGGCAACTGAGCAATAAGCAGCCACTGCCCTGCTGCAGTACATTTTCAAGGTGTTCAAAACCGGAAAAAGTAAACCGATTCATGGTATCAGCAGATAATCCTTTGGGTTGAAACCACAGGGCCGCCAGCATCTCAGTGACGCCTTGGCCGGTGGCAATGAGGTTAGCTTTCAATAAGGCTTTGGGGTCTTTATGCTCTGGGAAACACAGGTCTATATTTATGGCGGCAATGCGGCGGCGGCGGTTGGGAAGCCAGTAAAATAAACGGCCCAAAACCCGGCCACTGGCCAACTGCCAGCTTAAGGGCAAGCGGCAGAACAGTTTCGCCAGGGTGACATTTAAGTTAGTCTTTACGCTGTTGAAGTTCATAGAGTTTAGCGTATTTTAAATAGGCATAATAGCTGTTTAAGGTGGCGTTAATAACTCCGGCCACACCATTAAAGATTTGCCGCTTGATAAAATATTGCCGGAAAAAATAAAAAATCGGGTAAAAGAATAAGCGCATTGGGGTGCAGCGTTTACCGCGTTCAAATTTCTGTTGTGCTGCTAACGCGGAATAGCGGTTAATTTTATCGAGCTTCACCTGAATCGAGGTTTCGCCGTAATGCTTAAATGGCGCGTAAAGGCGTTTCACTCGGCCTTCAGTTTGTATCGATTCATGGACCAAGTCGCGGCTCATATGAGATTTTGATTTTCGAAACAGGCGAACGAATTCATTGCGCTTCACCCAAGGATGCGCCCAATGCCAAAACACCCATTCAATTCGGGGTAAGTTATAGGCATCGGCTTGCGGTTCGCATTGTTGCCATTGTTGAATTTTTTTAATGGCTTTGGGCGTTAAGCATTCATCGGCATCCAATAACAATACCCAATCATGGCTTGCCATATCAATAACATCCTGTTTTTGTTGAGCATAGCCTTTAAAGTTTTGCTGATGCAAGGTCACTGACTCAAATGATTTAATTATGTCCAAGGTGCCGTCTTCGCTAAAGGAATCCAAGACAATAATTTCATCGGCCCAAGCGACACTTTCTAAACACTTGGTCAATGTTTTCTCGGCATTGAAAGTGGTTATAACGACACTAACTTTTATCATCGGCGACTCCCATTAAACTGACAATAACCAGCCACCATAAACAGATGGACCAGAATGACGAAAATATCGAATAGAGCGAAACCACCGGCAGAAAAGCCGCCATTAAGGCCACCGCAAACGGCCAAACGTGGGGACTGCGGTAGTGATTTTTTATTACCCGAATATAAATAATCATCAGGCTTAAGCCTAACATAAAGCCGAGCGTGCCGGTTTCGGTTAATAAATCAAATAGCCAATGGTGTGGTTGTAAGCTAACGCCATCTTGGGCCAGCCAGGGATCATCCACCGCCGCATAATCCGGATAGGCATGGCGAAACGCGCGCGCGCCGACGCCATTGACCGGATGGGCTTGGTACATTTGCCAAGCGGTCTGCCAGATTGGTAAACGATCGGCTAAAGCAAAATCCAAGGCCGCCTCGTCACCACCAAAAATATGCAGACTGCGCTGAATACGGCTGTTAAATTCGGGGACCGTAAAGCTTAACGCCACGGCCAATAACAAAACCAATCCGGCGGCTTTTAGAGCGGCCCACCATCTGGCATGGCTTAATTGTTGCCAGCCATATAATAACCAAACAAAAGCGGCCATCAGCCAGGCCGAACGGGTACCACTTAATAGAATCACCGTCATAACCACCGCAAACACCGTCCAGCGGAGCCAGCGACTATGTTGCTTAACCCAGATTAAAACCAACGGCAACAGTAAGGCCAATACCGGACCCAGTTTAACGTTATCACCAAAGATACCGGTTAAGCGCCCCGGATAAGATGTCCGCATAAAAATATCGTAGCCTACCACCGCTTGCAGTAAAGCATCCAAACACCACAGCAAGGCCACAAGTGCCATCATTTTAGTGAGCAGTTCACTCAGCTGTGTGCGGCTGTACAAGGCTTTTTGGGGTGATATTTTATGTTCTCGGGACGACGCTGTGGCCAGCCACAAAACCGTAATGGCCATAAAATAAAATCGCCAAACGGCAAAACCAATGGTGTAACTTTTTTCCGGCCAATAGGAATCCAGGGCACTGATTAAGGTCAGTAAAGAATACAGCCCAATCAGGACTGTTAAGGGTTTAAACCAAGTGAGCTGCTTGCGTTGTTTAAAGGCACCAATAAATAACAGCATTCCCCAAATCACCAATATCAGCACCGGGATTTCTGCCAGACGGCCGAACGGCAGCAGCAACCAAATCAGTACCATCAAAACCAGCATAAGCTGCTGTTGTAAACGCGTTATCCTCATAAATTTCCGGCCATAAGGTTTTTATAAAGCGCTATTGTTTGGGCAAACTGTTGCTCATTAGAGAAGCTGTTTTGGGGGGTAACGGTTGCTGGCTCAGTTAAGAACTGATTTATTTTATTGATAAGCTGTTGGGGTTGGTCTAGCTCCACCAAGCCTTCAATAAATAGTTCGGACAGCACTTCAGCCACCCCACCCTGATTTAAGCCCACCACCGGCGTACCCACGGTTAAGGATTCCAATACCGTGCGGCCAAAACTCTCAGGCTTTCGATTAACCGAAACAGTTAGGTCGGCATAGGCATACAAATCAGCCATCTGGCTTTGTGGGCCAATCCAGAATACCCGCTCGCTTAACTGCTGTTGCTGTAATTGTTCTGCCATGCGCCGCGTGTAGTTAGAGTGTTGTGGCTCGGCAGTGACTAATAAGCACTGATTATGATCGGCCTGTTGTAACCAGGGTATGATATTTTCAAAGCCTTTAACCGCGGTTAAGCGACCGGGCAACAGCACTTTTTGTTTATTCACGAGTGCCGGGAACCGCGCTTCTAATGCCTCAAGCCACGCTCTATCAGGCTGATGTCCATAGCGAAACTGTTGTTCATCCACGCCGCGATAAATCACCTTAGGTGGGGCTTTTAAATAGCGGCTAAAATGCGTCTGCAAATAGGTTTTGGCGGTTTCAGATACCGCAATCACGGCATCGCCGCGTGCCATCACTGAGGCATAACGATTGACTGAATGTAAGCCATGTAGGGTGGTGATGAAATAAGGTGGGCGCGGTTGTTTTTTTAATGCTTGGTAAGCCAGCCACGCAGGTAATCTGGAGCGGGCGTGCACAATATCGGCCTGGCATGCCATTAACTGTTGTTTTAATTGAGGAATTAGTCTCAAGGTAAATAAAGATTTTTTACCAATATCCATAACAATGTGTTCAATCCCTTGCGCCGATAAATCAGCGACCAATCTGCCGCCACCGGAAATCACAATGGCGCGATAACCTTGTTGTTTAAGGTAACAGGCAAATTCAACCGTGCCCCGTTCGACCCCACCCATCTCTAAATTGGGCACTAACTGGACAACGGTTAGTGACATTGCGCAGGCCCCTGATAAGCAGGTTGCTCGGTTTCAAGGGGCAATAACCGACCAACAATCACCTTAATCTTCTTTTAGGATATATTTAGCACCACAGTATTCACACATCACCTCGCCGGTTACACCAATGGGCATATAGACTTTTGGATGCGAGTTCCACAGAGTCATGTCATCGGTGGGACAACTTAACGGTAAATCTTTGCGCGTTACATAATATACTTTCTGGGCGTTGGCTAATTCTTTACTCACAATAACTCCTTATTAATGACTGCCTTGGCTGTAATAAACCACAGACACTGAGGGAATCTAATTTCATGAGACCTGTGTATTATCCGGGTCTTTGAAAAAATTCGTTGCGGTTACGGCTTTTTTTTAGTCGCCATCAACCTATAATAGTGGCTTATTATAAACGCACTGTCCTATTGAATAAAGCAAATCTGGCCTGGGTATGTAGTGAAGGCACCCGCGGCCATGAAATTCAAAGCCTAAGTTTGGCAGAAGCCATCTGCGAACGTCATATACTGAATCGTTTTCAGGTGAGTCGTCCGTGGGACTGGTTTTTACCGCGGCTTATGCCGGGTCTTACTTTTGGCCTCAATCGGCAGCTTACAGACTGCGCCACACCACCTACTGCTGATTTTATTATTTCCTGCGGCCGCCGGGCTGCCGGTGTCGGTCGATTTGCACAAGCAAAGTGGTTTAAAAATCAGCAGCTGAAGCATATTCAAATTCTTAATCCGGGCAACCATTTTCGCCACTACCATTTACTGTTAATGCCTGAGCATGATCGCATTACACATCCGAAGGTGATGACATTTCGCGGTAATTTACACCCCTTTGATCCACCGTGGTTTAGGCAACAAAAGCAACTACTAACTAAGCCCGAAAAACCCATCGTCGCCCTATTCATCGGCCAACCCAACAAAGCCTACTTTGAAAAAGACTTTAAAGCAGAACTTACCATCATTCGCCATGCGTTTAGTGAAGCCCGCGTTTTTATTTGTGGCTCACCCCGATTAAATGCAGAAACCCAACAGTTTATCCGTGCGCAGGTTCAGCCGGGTGAGGGTTTGTGGTTAACTAAGCAGGATGGTGAAAATCCCTATCGCTATTTATTGGTACAGGCCATAAAAATATTCGTCACCGCTGACAGTATTAATATGCTGAATGAAAGCGCCGCAAGTGACGCGGCTTTGTCGGTACTGGCCGCTGACTATAAGCCCTCTAAAAAACATGGCTATTTTATCGACAGCATCCGGCAGCGATTAACGGCATTGAGTGATTTGGGAAACAATCAGCCCTTGGCCCATCCCATGACGGACCTGTTACAGAACAAACTGTTTTTAGAACGGCTCAAACTCACCTAATTCATTCAAAGGCGGATAGGGTTTATTTTGTTGCCGGCACAACTCAGCGACTTTAGGCCAGCTCCATTCAAACAAGGTATCGGCATAACGCTGTTCATCTAAACGAACGTGTTGATATAAGCCGGCGGCCAGCCGTTGGCGTTGGGCTTCATACAATAAAATGGCACAGGCCACTGATACATTCAATGATTCCACCATACCTTGCATCGGCACGATAACATGCTGATCAAACAAAGCAGCCATTGACTGACTGACCCCATCCAGTTCTGCGCCCATCTCTAAAGCAGTCAGTTGGGTATAATCTACATACCGAAAATCAACCGCCTCCGGTGACAGGTGCGCGGCCAATAACTGATAACCTGCTTGCTTAAAGCCAGCGGCAATATCCGTTAATTTTTCATGCTTATGGGCGTACACATACTTTTCAGAGCCTTTGCTGGCATTGGTCAATTCCCGATAGTTTTCAACCACCGGAATATAATGGGCTTCATAAACGCCGACGGCATCACAGGTACGGATAATGGCATTAAAGTTATGGGGCTTATGGACACCATCCATAATCACGGTGAGATCAGGCTGTCTTTTATCAAGCACCCGTTTTAAGGTGGCAAAGCGTTGCGGTGTCATATTGCGATAGTATCATGTCGCCATTTCTAGGCAATAAAAAAGCAGCTTAAAAATAAGCTGCTTTTTTAAAACTTAAAACAAATGGATTATGGAACGATTTCAGAGCAAGTAACAATTATATCATTCACATCAGCATTGTTTAGGATACCTGTAATGGTATCAGGATCGACTTGCGTGCTTGCGACAGAACTAATGTCACAGTTATAATTCGGCTCTTGAGAATATACGACTACTTTATAGTTATACTGACTCATAGCATTATAACTAAAACTAAAAGGAACACTTCCATTACCATTAATCGTAATAATTTGATTTTCTTCCAAAACATCACCATTAGAAGTCTCAAAAAGTTTTAAATATACAAACTGACCTTGAGTTAAACCATTAATCACACCACTAAAGTTAAATGTTGGCGGGATAGTTGTAATATTCAGAGTCTGCCATTCAGAGACATCACAGCCACCATTTACTGGGTTTATTGGTAATACACAACCTTCAGGCCCATGTTCACCGCCGCCATCATCTTGAACCCGGATACGCACTTGTGCGGTTCCGTAAACACCGTCATTCGTTACCACGGATAAATTACCATTACCGGTATCAATAATAATGGGTGAGCCATTACCTGTTGAGCTTAATACGCCACCACCGGTATTCAGAACCTCTACTTCATAGCCTAAGATGTTATCGCGCTCATTTGGGCCGGGATTAAAGTTGCTGGCAAAATTACTGAGATTCCATACACCCTGCAACTGATTGCCCGAACCACCCGATAAACAATCGATTGTTTCCAGTTGTTCATTAATGGCTATATCGGTACAGGTCAATGAAATGCTCGGTGCATCATTAACCGGTATAACCTCGACATCAAAGGTCAGTGAAGCCACGCCACCGGCGGCATCGGTCACCGTTACGGTAATCTGCTCAAGATCATTATCGGTATAAGCATCGGCCATAGGCAATACTGTTAAGGTCATTTTTCCATTTAAACCGGCCGGTGTAAAAGGGCCTTTGGTGACATTCAGAATATTACCAATGGCATCGGTTACCGTCACATCTAAATCAACGGCCGCCGTTTCATTATCACCGTATTCAATTTCAAAGACCTTCGAGGTGGCCTCATCTTCATAAAAAGAAGTTAAAGAAAGCGGCTCAGAACCGGACACCCAGTTGACTGTGGGTGGGTTATTGTTTTGTACAGATGCTGTGTGGCTAACTATATGTGGATCGTGAGGATAGGGGTCTTCAGAAAAAGCGCGGGGTTTAAAATTGCCATTACTATCTTTCATGAAAATAGCGGCCATAAAATCCAATTCACTTCCAGGAACCGCATTAGAGTTAACCTGTTGGGTCACATGAACAACCAATTCACCCGTATTGGCTAAGGTAATGTTTTTCATCACGCCGGATTGAGCATCAGTCACAATACAATTTACATCTTGATGGGCATCATTGCATTGTCGGGTGTTACCACTGGCTTCGATATAAGCATCAAAATCCGTGCGTTGTGGCCAATACTCTAACAAATCGAACTGAACAGATGCACCCGAGTAATTGCTGAATTTGATGTCGTAATTAAGTATTTGGCCAGGAGCAACCACATTAGGTAGTCCCACATACTCTAATCTGGCGGTATTGATATTAACGTCTTCAAAAGGGGTTTTAAAGATTAAATCAAAATTACCCACTTCGGCACTCACGCACAACGCTTTACTTGGGTTATCGGTATTTAAGTGGAAAAAGCCATTGTTGACTTCGTAATTGGCATCCGTTGATAAATACATACCGTTGGTAAACCCACCTTTCATTTCTAAGTTGGGGTCATATACTTTTAACTTGGTCAATCCGGAAGGGCTATAGCCGGTTGCTTTGTTACAAAGCACCGGTCGATCCAAAGAAACCTCAATAAGGTTGTTGGCTAAATCATAGGTGCTATCGGCAACCATTCCTAAGGTGGTTGATTGATCTAACACCAACTTAACCTTGGCGTCTGCCGTAGTTAAGCCGAGTCCAGCTGCTGACAGCAAACCGAGGCTTAAAACTGTTAATTTATTCATGGTATTACCTTTGGTTGTTTGCGTTTTTTGTTACTATCTCGCATATTTTACAATTTTTTGAGCTTTGGGTGTTAAAAGTTTGTTATAGAGTACAAATACATCAGAAAAAATGCCCGATTTTGCAGTTTTTTGGGCTTTTTAGTTAGCGACTTTTGAATTATGCTGTATATTGACCATTTAAACTCTGAAAATAATTTTATGTTGAAGTATGTATTTTTAATGTTATCACTGACATTCACTTTCCACAGTCACGCTCAACAACTTGACTTTAATAACATGAGTGAAGCTGAAAAAACCGCCACCGGCTTAGATAAACTCAGCGACGCTGAAAAGGCTGCTTTACTCAAGTGGGTTAAACAACAACAACTGACCATTCAAGCAGCGACTCGGAAGAAGAACCTCGGCTTACAAACACCGGAAGACCGAACAACCGAAGAATCTCGAATTAAATCTCAGCTGGAAAAACAATACGACAACCAACTGGGTGAAACCTTTTATCAACTCACAAACGGACAAATCTGGAAACAAGTTTCTGCCGGTCGGATTTTTCTTGAAAAAGGTGGCTCTCAGAATATCACCATTGAACCCGGCATTATGGGATCATGGGAACTCACCGGCGACGGTAACCGCAGCGTCAAAGTTAAACGCATTAAGTAATATTAACATATAACTAAATTAGATATGCCATGATGAAACTAACAACAAGAATCTCTCTGTTAAGTCTTTTATTGTGGCTTAATTTAGCTAGCGGACAGGTGCCGACAGGTCTTTTTCTAACCGAAGTAGCCAACATCCCAAATAACATGGGGATTCGCTCAGCTTATGACGGTAGTGGTCGATTATTTGTCGGCACTCAAGACGGCACAATTCATATTATCGACTCCAGCGGACAGCTACTTACCACACCTTTTTTGGATATTAAATCACTCGTGCGCTTTAACGGCGAGCAAGGCTTTTTAGGGTTGGCCTTCCACCCTAATTACAGCCAGAATGGTTATTTCTTTGTTAATTACACCAAGGCATCACCTAATCAGGGTGATACCCTCATTGTTCGCTATCAAGTCTCTGCCAATCCCGATATTGCTGACTCCAATACAGCCACAGTTTTAATGCGTATTGAACAGGATTATGGTAACCACAATGGTGGCAACATTCAATTCGGCCCCGATGGTTATCTGTATATCGGCATGGGTGATGGTGGCAGCGGCAATGACCCCAACAATCGCAGCCAGGACTTGACTCAGTTGTTAGGCAAAATGTTACGCATTGATGTGGATGGCTCTCTTCAATCAGGCGATAATGCGTGTGGAATTGGAGCTGCCAATTACGGCATTCCCAATGATAATCCATATATTAATTCAAGCAATGTCTGTGATGAAATCTGGGCGTCTGGGTTACGCAATCCTTGGCGCTGGAGTTTTGATCGCCTCACCGGCGACATGTATATCGCGGATGTCGGTCAAAATAAGTGGGAAGAAGTCAATTTCCAACCGGCCAGTTCAACTGGTGGTGAAAACTACGGCTGGCGCTGTCGTGAAGGTTTTCATGAAAATACCAACGCCACTTGTATCCCACCACTGCCAACGTTCACTGATCCCATCCTAGAGCTGCCTCACAGTAGCGGCAACTGCTCCATTACAGGCGGCTATAATTATCGTGGTCCGGTAACTAACTTGCAAAATCATTACATCTTTACTGATTACTGCAAAAATCAATTGACGCTCGCTCAATACAGCCAAAATCAATGGATAACTACCCCTTGGAACCCCGCCATAAATCCAACGGCAGTGACTAGTTTTGGCGAAGACCACCTAGGCAATATCTACATTACTTCTCAAAGTGGTCCCATTTATCGTATTGACGGCCCCATCATTGATCTTATTTTTGCAGATGGCTTTGAATAAGACAGTAACTGCGACCATTTAAGCCGTCGTATAATCGTTACGGATTTTTGCGCAGCAACAAGAAGTGACGATGCAGACTCCTCATTAAACGTTAAAACGGAAGTGCAATACATCACCTTCTTTAACAATATAATCTTTGCCCTCTAATCGCAGTTTACCGGCTTCCTTACAGCCTGCCTCACCTTTGTACTGGATAAAATCATCAAACGCCATGGTTTCAGCACGAATAAAGCCTTTCTCAAAATCCGAATGAATAACACCGGCTGCTTGGGGCGCGGTCATGCCGGCAACAAAAGTCCAAGCCCTAACCTCTTTAACACCTGCGGTAAAATAGGTTTGTAACCCCAGCAATTCATAGCCGGCTCTGATAACCCGGCTCAAACCGGATTCATGCAAGCCCATTTCTGCCATAAATTCAGCTTTATCCGCCTCATCGAGTAAGGCGATTTCAGCTTCAATCGCGGCACACACCGGTACCACAATGGCGCCCTCTTCAGCTGCAAAAGCATTTAATGAATCCAGCAATGGGTTATTCTCAAACCCTTGATCATCAACATTGGCAATGTACATCATGGGCTTGGCAGTAATAAAGCTAAACTCTTTTACTAACTGCCAGTCTTCTTTATCCAAATCCAAGGTTCGCAAGGCCAAACCTTCTGATAAATGAGCCACAATTTTCTCTAACACGGCAGCTCGCTTAATCGCTTCCTTGTCACCGGTGCGGGTTTTTTTCTGGGTTCTGAGCAATGACTTTTCAGCAGATTCCAAATCGGCCAGCGCCAACTCAGTATTAATGGTTTCAATATCGGACAATGGATTAATCTTACCTTCCACATGCACCACATCATCATCTATAAAACAGCGGGCAACATGGGCAATGGCATCGGTTTCCCTGATATGCGATAAGAACTGATTGCCCAGACCTTCACCTTTTGAAGCGCCGGCAACCAAACCGGCTATGTCAACAAATTCCATGGTTGTTGGCAAGGTTCTTTGTGGCTTAACTATTTCCGCCAATTGAGCCAGCCGCGGATCAGGCACTTCAACGATCCCGACATTCGGGTCAATGGTACAAAATGGATAGTTTTCCGCTGCAATTTCTGCTTTGGTTAACGCATTGAATAAAGTTGATTTGCCGACGTTTGGCAGGCCGACGATGCCGCATTTAAAACCCATGATGATTGACCCATTTAAACAAGCGCAGGATTCTACCACAAAGCAAGCAGACTTCTGCGCTCATAATTTAAAAAGTTTAGGTTCTCTTAGATGATCAATCAGCCTATAATGGGCACTGTTTGAATAACCCAATTACTATGTCAAAATTAAGCCAAGAAGAAATTGCTGAAATTAAAGATCATTTTGAGTTTTTTGACCGCGACAGCAGCGGCCTTATTGATCAAGATGAATTCATCCAATTATTAAAAATATTGGCACCCACTGCCGACCGTGAAAATGCCATACGCGGATTTGCCGCCATTGATGGTGACCATAATGAGCAAATTGATTTTGATGAGTTTTTAGAGTGGTGGCAAACCAATTGGACCGTTTTTTAACCCCCGCCTAAAAGTCATTTCTATGAAAGACTTTTCAAAAACCTTTAAATAATCCTTAAAAAGACCATTTGTGCTTTGCATTTTTTTATAAAACCATTAAAATACGCGGTCTTTCGGGCCCACCGTGGGCCATATTAATTATTTTGGAGAAACAGAAAGTATGCCAAGTGTAAAAGTTCGCGATAACGAACCCTTTGATTTCGCCCTGCGTCGTTTTAAACGTGCTTGCGAAAAAGCCGGTGTGTTGGCCGAATCACGTAAACGTCAGTATTACGAAAAGCCAACCCAAGAAAGAAAACGTAAGAAAGCAGCGGCTGTTAAACGTCGTCAACGACGGGTAGCTAAAGAAGGTATCCCGCGCAGAATGTATTAAAACTGGGTTAAATCCAAAATGTCATTAAAAGAACGCATCACAAACGATATGAAGACGGCGATGAAGGCGAAAGATAAAGCCCGAGTCGGCATCTTACGTTTACTAACTTCGGAAATAAAGCAAGTGGAAGTTGATACTCGCACCCAACCGGATGATGCGGACATTATAAAAATGATTGGCAAGATGATAAAACAGCGCAAGGACGCCGCTAGCCAATATGAAAATGCCAACCGTCCGGAATTGGCAGCCCAAGAAAATATAGAAATTGAAGTTTATACGGCTTACTTACCACAACAGCTCAGCCAAGATGAATTGCAAGAAATGGTCACAACTGCCATTGAAGATGCCAACGCCAAGGGTATGCAAGATATGGGTCGGGTTATGGGATTACTGCAATCTAAAATTGCCGGTCGTGCTGACATGGGCGAAGTCAGCGGACTTGTTAAGTCTCGCTTGTCATAAATTCCTGCTACTGTACAATTCACATTGTTTAGCTTAACTGCCTATGGGCAGAAGTGCTGTTTATTGTGACTGCCTCAATACCCAATGAATTTATAGACGACTTACTCACCCGCATTGATATTTATGATGTGGTTGCACCGCGTGTCAGCTTAAAAAAAGCCGGTAAGGACTATGCCGGCTTGTGTCCATTCCACAATGAAAACAGCCCGTCTTTTACGGTCAGTCAACAAAAACAATTTTTCCATTGTTTTGGCTGCGGTAAAAGTGGTAGCGCCATTGGCTTCATCATGGACTTTGAAGGCTTAGATTTCGTTGATGCGGTCAAGGTTTTAGCAGAAAAAGCCGGTGTTGATGTACCTTTAAAAAATGTTAACAAAGATTACAGTGAACGTAATAATTTGTATGCAGTTACTGAAAAGGTTACCCGTATTTACCAACACCGGCTGAAAAGCAATAACAAAATCATCGACTATTTAAAGAACAGAGGCATTGATGGCAGCACTTGCCAAACCTTCCAAATAGGCTATGCCGAAGACAGCTGGGATGGTTTACTCAGTCGTTTCCCACATGATCAGCATGAGATACTCGATAAATGTGGGCTGATTTCACACAGCAATCAGAAAAGTTACGATAAATTCCGCAACCGTCTGATGTTTCCTATTCATGACCGTCGCGGTCGGGTGATTGCCTTCGGCGGTCGAGCCGTCGATGCGGAGCAGCAGCCGAAATACCTTAATTCCCCGGAAACAGTGCTTTTTCATAAGAGCAAGGAATTATACGGTTACCACTTAGCCCGTAAACACAGTCAAGAATCAACCATTCTCGTGGTCGAAGGTTATATGGATGTGGTGTCATTACATCAACATGGCATTACCAATGCAGTGGCAACTTTAGGTACAGCCACATCTTCTGACCACATCCGCTTACTGTTTAAAACCTGGGACAAAGTGATTTTTTGCTTTGATGGCGACCAAGCCGGTAAAAATGCGGCAAAAAAAGCACTTAATACCGCACTGCCCTTGTATTTAGATGATAAAATAATTGAGTTTTTATTTTTACCTAATAAAGAAGATCCCGACTCCTACGTCAAACAGTTTGGAAAACAGGGTTTTATTGAACAGATGCAACAGGCAACCCCTTTATCAACATTTTTATTGACTATCATGACGGCCCATATCGATATTCATACCCTAGATGGTAAAGCCCAATTGCATGAGCAAGCTAAAAATTACTTCAAACAACTACCCAGCGGTGCATTTCGTCGTATCATGCAAAGCAAGGTGTCGGAAATAACCGGTTTACAACCCGATGCCTCAACAACTAAAAGACCGGTACAAAAGCAGTCCTTGGTTGGGCCGTTAAACCCAATGCGTCGATTATTGGCTTTAGTGTTAAATATCCCACAACTGTGTGAACGTATACCAAAAACAATGAATCCAAGACAACTCCCCTTTAAAGGCGGGGAAATTGTCCATAAAATGATTGAAATCCAAGCCAACAACCCCCAAATTAAATCAGCAGCACTGATAGAGCATTTTCGTGCCGATGGTTATGTAGAAAACTTAACCCGCCTAATGGCAGTTTATCGAGAAATGAATGAATCAGAAATGCAGGCTGAGATGGATGACTTAATAAATCATTTAGAACAAATGACGACCACCGATCAAATTAATCGGCTTCGGGAAAAACAACTGCGCGAAGGACTGTCCGATACGGAAAAGCAACAATTGGTTGCGCTATTAACCAAAAAAATTAAGTGAGAAACAAAACAACATGGCAACAGAAAAACAAACCACGCAAATAAAAGTCTTATTAGCCAAAGGCAAGGAGCAGGGTTACTTAACCTATGCTGAGGTCAATGATCACTTACCTGATGATATTATCGAGACTGATTCCGTCGAGGACATTATTCAGTTAATTAATGACATGGGCATTCAGGTACTTGAAGAAGCGCCTGAAGACGACAGCATTGTATTGAATGACTCTACCGCTAAGGAAGACGATGACACTGCTACTGAAGAAGCCGTAGCGGTGCTATCAGCAGTGGACCCCAGTATTGGTCGCACCACCGATCCGGTGCGTATGTATATGCGTGAAATGGGTCTGGTGGAGCTGCTGGAACGAAAAGATGAAATTGCCATCGCGAAGCGGATTGAGCATTGCGATCATTTAATTATGGAATCCACTTTTTTGTTTCCTAAAACCATCAAAACCATCCTTGAGTATTATCAGGATGTATTGAAGGAAGCCTTAAAAGTTGAACTGTTTATAACGGATATTTACGATCCCCATACTGAAGCAGTGATTCCCAAGGTGAAAAAACCCACCGATCCGGTCGATGAAGACGAGGACGAAGAGGAAGAAATCGAAAAAGGCCTGGACTTTGAGGAAGTAACCAAACGGATTAAAGCGGTAGAAAAACTGTTTAAGAAGTTTGAAGAGTCTGTCGCTAAAGTCGGTATCGGCGATGTTAAACAAAAGAACTACATGAAACAAATCTCCGAAATTTTAGTGGAGTTTAAGTTTCACCCGAAAACCATGGAAGACATTTTAAATGACATTCAATGGGTTCAATTCGGTCAACATGTATTAGAAACTGATGACTATGTTCCTGGTATTAGAGACTATGAGCGCAAGATTCATGACATTGCCATTCTCAAATGCAAAATGAAACGCAAAGACTTTATTCGTACTTTCATGAATAAAGAAACAGATTTAACTTGGGTTGATCAACAAATTGCCAAAAATGATGAAAGCGCTTCATTGTTGGAAATTTTTAAAGATGAAATCATAGGCTATCAACAAAAGTTACAGCAAATCGAACAACAAAACAGCCTAACTATCCCTGAAATTAAGAAAATAAATCGCCGTATTACGGTTAACGAAGCCAAATCACGACGCGCCAAAAAAGAAATGATTGAGGCCAACTTACGCTTGGTTATTTCTATTGCTAAGAAATACACCAACCGAGGCTTACAGTTCTTAGACCTTATTCAGGAAGGCAACATCGGCTTAATGAAAGCCGTTGAGAAATTTGAATACCGACGTGGTTATAAGTTTTCTACCTATGCCACTTGGTGGATTCGTCAGGCCATTACCCGTTCAATTGCCGACCAAGCCAGAACCATTCGAATTCCGGTGCATATGATTGAGACCATCAATAAATTGAACCGGGTATCACGCCAGCTATTACAGGAAAAGGGCCGCGAAGCCACCCCTGAAGAAATTTCTGAAGTGATGGAAATGCCGGTCAATAAGGTCCGCAAAGTAATTAAAATTGCCAAGCAACCTATTTCCATGGAAACCCCAATTGGTGACGATGAAGATTCGAGTTTAGGTGATTTTATTGAAGACGGTAATATTTTATCGCCCTTAGATTCAACCACGGCCAACGGCTTAACTAACACAGTTACTAACCTACTCAGTGGTTTAACACCACGAGAAGCGAAGGTTTTACGGATGCGATTTGGTATCGATATGAATACCGATCACACCCTAGAGGAAGTGGGTAAACAATTCGATGTGACCCGTGAGCGAATCCGACAAATTGAAGCCAAAGCCTTGCGTAAATTACGTCACCCGAGCCGCTCTGAGTTATTACGCAGTTTTATGGATCTAAACTAAATCAATAAAACACAGTGCGTTAAAACTTAAATTAAAGTAACTAAAAACCCGGTATAAAAACCGGGTTTTTTTATAGCAAAATATCTGCAGCTTATCTGGATTTTGGTCTTTTTTTAATGCCCTTAAGGTGCCGATTTTATAGTGGCTTTTGCTTCTAACAACTGCTTAAATCGCTCCAGCTGTTTTTGCTGTAAGCTTCGTTTAATACCGGCTTTAGCCTCTGCAAAAGTCGGCGGTGCGGCCTGCTTTTTAGCCTCAAGATAAAGCACATGCACACCAAACTGGGACATCACCGGTTCATCATAAACACCCTGTGGCTCTAAAGTTTGTAATGGCGCACTAAAAGATTCAGGCACTTGTTTTAAATTAACCCAGCCGATGTCACCGACATTCTGTAAATCGCTATGGGCTTGTAAATATTCGCTTTCTGCTTCAGCAAAAGTTATACCGGCATTTATTTTATCCAGCATTTGTAAGGCCTCGACTTCATCACGATACAATAAATGATGGACATGGAATAATTGATCTTTAATTTCTTCAGTGACGCGCTTATATTCCGCTTGTAAATCGGCTTCCGTTAGCGATTGGCTATCCATATAATGGCTAATTGCTTGCTGCACCAGCAACTGGTCTCGTAGTTGTTGCAGGGCAATCTGCTGTTGCATATCAATGCCTATAGACTGCTTTTGCGCATAATCCAACCACAACTGCTGTTCTGTCAACTGCTTGACAGCTTGGTTCAGTTGCTCTTCACTCGGTTGCTCAATGCCTTGGTTGCGTAGAAAGACTTGCACCGCTTGTTCACTAATCGCTTTGTTATTTACCGTTACCAATGTTCGCGAATCATCGACTAATTTGTTTTCGTTGGCCTGATTACAAGCCACCAGACTAAAGGTTAGAATTAATAATAAACCATATTTCATACTGTTTCCTCCGGGCTTAGCACCTCAACTTCCAAGGCATGAATTTTTCCTTGATCCCATAACTCATGCAGTAACTTATGCACTAAACGATGTCTTTGAATGCGACTCTGATTACCAAAATCAGCAACTACTCTTACCGCAAAATGGCCACCACCGGATTTAGCACCCTCGTGACCAATGTGTAAATGGCAATTATCAGTGACCACCACAGAGTGCGCCCCCCATTGCTCTAAAGTCGATTGAATTTGTAAAACAGTTTGTTTATGTGTGCTCATAAAAAATATCAGACATGGCAGAGTGGCTTATTATAACGTACAATAATCGCTTTTTATGACTACCCCACTTTATTATGAGTCAAGCGACTATCTATCATAATCCACGCTGTTCAAAATCACGCGCCTCCCTAGCCTTACTTGAATCCAACCACATTGACACCGAAGTAATTAAATACCTCGAAACACCCCCCTCTGCAGATGATTTACAGTCAATTTGTGCGCTGTTATCGTGTTCACCACGGGACTTATTGCGCACCGGTGAAGCTGAATATAAAACCGCCGGCATGGATGACATGAGTTTAACTGACTATGAATTGTTGACTTTAATGAGCCAGCACCCAAAAGTTATTCAGCGACCTATTGTTGTTTATAAAAACCAAGCCGTTATTGGTCGCCCACCAGAAAATGTGTTGGCATTGTTGGCATGATTAAGGTTCTAATACTGTATTATTCAAAGCACGGCAACACCCAAAAAATGGCTCGAATACTGGCCCGCGGTGTCCAGCAAGTGGATGGTTGCGAGGCCCTAGTCAGAACTGTTGCCTCGGACTTTTTTAATGAGGACAACGCCCCAGATCCAATAATCACCGAAGCTGAGTTAGCTGAATGTGATGGCTTATTATTAGGCAGTCCCAGTCATTTTGGCAATATGGCAGCCCCCTTAAAAGCCTTTATCGACAGTACTTCTGAACTGTGGTTAAACAATGGTTTAGCGGGTAAGCCGGCTGGCGTCTTTGTTAACTCATCCTCTATCCATGGCGGCCAAGAAACCACTTTGATTAACATGATGATTTCACTGTTACATCACGGCATGATTCTGGCTGGAATACCATATAGCGAAAAGGCCCTACTATTCACTGAAACCGGCGGCTCCCCTTATGGCGCCACCCATTGGGCCAATACCGGTAGTAATCGAGGCCTGGACAACAACGAAAAACAACTGTGTATAGCGCAAGGAAAGCGCATTGCCGAGTTAGCTAAAAAGTTAAAGAACTAAAACCACCAACCGATACGGGCAGTACCCAACCAACTATCAGGCATGATTTGATAAAACAACAGTGCCCATAAAGCATGAGATACCGCATTGGCATAAATATTTTGATAGCGCAACCAAGCATAACTCCACAACATACCAGCAACAAAAGTTACCAGCATCAGCATTTGGTTGGGTAGATGCAGAACCGAAAATAAGGCCCCGGTTAACAAAATCACAAATCCACTGCTAAATCGGGCTTTATCACGCAAATAATCACCAACCAAAGGTCCTAAAATTATTTGTTGGCATAGAGCCCACAACAGATATAACGGTAAGTCCCTTAAAAAACTGACCTTAAACTCAGCCAGCCATAGCAAGAACAGAGCCACAAAAAAAGTCACAATCCATAAAAATAATGCCCGATTTTTTATTTTATACCATTTTTTAAATAACAAAATTGGCGGCAAGGCAAATAACGCGATCAGCAACCACGCCTGGTGCTCAAAAAGGGTGATTACCGATTTAAACTGTAGCGACCAAGCAACCATGAGCACCAGCCCAATAACAATAATAGCCGGCTTTTTATAAACACTTATTTCAGCACCATTTATTTTGATATGACCTGGATAACAGACAACGGCTGACAACAAAGAAAGTAATGACAAGCTAAACAGCCATACCGGCGGGAGATTGAAATAGGCTTGCATCACAGGTGAGTGAGCGAAGTTAAAACGCGCGTTTTGCCATTGCTGCCGTAATTGGTTATTAAGCGGTGCTGCCAGCGTTTGCTTGGCAACAGAAGCACTTATTAGTTTGTTACTTTGTTGGATTTGTATGGCACTCAGTACCCCTGAAGTTGCTGTTTGGCTATTATTATTTTGTGCTTTATGATCAAATCGCAGAACCAAGGTATTGAACACCGGATAGGATGACCAGCTTTTAGCTACTTTTTGGTTCTCGGGTTTAACGCTCCAAACCAGTGTGGACAGATCAATGTGATTTAATCCATTTTTTACCAAAATCGCCGGCGAATAATAAAACACACCATAATCAACCCGCGAAAACTCCAGTAGTAGGTTGGGTAATTCATGCTTGGATTCACTGGCTTGCCAATTAAATGACAATTCCTGATGTGCGGTTGGCAATAATAAACGCTGGTTAAAAGCCAGAGAAATGGCAGCAGCATCTTTAATCTCGATGCCCGTTTCCTTAAGCTGCCAGCCAAAACCGAAACCGACAACCAAATCATTGGGCTCTTTTAAGGACCAGTTTAGATGATACTGCCCTTGTTTTAATTGTTCAGTTAACTGTGACTGTTCTTGGTTAATTCGTTTGACATAACCATCATGGGCATACAGCCACAATAATAACATCGCCAGTAACAACAAAAGTCCACTGAAAACAGAACGCATTATTGATGCGCTCCGTGAGTTAATCGATAAAGATCTCTTGAGATGATACGATTAAGGCAATTCAAAGCCAAACTCTCTGAGAAAGCCACATAATTGTATCAAAGGCAAACCCACTAAAGCCGATGGGTCATCACTTTTGACTGTGACCATTAAACTCAAGCCCAATTGTTCCATTTTAAATCCACCGGCACAATCAAAGGCCTGCTCTTTATCCACATAACGGATAATTTCCGATTCACTTAACGGCCGAAATTGCACCTGGGTGTTATTGACATATTGGCGCCGTTCACCCGCACTGTCAATCACACAAACCGCAGTATAAAAAAACACCTCACGTGCTGAAAATTCTGTCAGTTGTTGAATGTTATTATCACGATTACCGGGCTTATGATAAACCCGCTGATCACAGGAACATACCTGGTCAGAACCGATAACTACCGCTTCGGGAAATTGATTTCTAACAGATTCGGCTTTGGCAGCGGCTAATCGAATAGCACGCGCTTGGGGGCTTTCCTGTGGCCGCAACGATTCATCCACCGCAGCTTTATGGTGGCTAAATTTGACCTGTAACTGCTGTAGCTGGCGGCGTCGATGTGATGATGCCGATGCCAGAATCAGGGGTTTCATGTTTTTCTGTTTTTTTCTTGAATGATTCATAAGCCGCTAAACTATACTATATTGTCAGCCATACCAGACAGAGTCTATGTCCTAAGCAACCATCCTTACAATTGCTCATACTTCGGCTTTTACATACAGTTCATTAAAACAAATCGTCATAATCAACTTGCTTTTGTGTGTCTTTGGCTGGCGGCAAACGACCTACTTTATAATACTCCACGCGGCCACCCTGACTTTCAGGTGGTAATAATTGACCACTGTCGAGATCTATACGCGCCGATATCACGCCTGCGGGAATCGCTCTTTGTTGTTCCGGTACATCAGCCAAAGCCACCGCCATATAATCCATCCAGATGGGTAAAGCCACGCGCCCACCGACTTCGCCTCTACCCATGGGCTCAGGGGTATCAAAACCCACCCAAACATTGGTTACCACCTGCGGCTGATAGCCATTAAACCAACCGTCTAGCTGGTCATTAGTGGTCCCGGTTTTACCGGCTAAATCACTGCGATTGAGGCTTTTTGCACGTACCCCGGTTCCGCGATTGATTACATCTTGCATAAATGAATCAATAATGAAGGCATTTTCGGCACTGATAATACGTGGCGCTTGAATGGCTTCCGGCTGTTGTACCGCCACCGGTTGTCGATTTTTATTATTCCAATCTGCCGGCGTGCTTTGTTGAGAGTTTCTACCGGTAATGGTTAAATCAATCGCCGGCGATGTAATATTTGAGGTAAGGACTTCTTCTGTTTCGACCTGTTCTTTTACCTCCGGCGCTTCGGCCGCACAATGGTCACATGCCAGCTGCGGCTGATGGTAGTAAACGGCCGCACCATCCTGGTTATAAACCGCTTCAATCAGATATGGTTCAATCAAAAAACCACCGTTTGCAAACACTGAAAAAGCCCGATTCATA
>Ga0079224_100002921_pt1 | contig 21199 bp, 20 predicted proteins | sample Stecom2015_FD_80414 | JGI IMG/M metagenome (GOLD analysis project Ga0079224, IMG submission 80414) | Agricultural soil microbial communities from Utah to study Nitrogen management - Steer compost 2015 | ecosystem: Environmental > Terrestrial > Soil > Agricultural land | place: USA: Utah...
CTATAAGCAAGCAAAGCTTAAACCCTACTGCCTATGGCTTAATACAAAAAAACGGTCTTGTGCTCACGCAACAAGACCGAATAATCAACCTAAACCTTAACCTTTATTATGATTTAACACGCTCGATATAATCACCGGTGCGCGTATCGACTTTTACTCTATCTCCTTGGTTAATGAAAAGCGGAACACGGATTTCCACGCCAGTTTCCACAGTTGCATTTTTCAACGCATTGGTAGAAGTGTCACCTTTCACCGCAGGCTCTGTGTACGTGATTTCCAACTCCACGGTTGTGGGTGCTTGTGCCATGATAGGCTCATCACTTTCAAAAGCAATAATAACGTTCATGCCTTCTTTCAAAAACCGTGCGGTATCACCAAACAATACCTTCGGAATATTGAACTGCTCGTAAGTGTTATTATCCATCACTACAAAAAACTCACCATCATCATATAAATACTGATAATCGTTAGTTTCCACACGTGCGATTTCTACCTCCTCGTCCGTACGGAAACGGTATTCTACTAATTTACCAGTTTTCACGTTACGCATACGTGCTTGATAAAATGCACGTAAGTTACCTGGCGTACGATGAATATATTCCTCTACCGCAACCAATTCTCCGTTGAAACGAAGTATATTCCCTGATTTAACCTCAGACGCTTTTGACATAATTATATTTTTAAAACTCCTTAATACTGCAAAATTAAGAAATATACTGCTTTTATTAAAATTGGGCTTAAATGGTTATTTATAATCTAAAATACTCAGTTTTTCATCACAGAAAACATATTCTTTTTCTTGGTTAGAGCCAATGATGAACAACCTTTCAGGATGTGAAGTCCTCTCGACCAAAGAAAGATACCACTGTTCTCCCTCCACGTCTAGATTGCTTGTAGGCTCATCCAACAAGACAATCTTACTATCTGAACAACATCCCAAAACCAATTTTAACCGTTGTTTCATCCCAGAAGAGAAATAATGGATTTCCTTATCTTTTGATTTTTGCAACCCCATCAATTCAATCAACGAATCTTTATCAAAACCCGGAAAATAAGGTTTGAACTTAAAGTGAAAATCCAACATCTCCTGTAAGGTAAATTCCTCGATCAACTCGACATAAGGTGCTGTAAAGGAAAGTTGTTGATAAACCGTTTCCACTTCAATCTGCGTTGTCAAATCTCGACCCGTGTATATAATTTTTCCTTCGCTGGGCGACAGACTTCCAGACAACACTTTCAATAAAGTAGACTTGCCCGAACCATTCGGCCCAAGCACAGCATATTTTTTTCCAAAAGTAAAGGTATAATCAACCTTGCGAAAGATCCATTCTTGATTATACCTTCTACCTACGCTTTGTAAAGTTATTTGCAATAATCTTCCTTTATATAGTTGAAACTCGACCTTGATTAAAACCTTTGATAACGCCGCGGTTAGAATTACGAATAAATGAAAGAATCTCGTCACGTAGTTCTGTTGGAGCAAATTCAGCTTCAATCAAATCCAAGGCCTTGGTCAGATTACGGTTTTGTACGAAAAGTACACGATAAAGATCTTGTATCTCCGTAATCTGCTCCGTAGAGAATCCTCGACGACGTAGTCCCACCGAGTTGATTCCTGCATAAGCAATTGGCTCACGGGCAGCTTTGATAAACGGCGGAACATCCTTACGTACCAAAGTACCACCAGTGACAAATGCATGCGAACCAATCTGACAAAACTGGTGTACAGCAACCATACCCGCCAATACCACATAATCGCCCACAGTAATATGACCTGCCAACGTACTTGAGTTGGAAAAGATACAGTTATCACCTACGATACAATCATGTGCAATATGGCTGTATGCCTGAATAAGACAGTTCTTACCAATAGCCGTCTTGTAACGATCCTTCGTACCACGGTTGATGGTCACGCACTCACGAATTGTCGTATTATCTCCGATTTCTGCGGTCGTGACCTCTCCCTCGAACTTTAAGTCCTGAGGCTCGCCTGAAATAACGGCTCCCGGAAAGATTCGACAGTTCTTCCCTATCCGAGCACCATTCATGATGGTCACATTTGAACCAATCCACGTTCCTTCACCAATTTCCACATCTCTGTGAATGGTTGAGAAAGGTTCTACCACCACATTCTGGGCTATCTTAGCCTCTGGGTGTATGTATGATAACGGTTGTATCATAATTAATTACCTTTTACTTTTACAATCTGAGCCATCAGCTCAGCTTCACTAACTATTTTATCGCCAACCATACCTACACCTTTCATTCGCGCAATCCCTCTACGGATCGGTTCCAAAAGCTCACAGCTAAAGATAACGGTATCCCCTGGTGTCACTTGATTCTTAAAACGAGCATTTTCGATCTTTAGGAACAGTGTTAACCAGTTTTCTGGATCGGGCACTGTATTGAGCACGAGAATACCACCGGTCTGAGCCATAGCTTCAATTTGCAAAACTCCCGGAAATACCGGTGCTCCTGGAAAATGTCCCATAAATAAATCTTCATTCATCGTGACATTTTTCAACCCTACAACATGTGTTTCGGACAATTCCAGAATCTTATCCACCATCAAAAAAGGTTGACGGTGTGGAAGAATATTCATAATCTGAACTGTGTCGTATACGGGTGTTGCATTCGGATCGTACACCTTAACTCCTTTACGGTTTTTATCTTTCTTAATCTGTGCTTTGATTTTTTTAGCAAATGCGGCGTTTGCGGCATGTCCTGGGCGAGCAGCCATAATATGACCTTTTAGCGGACGACCGACCAAAGCCAAATCTCCAATCATATCCAATAACTTATGACGAGCAGGCTCATTCTGCGAACGCAACTGGATATTGTCCAAAATACCTTCGCTTGCTACTTCTACGGTTTTGTTAAACAGCGAAGACAGCTTATCCAATTCTTCTTTACTCACCTCTTTATCCACAATCACAATTGCATTGGACAAATCTCCTCCTTTAATTAGATTATGGTTTAACAAGCTTTCCAATTCATGCAAGAAGCAGAAAGTACGAGAACTGGAAATCTCACTTTCGAATTCAGAAATATTGCTGATAGAGGCATGCTGACTTCCCAATACAGGTGAATTAAAATCAATCATACACGTCAACCTATAGCCATCCAACGGCATAGCCATGATTTCAACTTTTCTATCTTTTTCAACATAGACAATATTATCCGTGATTTCGTAATAATCTCTATCCGCCTCTTGGTCTACAAAGCCCCCTTCTTTTAGTTTTTCAACGAAGATACGCGAACTACCATCCAGTATCGGCACCTCAGGCCCATCAATCTCAATCAAAACATTATCAATCTGAAGTCCAACTAAGGCCGCCATCAAGTGCTCAATTGTACTTACCGAAGCTCCATTCTGAGAAATTGTAGTTCCACGCGATGTGTCGGTAACATTGTCTGCATCAACAGCAACGATAGGTTCACCCTCCAAATCTACCCGTTTAAACTTATACCAGTGAAACTCAGGCGCAGGTTTAAGGGTAATGTTTACAGCTTGACCTGTATGCAAACCTATTCCGGAAATGGAGATTTCCGTCTGTATGGTCCTTTGCTTTACATTCATATCTAACATTCTATTTAGCAATATTTTCGTTATATTGATTTGTTGTCCAATTCTTTTAGCTTCGCCTCCAATTCTAGAATACGTTGTTCCAACACAGGTAATTTGCTATAAAGCACCTGTGAACGCAATTGTCCCGTATATGGCGTAGCTGGGCTTCCACCCCATTTTTTATTCGGCTCACGAATAGAGCGGTTAACCCCCGACTGGGCCTGCACCTGCGAACCATCGGCAATATGGATATGTCCAACCAGTCCCACTTGGCCCCCCAAAACCACATGCTCTCCAACCTTAGTACTACCCGAAATGCCAGTTTGTGCTGCGACAACACTATGCTGACCAATTTCCACATTATGCGCTACTTGAATAAGATTATCTAACTTAACGCCCTTACGGATTATTGTTGATCCTAAAGTCGCTCTATCGATAACCGTATTTGCACCAATCTCTACCTTGTCCTCGATTATAACATTACCGATTTGTGGAACTTTAGCATATGAGCCATCGCTTTGCGGCGCAAAACCAAAACCGTCACTCCCCACAATCACACCGCTATGAAGCACAACATCTTCGCCAATCACACAATCGTAATATACTTTCACTCCGGGGAAAAGTGTACAATTATCACCAATCGTCACATTATCACCCACATATACCTGTGGATATATTTTGACGTTGCGTCCCACCTTTACATCACGACCAATATAGGCAAACGCACCAAGGTAAACGTCGTCTCCCAAAATGGCAGTTTCATGTACAAAAGATGGCTCTTCACGTCCGCTTCTTTCCTGACGTAACTTATGATATATATTCAGTAACTCCGAAAACGCTGAGTATGCATCTTTCACACGGATAAGTGTAGCCTGAACAGGCTTTTGCAATTGTAAGTTATCATTGACAATAACTACCGAGGCATTTGTCTCATAAAGAAAATGCTCATACTTAGGATTAGACAAAAAAGCTAATCCCCCTTCCTGACCTTCTTCTATCTTAGCCAGTTGGTTGACAGTTGCTTCCGGATTACCTTCCACATATCCGTTTAACAGAGTTGCTATTTGATTTGCAGTAAATTGCATTTTACAAATGTATACTTTTTCTCAATTATTCTATATCTAATTATTTATCCCAACTTTTCTACAAATCCAATTTCTTTGGGATAAATGATGGCAAATTTCTGTACACGCCTAGCCAAAGCCTCCAAATTTGATAAGTCGGATGCTTCCGCAATATCCTGTACGTCGCCGTATTTATTCAAAATCTTGATATTATTATGCTTAGAATCATACGCACTATTGGAAATAGTTTGTGTGTAGACAAAATACGTTGCCTCCTCTGCCGTTATTCCTAAATGCTCCGCTACCCGTTGCCGTACGATGCCCACTTCTTCTTCAGTATAAGGTTCATTGCGTAACTCCGTACGCAGTAAATCCCGTTTCATCAACCGCTCACAAAGCATCCGAAGAATACGATCTTCAGCAAATACCCATTCTTTGATAGCCGACAAAATATCGGTATCATCCAAGCGTGTAAACCATTCCAGATGCATCGGATCTTCCAAAAAATTTGAAATATCGATTTTACAGCGTAAAAAATGCTGCAACGCCTTTGTCGCGAACAGCTCCGTCCCTTGCATACTGAGCTCTTTCGCTCTGTATAATATTTTAATCAGCATCTGTTCCCCTGCAAGCACGGTTTTGTGCAGATACACCTGCCAGTACATCAAGCGTCTGGCAATTAAAAATTTTTCTACAGAATAAATCCCTTTAGCTTCCACCACTAACTCATCATCTTTCACGTGGAGCATCTTAATGATACGATCGAAAGAAATAACACCTTCCGACACACCAGTAAAAAAGCTATCTCGATTTAGATAATCCATGCGGTCAGTGTCAAGCTGTCCAGAGACCAATTGGTGAAAGAATTTTCGAGGATACTCGTCCTTGAAAATAGTGATCGCCAAAGAAAGTTTACCATGAAATTCTGCGTTCAATCGATCCATTAAGAGCGAGGAAATCATCTCATGTGATACCCCTTCTACCAATGTATGCTCCAATGAGTGTGAGAATGGCCCATGACCAATATCATGCAGTAGGATAGCTATCAAAACAGCTTCTTCCTCTTCGTCTCTAATCAAAACTCCTTTTCCACGCAATGTATCGATCGCCAGACACATCAAATGCATTGCTCCAATTACATGTTGAAACCTAGTATGTAATGCCCCGGGATAAACCAAATGTGTCATACTGACCTGCTTGATATAGCGAAGTCTTTGTAGATATGGATGTTGGATAAGGTCGAAAATAAATGCGGATGGAATTGTGACAAAACCATACACCGGATCATTGATAATTTTTTTCTTGTTCAAATTTTTATCTTCGTAATTACCCTATACTCTATATCTTTGGAAAAGCAATTTTCATATCCTTAGGACATGAAGGAGTTTAACCCAACTAAGTTAGACGCAAAGATACGTACAATGAAGTTAATTAATGTTAAAAATAAGTCTAAAAACTGACTTTACACCTATTTTAGTTAAAAAGTATCGCTTTTTGGGGTATTGAACGCAGAAAGAATACAGTCCGATGACAACTGCTCCATATTATTATAGAGGAGAGCAGATAAAAGGGCAACCAAACACATTGAATAATACTACTATGCATAAAACACATATACTCTGGGCAGATGACGAAATTGAGTTCTTACGGCCGCATATCATGCTTTTGGAAGAAAAAGGATATCGAGTAAAAACAGTCAACAATGGTAATGACGCTGTAGAAGCTTTTCAGAACGAGCCTTTTGATCTGGTGTTCTTGGACGAAAATATGCCTGGCAAAACAGGATTGGAAACGCTGGCTATCCTCAAAAGTATCAATCCCACTATCCCAACCGTATTGGTCACCAAAAATGAGGAAGAGCATTTGATGGAGGATGCTATTGGCTCAAAAATAGACGATTACCTCATTAAACCGGTCAATCCAAAACAAATCCTGCTCACGATAAAGAAATTCACAGAGAACAAAAGGCTGATCAGCGAAAAGACTTCCATGGCTTACCAGCAGGAATTCAGAAATCTGGGTATGACAATCAACGATGACTTGGATTTTAGACAATGGGTAGAAGCCTATAAGAAAATAATTTACTGGGAACTTTCCTTACAAAAATTGGAGGATGCGGGCATGCACGAGATATTGACCATGCAAAAAGCAGATGCTAATGCCTTATTCTCAAAATTTATCGAGAAAAATTACCTCAATTGGATACAGAACAAGGAGGAAGGACCTATACAGTCCCACCAGTTGTTCAAGAAAAAAGTCTTCCCTGCTTTAGAGGTCGGGACACCAACTTTCTTCTTTCTCATCGACAACTTGCGTTACGATCAGTGGAAAATTATTAACGAAGTTCTGACCGACTATTATCGCCTGGAGGAAGAAGATGCGTACTATAGCATTCTACCAACTGCGACACAATATGCACGAAATGCAATATTCAGCGGGCTGACCCCACTGGAGATGGAAAGGCGCTTCCCGAAATTGTGGCAGAACGATGAAGACGAAGGCGGGAAGAATCTACATGAAGATGAATTTCTCACTGATCAAATTAAACGCCTATATCGCCGAGAAATCAAGCATTCCTACCACAAAATCCTTACTTTGGAGCAAGGGAAAGACATCATGGACAACGTGCATAACCTGATGAAGAACGACCTGAATGTTTTGGTTTACAACTTTGTCGACATGCTCTCCCATGCCCGTACAGACATGGCTATGATCCGTGAATTAGCAAACGATGAAGGAGCTTATCGTTCATTGACAATTTCTTGGTTTGAGCACTCTCCACTGTTGGAAGTTCTGAAATGGCTAGCTCAGCGAAATGTCCGAGTGATTATTACCACCGATCACGGAACCATTCGCGTTAAAAGACCGAGCAAAATTGTAGGCGACCGTAACACAAATACAAACCTGCGTTACAAACAAGGCAAAAACCTCAATTACAACGGAAAAGAAGTGTTTGTTATCAAAAATCCACATGATGCGCAGTTGCCAAAGTTGCATGTCAGTTCTTCTTTTGTATTTACCAAAGACGATTACTATTTTGTCTATCCCAATAACTACAATCAGTTTGTCAATTACTATCAAGGCACATTTCAGCATGGCGGCATTTCCTTGGAGGAAATGATTATACCCTACGCAGTTTATACACCAAAATAGTAGTTTTGCACTTATGGAATTTCAGGTAAACCATTTAGAAGAGTTGCCAGAGGTGGCACAACAGATTATTCAACATTTCCCCGATGACCGCGTCTTTCTTTTTTACGGTAAGATGGGAGCAGGGAAAACGACCCTTATCAATGCCCTTTGTCAAGCTTTGGAGGTAGAAGACGCCACCTCTAGCCCCACATTTTCCATTGTAAATGAATACCAATCATCACAAGGACTAATTTTCCATTTCGATTTCTATCGCCTTAAAAGCGAAGAAGAAGCTTTCGATCTCGGCTATGAGGAATATTTTTACTCCAACAGCTATTGCTTCGTCGAATGGCCAGAGAAAATCCCCAATCTTCTCTCATCTAACGCACGTGAAATCAACATCACCGCAACCTCGCCAACGAGCAGAACTATACATATTAAATAATTTTTTTCATGAGCGTGCAACCTTTGTTTGCATCCCTTCGTCTTTCTAACAAAGACTAATCTGAAAATTGGATAACATGAATATAGATACCTTATGGAATGCATGCTTAGTGGGCGACCGCAAAGCACAATTTCAACTGTATCAGATGCTATCCGGAAAGATGTTTGGTGTATGCTTGCGCTATGCACAGGATGAGGCCGAAGCAGAAGATATCCTGCAGGCTGGTTTTATCAAGGTGTTTACAAAAGGACAGTTATTTGAAAATAAAGGCTCTTTAGAAGGTTGGATTCGCCGGATTATGGTGAACACGGCCATCGAACAGCATAGGAGCAAAAAGCGGTACATGACAGAACCACTGCTTCCCGACACACCTATTACGGCCAGCGGGATAAACAGCGATAGCAATCTGCATTATCAGGATTTGCTCAGCATGGTGAAGCAACTTCCTGTCGGTTATCGCACGGTATTCAATCTGTACATTATCGAAGGATATTCGCACAAGGAGATTGCCGAAATGCTGTCCATAAGCGAAAGTAATTCCAAATCACAACTTTCCAGAGCGAGGCAGTGGTTAAAGGAAAAATTGGAGAAACTTGAAAATGTTGGGTTATGAACGACAAAGATTTAGACAAATTATTTAAGGAGAAACTGGAAAATATTTCCGTTTCGCCACGTCAAGACCTTTGGCAAAAGATAGAAGGACAGCTTGACGAAAAAAAGACTGTTCGCTTAGGCCGATTCGGATGGATGAGATATGCAGCAGTTGCTGTCGGCAGTTTAGGCCTTGCCGCATTATTATATACATTCTTCCTGAATGAAGATCCAGCTGTGGAGCAAAAACAACTTGCTTATCAAGGAAGTACAAAAACAGCGGTAAACCCGCCACTTCCTGAACAGCCATCTGCAATAGAGAAGTCAGAAGTAAACAGTGCTGCGGCATCACAAAAAAACAGCACGGTTGGACTTTCTAATCATACGGAAGTAGCCGTACAGATAGTCAAGAAACATGTTGAGCCACAGCTGAACATGGAGATGTCGAGCAACGAATTAATCACCTTAGAGCCAGCAGCTTTGTCGGTATATTCAACGCCAGAGCTATCAGTGGAAACGACAACGCCACAATATGCTATCGAGATCGCCCCTATCCAGCCGCTAATTGATGATCCGGAAATAGAGGAAACCATGCTGGCATCAGCTCAGAGCTCAGGAGAAGGAATTGTACCGAATATCTTAAACAAGATTTCTGACGCACTGAATCCCTCTGACAGTAAGTCTATTCAATTCAGCAAAGACGAAGAAGGGTCCCTTCGCCTTGACATATTCAATAGTTTAGTTAAAAACCGTAACAAAAAAAGGAGATAAAACCATGAAAAATAACCTACTATACACCGCAGTAGCTTTCTTAGCTATCAGTTTTTCTACTCAACAAGCATTCGCACAGGAAGATACCAAACGCGACTCTTCATCGACAAAAATCGATACCGATCTCACCATTGGTAGAAAAGATTACGATGACCGTGGTCGGGAGATCAAGTATCCTCGCGTCTTCGGAGGCCTGACGTTCACACGCATTGACTGGGGTTTCTCCCGTATTATGGATGATGGAAGCTTTAATCTTGGTGAAGACAATCAGTTTCTGGAATACAAAAAAGCCTCTAACTTTGGCTTTGACGTTGCACAGTTCGGGATTCGATTCAACGAGTCCATCAAAATGTATGTTTCAGCCGGTTTTGAGTGGAATTATCTGCGCCTAAAACATAACATTATTTTGGATCAAGACGCTACACCATTGGCTTACGATGAGTCGGACATTGCCTATAAGAAAAACATTTTCACGTCAACATATTTACGCACCCCTCTAACATTTGAATGGAGAGGAAACAGAAATCGTCACGGCGACCGTCCTAAAATCGCTGTTGGGGCAATGACAGGTATCCTATTAAAAGGAACACAACGTCTTAAAAGCGAAGAACACGGCAAACAGAAATTCAAAGACAATTATAATCTTGCCAGCTTCCAGTACGGTGCCTTTGCCCGGGTTGGTTTCGGCTCAATGGGAATTTTTGCCAAGTACTATATGAACGATATGTTCGAGAACAGCCCTACACAGGAAAAATTGAATAACTTCACCTTCGGGATGACCTTAGGGTTTTAACCGGAAGAAAGAGCAAGGCGGGCCACCTTGCTCTTTCTTCAACTAAAAATCCTTACTTTTGTGCCACACATTAAGGTTTAGCATTCTAATTTATATGGCACAAACATCCTCCTGTCAATACATTCCTACAGACACGCAAAAAAGCGGAATTCCGCTTATCCATGGTGAGGATGTTTCTCATATCTTCGAGGCCAAACAAGAGGTTATTGCTGTCAAACAGGCAAATTTTGCTATGGAAGAAGGCAAGATTACTGCTATTATCGGAGAATCTGGCAGTGGAAAAAGCACTTTGCTCAAACTGATATACGGCCTTCTGGAGCCTTCGACAGGAGAAATTAGATACCGAGGTTGGCTTGTTCCGACTCGTAAAGATAAACTGATTCCCGGACATGATGCCATGAAACTGGTTTCTCAAGGTTTCGATGACTTAAATCTATATGCAAAAGTTTGGGATAATATTGCTTCGCAACTCCCTAACACCAATCTCAGCCTGAAACAGTCCAAAACACAAGAAACGTTGGAAAGGTTAAAAATAGCGCACCTTGCACAACAGCGTGTGGCGGATCTCAGCGGTGGTGAAAAACAACGCGTTGCCATCGCACGCGCTTTGATTAACGAGCCAGAAGTATTATTAATGGACGAGCCGTTCAACCAAGTTGATGCTGCATTTCGTGATGCCTTACAACAAGACATACGTAATATTGTAACCGAAACAGGATTAACAGCTATATTGGTCTCGCATGACCCTGCAGAGGTGTTGGCTATGGCTGATGAGCTAATCGTCATGAAGCAAGCGCAAATTATTGAGCAAGGGAAACCTGACACATTGTATTACATGCCCCAACATCCTTACACAGCCCAACTATTAGCAAAAAGCAACATCTTAAATCCGAAGCAAGCCTCAGCTTTTGGTATCAGCACGACCAACACCATTGCTATACACCAAGAGGACATCCACTATACAATAGCTCCCCAAGGAAAATTCTGGGTTAAGGAAATCCTTTTCCGTGGATTTTATAAAGAGTTAATCATCACGGATGGAGAAAACCTTTTGCATACCATCATGCACCCCATCACCAACATACAAAGACATGATAAGGTGAACTTAAGGATAGAAAAGCACATTGTCTTTAATCAACAAAAGCGTTAAGAAAGACTTGCTTTATTCTTCCAAAGATTTTTCAATCAAGGCAATAAGCTCATCAAACTCCTCTGCGCTATAACCAATAGATTGGTAGATGATTTTCCCTTCCTTATTGACCAACACATTGCGAGGTATTAACGACTCTGCAAACAGAGAAAACACTTCACGTCTCAAGTCTGGGTAAACCGGAAAAGTATATTTATTATTTGCCATAAAAGGATCAAGTTTATCCCAGCCTTCCTCTCGTGCTAATACCATTACCTCGAAATCAGCTCTTTCTCCCCACTTCTCCCACACCTCTTTTTGCAAGCGAGGAAGTTCTTGTCTACACGGTGGACACCAAGTGGCAAAGAAGTTCAACAAGACGACTTTTCCTTTCATTGCGCCCATCGGCATAGGCTCATTCTTTTTATTCTCAACAGTAAATAACGGCACTTTCTCGCCTACTGCAACTTTCCACTCCTCTTGTGCCTTTAATTGCACTGCACAAATCACTGCGCACAATAACAGGATTACTCTTTTCATTCTATATTTTTTAACTATTTAGACAAAAATAACCTTTATTTTAGATTTTTCAACCAAGCAAACAGAGCATCTGACCATTTCCTCTTATCAGTTTTATTATGAAGACCAAACCCATGCCCGCCCGTTTCATAGATAAATATATCATTCGGGATACTAATCTCGTCCAACGCCGCTTTATAACGAAATGCATTGGCAATAGGCACAGCCTTATCATCTTTTGCATGTACCAAAAATGTTGGAGGAGTCTTTTCTGAGGCCTGTTGCTCCAACGAGAAATAATGTATATCTTCTTGATTTGGTTCTTCACCAATCAAGTTTTTCTTCGAGCCTTGGTGAGTTATCTCCTCCTCCATCGAAATCACTGGATAAATCAAGATCGAAAAATCAGGAGCTAAGTTTATTCTTTCACTAGTCTCAATCTTCACATCATCATAATGATTGGATAAAGTCGCTGCAAGATGTCCACCCGCTGAAAATCCAAGAACACCAACCCGATCTAAATCATAATGCTCTCGTATATATTGCATTCCTCTTTGCGCATCCTGTAGGGGAACAATCTTACGATTGGTCATATTCTCGTCCTTAGGCATACGATAATACAACACAAATGCACTATATCCCTGCTCATTAAATGCCTTAGCAACCTCATGTCCTTCATGGTCGAGTGCCACCATCCCATACCCACCTCCCGGAATGACCAATACTGCACGGCTTGCATTGGGCACTTCATATTTATATAATGCCGGAATATGCTCATCACCCAACTCAGCTACTGATTTGGTTGCATTCGGAATAGCTGCATCATAAAGCGCAACCTTTTCTTGCGCAAGCGTATAGTAATTTATCAACACCACAAAAAATACAGTATAAATAAGTTTCATATTTTATCCTCTTGTCTTTCGTGCTATTTATTGATTAGCAACTATGATTAAATCCAGATCTTTCGACGGAAGATTAAATTTCTCTGCCACATCCTTATTAGTCAGCATGCCCTGATAAAGGTAAATCGCACTACGGATGCACTGATTTGCCCAAATCATATTGTTCATCCCTCCCTTTTCACCTATCTGCAACAAAAGTGGCGTAAAAATATTGGTCAATGCATAAGTCGCTGTACGTGCCACGCGTGACGCTATATTAGGCACACAATAATGTATCACATCGTATTTACGGAATACCGGTTTATCATGAGAGGTTACTTCTGATGTTTCAAAACAACCTCCTTGGTCGATACTTACATCAATCAGCACCGAATTTGGTTTCATCTCCGAGACAGTATCTTCCGATATAATACAAGGCGATCGACCATTTGTAGCACGCATAGCACCGATTACTACATCACAGGATTTTACTGCTTTATTAAGGATAAAGGGCTGGATAACTGAAGTAAAAACTCTACTCCCCACATTATTCTGCAACCTCCGTAAACGATATACAGAATTATCAAACACTTTTACCTGCGCCCCCAAAGCGATAGCCGTACGTGCCGCATACTCACCCACCGTTCCTGCGCCAATAATTACCATTTCCGTTGGTGGAACGCCTGTAACACCTCCCAACATTAATCCCTTGCCATCGAACACATTGCTCAGATACTCCGCAGCAATCAAAACCGATGTTGCCCCAACGATCTCACCCATCGCACGCACCACCGTCAAATGCCCTCCTTCATCTTTCAAATACTCATAAGAAAGCGCTGTAATCTGTTTTTTCATCAATGCTTGCAATACTTTCAAATCCATGAGCGAGGGCTGATGAGAGGACATGAGCACTTGCTTATTTTTCATCAACTCTACTTCTGCCAAAGTCGGTGCAGCAATTTTAATCACAATATCACATTGAAAGACTTCTTTTTTGTCAAAACTTATCTGCGCGCCCTGTTCACTATAGTGTCGATCCAAAAAGTTAGAAGCTTCTCCTGCACCGGTCTCCAAAACGACCTCATGCCCACAGGCCACCAACAGAGCCACAGAAAGGGGTGTCAACGGCACTCGGTTTTCTTGGAAAGAGATTTCTTTGGGAATTCCTATTTTTAAAGAATGCTTCCCTGCTCCCATACGCATCATTGCTTCCTGCGGCTGCAAAATTGCCTTTTGAGCTATTTTTGAAATATCATTCATCACTTACACTAATCATTAATACAAATAGTGAATTTACCTATTATTCTGCTAATATTGAGATTTAATTCTATAAATATTTTATTTTTGTATAAATTTAAAGTTTAGGATCTAACCTTGAAAAGATGCAAAGATTCCCTATTTTAAATCAAATTGGTATTGTCCCAAGATGGACAATATTTATTTGTGATTTAACAGTCTCTTCGATTGCATTCATATTCGCTTATACACTCTTCTATTCCTTTAATTTGAATGCATACGATCGACCTTCATTCGGTTTGGAGTTTATATACTGTTTATCTATTACAGCTATTTCTTTTTCGGTATTTAGATTATACTCTGGTATTGTACGATATACCAGTGCAGTCGATTCTATTCGTATCTTATCCACAATTCTATTTAACCTCATTCTATTCTTCATTCTCAAAGTAGTCTCTTTTGCATTTAACATACCTTCACTTCTCCCTACCAATTTAATCATTATTTACAGTCTATTTACATTCACAGGACTAACGACCTACCGTACATTAATTAAGATTTTCTTTCAATATTCTAAATCTATAGGTCCTGACAAACAAAATGTTGTAGTATATGGAGCAGGAGATTTAGGGATCGCCGTTAAGAGAACCTTTGATCATGATGTAAAATCCAACAAGTTTATCATAGCTTATATAGACGATGATGATAATAAGATAGGAAAATCCATTGATGGGGTTAAAATATTCAGTTCTAGCAATTTTGATAAACTAATAGATAAAATGCAGATTGATGAACTAATCTTTGCCTCTCACAATATAAATACCGAAAACAAGGACAAAATTGTCGAGGCATGTTTGGAGCATCAAATCAATGTATTGACGTTACCTCCTGTAAATGAAATTATCAACGGCAACCTTTCACCCAATCAGATTAAAAAAATCCGGATAGAAGATCTTCTGGAGCGTTTACCTATCCAACTCCCTTTTGAAAACATTTCAGAACAGCTTACGGGAAAACGGATTTTAGTTACGGGTGCAGCGGGTTCAATCGGCAGTGAAATAGTCCGGCAATTAAGCAAATTCAATCCACAACTGATTATCCTGTGTGATCAAGCGGAGTCTCCCTTACATACCCTACAGCTTGACATGCAAGATCAGTTCAAGAACCAGCTTTATCATGCATTTATTGCCGATGTAAAAAATGAGGAACGAATGCGTATATTATTCGAAAGCCTTCGCCCTCAATATGTTTACCATGCAGCAGCCTACAAGCATGTGCCTATGATGGAGAACCATCCTGTAGAAGGAGTTTTAACCAACGTAAAAGGCACCTATACTGTCGCAAATCTTGCCGTTGAGTTTGAGGTTTCCAAATTTGTTTTCGTTTCTACGGACAAGGCTGTCAACCCAACCAATGTAATGGGCGCAACGAAACGTATAGCCGAAATCTATGTACAAGCACTAAATCACCACTTAAGCCAGAAATCTTCTCAGCAGAAAACACGTTTCGTGACGACTCGCTTTGGAAATGTGTTGGGATCCAATGGCTCTGTTATCCCTCGTTTTCGTGAACAGATTGAAAAGGGCGGCCCAGTAACGGTCACTCATCCAGAGATAACCCGCTACTTTATGACTATTCCGGAGGCTTGCCAATTGGTTATTGAGGCTGGTTGCATGGGCAATGGTGGTGAGATTTATGTATTCGATATGGGTAAATCCGTAAAGATTGTCGATTTAGCAGAAAAGATGATCAAACTTTCTGGCCTTACCCCTTATAGAGACATCGATATTAAATTTACAGGGCTACGTCCGGGTGAAAAACTCTATGAAGAATTACTCAACGACTTGGAAAATACCGTACCAACACATCATAAGAAAATTATGATTGCTCGTGTTCGCCAAAACGATTTTGATATGGTCAACCAACAGATACAAGCTCTTTTGAACAGTACTAAGGCACATGATAGCATGGAGATGGTTAGGCAAATGAAATGTATGGTAGCCGAGTTCAAGAGTCAAAACTCGATATACGAACAATTGGACAAAGAGCTATCTCCTCGCGTTAACTAAGAAAACACGAAGAGATTTTTCATTAAAACTTGCAATAAACTTTTAAAAGTGTATTTTTGCGTTCCATATTATTTATTATACGATAATAACAAATGTCAAACGCAAAAGTAAATCCAACTGAACCTAAAAAATCATCGGGTTCATTTTTTCAGGACAATCAAAGAAGCATAACCTTTATCGTTGGAGGTATCTTTGTGCTAATTGTATTGTACTTTGGGTATCAAAGACTATATTTAGGACCACGCGCTGAAAAAGCTGCAAACCAAATCTACAAAGCCGAAGAGTTTGCGGCAATCGATTCTTTGCAAAATAAAGCTATCGAAGGTGATGGTTCATTCTTGGGCTTCAAGGAAATTGCTGACGAATATTCCAACACCAAATCGGCAAATATTGCCAGCGCTTATCTTGGTGGCTTATACCTTCGCCAGGGCAACTATCAGGATGCTATCAAATATTTACAGAAATATTCGGATACAGGAAGCGAAATCTTGGATCCGTTGGTAACGGGATTGATTGGGGATGCTTATTCCGAATCAAAAGATTATAAGAACGCCGCCAATTATTATAAAAAAGCAGCTGACAAAAGCAGTAACAGCTACACAACGCCTCTGTTCTTAAAGAAGTTAGGCTTGGTTTACGAAGCTTTGGAAGATTTCAAAAATGCTGAAAAAACATACCAAACGATTAAAACAGATTATCCGGAAAGCCCTGAGGCCAGCATGATTGATGGCGCGATTGCAAGAGCACAGGCTAAACAATAAATTTTTGTCAAAAAACCTTAAAAGGGCTGCTTCATAAAAAAGCAGCCTTTTTGTATTTATCTTTTTTATCTTTGCCCCTATGTCAAGTAGTTTAAAAAATTTATCCGACTTCTCCCATATGGAAGTCGGAAATGCCCAAGGATTAAAGTTTGCCATTGTTGTTTCCCAATGGAATGCACAAGTTACAGGCGCATTGCTTAATGGCGCTTTGGAAGGTTTGGCTAAGCATGGAGCTGTTGAAGGTGATGTTGAAGTGGCAAACGTTCCGGGGAGCTACGAATTAATTTCGGGTGCAGATATTGTCCTACGTAACGATGAATTTGATGCTGTTATTTGTTTGGGCTGTGTTATACAAGGTGAAACCAAGCATTTTGATTTTATCTGTGATGCAGTTGGTCATGGCATTGCCAATGTAGGTCTAAAATACAACAAACCCGTTATCTTCGGTGTACTAACCACCGACAATTTAGAACAGGCTTTGGATCGCGCAGGCGGTAAACATGGCAATAAAGGCGAAGAAGCTGCTATTACAGCTATCCAGATGGCACTGCTAAGCAAAAAATATAATTGATATTAAATTTTCCCTAACTTTACCAGTATGAGACGTTATTTTATAGCAATTATTGGTTTTCTTTTCATAGGATCGATTTTTCTGTCTTCGTGTTCCTCTCAGCAACAATGTGCGGCTTACAGCACATATCCTAAGAAGAAGCATAGAACGAGATAGCAAATATGAAAAACAAACTGTTAACACTTGCTTTTGCAATATTGTATATCTGTCTTCAACCTTGCTTGGGGCAGGGATCCGACTTACTGTGGAAGGGAGTTGGGGGCAAGGAGAAATGGGAACAGACCACATACATCCTGTTCACAGTCAACGGCAATGGTTCAAAATACATACAAGATGGCCGTCGTTTCCTTATCCACCGCTCATCAGGTCGAGCTCGTTTTGAAGGAAGAACGGAAAAAGGAAGTAACCTTGTTGTCCTCTTCAATTACAAGACCGGCAAACTCAAAAAATATTATATTAATGGAGAAGAAATTTCTTCTTCAAGTGAGATTCAAGAATCTTTTAATAAGGTTCAAGAGCAGTTTCAACGGGATAACGAGTTTCTTTTTTTATCTACCAAAACGGAGCTACACCAAGCTAAAAGTAAGGTATCTTCCCGTATCGTCAACGCAGAAAAGTTATTATCCATTCCCATTCAGCTACCTCATAACAATATTTCAGGAGAATTACTCTTTCATCCAGAAACTGGGTGGATTAAGCAGATTTCTGAAAGCAACGGCGGAACATACTTGGTGAATGGCTATAAAGATATTGGCGGAGGGATTTATCTTCCTACTGTTTTCAAAAATGTACAGAACAGTAATAAAAGTATTATTTTTCCTACTGTAGCAGCTTTTACAGACATGCAGGAAGAAAAGTTTACACAACTGTAATTAAAAAAAATATAAAAGGCGGCTACACCTCATAAGTATAGCCGCCTTTTATATTTCCTCACCGATCTTTTTATTCTTGATAAGTAGAGACCAAGCTTGTTCGTCCCAAAGCATCCACCGTTGCGAACTGCACTTTCTGCCCCTGTTTCAATTCTAAAGGAACGCTGTACTGTGGGCTATTTTTTGATGGTACGTTTCCATCTGTAGTATAATGAATCGCAAATCCTGGGAACTCGACATTCGCATGCAGTTTTCCGTCAATCTTTTTCACACCTACAGCAGGCAAACGGAAATTCAACCCATCTTCCACTTTCTGTAATTCATTCAACCCGACCTTCTGGATAAATGCAGAATAATCTGTATTGAAGTCCTCGATCTTAAATATTTGTTCATCTTCGTAGGTGGCTTTTGGAGACCAAGCTCGTTGTGCCAACGCAAAGAGCCGTGGGAATACCATATAATCCATTCGTTCACTGTCCACAATTGTCTCAGCCCATAAACCACCTTTCACCCCTACTAAGTTTTTCTTTCCTTCTTCAGTAAGTATAACCTTGTCCGCAAATCGCTCCTTTCCAAACTTCGCTCCGTTCACAGTGTGTTCAATATTAGCAAAAAAGGCTTCGGGTAAGAATAAAAAAGACTGGTACAAGTCTGCATAGGAAGCCCATTTAAGACCAGGCTCTGCAAAATTAGTATCCCATGCCATATCAAAATAATTATTATTAGCACTGATATAGACAGTTTCGTACCCTGCATTCGCTAATCGATAGGCCAAATCCTCTTGCCCTCCACCGATTAGGTTATTCCATACATCCAGTTGCATCTTTCCTCCAGATAAAGCATCATTCACCACCATACCTTTTCCTCTGTTCACCATGCCGAACTCTTCCCAACCTGCCATTTGCAAACCTTTCTCTTTGGCCAAGGCATTCACTTTGGCAACATAATAGGGCCATACATCATAGACAGATTTCATTCCTTCCGACTTCATCAAATCTTGGATTTTAGGCGATTTCTCCCATACACCATTAGGGACTTCGTCTCCTCCCATAGAAATCTTTTTCAATTCCACACCAGCTTCAGCATACATCGCCTTAATATCATCAATCACTACACCTAAAAAAGTGTAAACAGATGGCAGTGCCACATTCATCACATTATCTGTGAAATACTGCACCGAACTATAAACCGATTTATCATCCAAGTCTCTCAACATAAACTCTTCTGCTTTCGCTCGATTCCCCTCCTCTATAAACCTTTGATAACGTACATCCATCGCCTTAATCGAAGCACGTGCATGCCCCGGTGTTTCGATTTCAGGCACTATTGTGATATGTCTTGCCTTAGCATACTGCAAGATTTCTATGAAATCAGCCTTGGAAAGATACTGCGCATCTGTACGAACACCTCCCGAACCGTACGCAGGCTGAATACCTTTGGCATCTCTATACAAAGGCGTCCGTCTTGCTCCGATTTCGGTAAGTTCCGGCAATGAAGGCATTTCTATCCGCCAACCTTCATCATCACTAAAATGCAGATGGAAAGTATTCAATTTATACCGGGAAAGCATATCCAAATATCTCAAAATGGTTTGCTTATCTTTGAAGTTCCGTGCAATATCCATCATAAATCCACGATACGCATAACGTGGAGCATCTTGAATACGGGTATATGGCAACCTAATGGCAGATGACCGAAAATCTTCTGGATTCAGCAAAGACCGTAATGTCTGTATAGCATAAAAAACACCCGTACCCGTACTGGCTTCTACAGTTATTCCATCCTTATCCACACACAGAATGTATCCCTCATTAGGTTGTCCCTCCAAATGAATAACCCGAATAGCTGCCTTTTTTTCATCCCCTTCATAGAATTGCACACCACTCAGTTCTTCCGCAATTTTTTGTAAATGCGGCATCTCTTCCGCAAAAATTGGATCTACCCAATAAGATGACGCACCGTTCAATACATACTCACCATCCGACACATCCATTGACAAAGGTCTTGGTAATACCCGTTGGGGTGATACAGGCACTTGTCTATTTACATTCTTGTCGTATAAAGCTGCCCAAAAATGATTTTCTTCAGTGACGCCCAGTTTTAACGGCTCTACATGTAGTTCAATAGGGTAATAGCGTTCGGTATTTTGACGATGTTGCAAATAAAATCCATTAGGCACTGTCGATTGGTTAACCAAAGCGTATTTTGACGTATAGGTCATCACCAAGGAATCCTTTGCCGGTATAAATAAACCCTCCTTAAACGCAGTCTTAAAAAGATTTCCTGTCTCATCTTTAATACTGTATGTTTTTTCGTCTCGCTCTAATATAGGGAAAATCGCATTGAACCAAAGATCCATATCTTTCAACTCCAGCTGCTGTTCACTGTTATTTTTCAAAACCAAGTGTAAATCTAGATTATCCCTCCCATTATAATCGGCAGTCTTTCGCCAATGTAAGGATAAGTCCCTCGAATAATCTTGCGCTATCCCAGGCAAGGTCAATCCAACAAGCATAAACGATGCTAAAGACAATATATGATGTGTTTTTTTCATGTTCATTCTAAAATCGTAATAACTTTAAAAATACGTAAAATTTTTAGCAATACATTTTTTTTAAATTTATTTTGCACAATGAACAAACATTCCTATATTTGCACACCGAAACACAAAAACGGCCCGTTCGTCTAGGGGTTAGGACGCAAGATTTTCATTCTTGAAACAGGGGTTCGATTCCCCTACGGGCTACCGAGAGGCTCCAAAGAGAGCCAAGAAGATTCAAAAACCGCCTTTAAATAC
>Ga0079224_100002922_pt1 | contig 21198 bp, 22 predicted proteins | sample Stecom2015_FD_80414 | JGI IMG/M metagenome (GOLD analysis project Ga0079224, IMG submission 80414) | Agricultural soil microbial communities from Utah to study Nitrogen management - Steer compost 2015 | ecosystem: Environmental > Terrestrial > Soil > Agricultural land | place: USA: Utah...
GTCCGCCAGGACCGTCCGAATGTTGTGTCCCCCGACATCCGCTGCAATATATCGTTTCATTCCAGAATTTGCTGTTTTATTCAGTCGGTATGATATCGATCATCCGGGCTTTTCTCATTTGCATCACGAAGTCATACAGGCGGTCTTCGGCAGGTTCGACCTGTTCACCAAACCGGTATCGCATCGATTCAATGATGGTCGCTGCCTGTGTATTCCCGTCGCAATGTTTCCATACGAGGGTGCCTATTGCATCCAGTCGAATCCGGTAGTCGGAAAGGCGTAACGTGGCTGCCAGCCACTTCCCAAAGCGGTTCTTCCCAAATCGTGGCCGATAGACAATTGTGGTTTTCTGGTCGAGCTCTTGCCATTCCAATTTCCTCTGGAACCGGCACGTCAAAAAGCGTCGATCAACGGGCATCAGTCAACCTTGACTCCCGGCGCTGCTCCTTTTTCAGCCGCCTGCAGGGGGATTCTAACGAGGGCATACAGCAATGCGACGAAGACCAGCATCCCAAGCCAGGGGTTCTGGGCGATGCCCGGGATTACGGGTAGACCAATCGTGGTGGAGCCAAGCACCCAGAATGCGAGAAGAACGGCCATCAGAGCCTCTCCTGCAATAAAGCCTGAAGAGAGCAAGACTCCGGCGTTTACCGCGCTAGTCCTTTCCGTGTCACTCAACTTTCTCTGGGTAAGTCTGTGGTCAAGCAAGAGGCGAATCAGGCCGCCTACGAAAATGGCGGCGGTCGAGTACATGGGAAGATACATCCCGACGGCAATCAGCATTGGAGAAGGGGCATTGATAAGGATTAACGCTATAGCAAAAAACATCCCCGCGATTACAAGAGGCCAGGCCATGTCGCCGCCCACGATTCCTCTTGACATGAGGGCCATCAACCCTGCTTGAGGTGCCGGGAGTTCGGCACTTCCAATCTTGTATACGTGGTCCATAGCCATCATGGGCCAGACCAGGACCAGAGAGGCAATAACCACACCGATAATCTCGGCAACTTCCATTTTCCAGGGAGTCCCGCCGAGGATATGACCTACTTTGAGGTCCTGGATCATGTCGCCGGCAATTCCGGCGGCACAGCAGACCACGCCGGCAACCCCGAGCACACCGAGAATTCCGGCCTCGCCGGTGACTCCGATCATTACCATGAGTACGGCCGATATAAGCAGCGTGCTCAGCGTCAAACCGCTGATCGGGTTGTTAGAGCTACCCAGGAGCCCGACCAGGTACCCGGCCACTGCGGCGAAGAGGAAACCAAGAACGATCATGATCACCGTCAAAATCAGGGAACCGGCCAGGGACTGACTGAAGTACCAGTAAAGAAGAAAGAGGGGAACGGCCAGGACGCCAACTGCGATTCCGGCTTTCTTAAAATCAAGATCGATTTCCAGGCGATTGGTTTCCCGGGTTCCTGTTTTGGCAGCCTGGAGATCACTTACCGCTTTTGAAATACCGGTGACAAGCGAGCTACGCAGGCGAAAGAGGGTGTAGAAGGCGGCTATGATCATTGTTCCTACCGCCAGAGGCCGCACCTGCTTTAGCCAGATCTCCTCGCTAAGCCCGATCCACGCTTCATGGCCCGAAATCCCTTCCGTCAAGGAAGGATTCAGGAACAGACTGACGGGGACCAGTAGCAGCCAGCCCATCAGGGCACCGCTGAAGAGCACGGCTGAGATGCGTGGCCCTACGATGAACCCCACTCCCACCAGGGCGGGCGACGCCGCCGGAGAGGAGAGCAAAATGCCGCCGTAATAGCTGATCTGTTGGCCGGCCAACTCGATCCGGGAGGTGCCCAGTTCCCAGAAGGTTCGTGTATGGTCGGCAACAATTTGGAGGCCATTACTGTTCTTGATCAGCTCCCAGAAGCCCGCCAGCCCCATAGCTGAAAAGACATAGCCGGCCCCTGTCTGTCCACCCTGCCCGGCTTTGGTCAGCTCCCCCGCGGCGACACTCTCGGGAAAGGGCAGCTCCGCTTCCTCCACCAGTGTTCTTCGCAGGAAAATGATGAAGAGTACCCCCAGCAGTCCTCCGATCAGCATGATCGCGGTACTTTCGAGGTAGTGCAGTTCATCCCAGACCCCGCTGATCACGAACGCCGGGATAGTAAAGATGGCACCCGCCACAAGAGCCTCACCAACAGAGGCCGTAGTTCGCGCGATATTCTCTTCCAGAATTGAACCGCCGGTAACCCGTAAAGCCGCCATTGCCACTACGGCGGCAGGAAAGGTGGCAGCTACCGTTAAGCCCGCTTTCATTCCCAGGTATGCATTGGCGGCTCCCAGGATTACGGCCATAATGACACCAAGAGTGACCGCCTTCAGGGTCAGTTCGGGCAGATTTCTTTCTGCGGGCACAAAGGGCTTGAACTCCGTTCTATCGGGCGCCTTGGGGGGAGTAGGTTCCTTCATTCAGGCCTCCTGATCGATCAATTCGAACAAAGTACTGACGGAGTCGGAAATCTAGCATGAAACGATCAGGCTCACAAGCTGAAGGGACGACGGTTGAGGCATCGCCGAACGGTCTGGGGCTGGCCTTCGTTTCCTGGCTATTTTGGCGTGAAGAGATGTACAAGGCCTCCACTGCAGAGGGACAGATCGATGCCAGGATATTGAATGAATCAATGCCGGGAGATTGATAGCGCGGATTCCGAAGGGGATTCCTCAAGGCTCGAGCGCAATGTGATTGCTCAAATAATTGCGAGTAACGAGATCCCAATAATCCTCGTAGGGTGCCTTCTTATGGGACCGGATCAATTCCTCTATTTTTTGAGCGAGCGATGTCACGTAATACCCGTCTACCGCGTCCGGATGTCGACCGAATCCATACCAGAAGTTGAAAAAGCTGCGAATCAGGAGGCTCTGGTTAGAAAGCGGCAAAGATTCAAGATTAGACAGGTAGGCTTTCAATGCATCCTGGCGATGGAGATAAAACTCAACGTTGGACGCATAAAAGACTGAGACGATTCGGTCATGCTCCCGCAAATAATTGCCGATTGCACGGATCGTTTTGGGACCAGCGAGATCACCCACCACCGGTATGATTCGATTCTCTTCGTGAAGTGTTCTCAAGATCTGATAACTCTCTTCCGACTCCAGATAATGGAGCTTCCTGCCGAGCAAGTCGGTTTCATTCATGAGGTTACGAAGAGTAGGAAACACACTCAGTGTCCTGCCGCGAGGCATGCGGTAACGGATTTCGAATCCTTCACTGAAGAATGCGAGCGCAATTTTCAGACAGTGGGATCGTTGCCGTGGCTCCAGGATCTGCGGTGATCTCTCGAGAGCGGCCCTCCAGAGTCTTTCGAAATTGGATTCAAAATAGGCAGCAGATGGCTGCAAGCGGTCAAAAAAGTCTTGCAGCTCAAGTGCCCCGGCTCTCGGGTCCGGCTTGAAATCCCTGGGCAGTGGACGGCCCAGGAGTAGGGAAAGGTATTCCCAGCGATTGGATGCCGCCAAGAACAGTTCTTTCAAATAAAGATGATGGAGTCGATTGTCCGACCGTATATCCACGATAAAGGCCAGCGACGGGCGGGAGTGTGCAATGTAAGTGAAATTCTGGGCCGGCCCCACTCCTACATAGGCCTGATCAGGTGTGCGGAACTGCTGCAGCTTGGGGACCACGTGTAGAAATGAAGTCTCGTTTGACAACAGGTTGTCGCTTGGGAAAAAGCCGGCCGGTTCGCTAAGCTCGATCGACAGGCGCTGAAATTCCTCAGCGCTTATTCCCTGGGCTTGGAGGACAAAAAGGCCGACCGGTTGACAGGCGCAAAGCAGAAGAACGGTCGCGAGTAGTCGAGCCAGGGGATGATTGGTAGACTTCATAACTGTAAAGATAAACAGGCCTCTATCTCAAGTTGCGGTGCTTCGCGACACTGCCCGGATGCTGAATACTGCCATTGCAGCCGACTGTCTGAAAGTTTACCAGATGAGGACAGCCGGGTCTCAGGTTACGATATCAGTCTAACGCACCGTTCTGGAAGGAGAAAAACTAATGGATCCAATTATTGCTCCAAGTGCACAATTGCTACACATCAGCGACCAATTGTTCCATAAAGGGTTAACCGATCTCGATCGAGAGTCCTTGCTGAAAAGGTGTGGTTCTGAGTCGAATCCAATCATCTGGATTGCGGGACACCTGACACTTTCCCGATGCGGGTTGGCAAGGCTGATCGGGCTTGAAGTCGACCATCCATGGGCCGACCTGTTTGCCCGGAGTGCGAAAGTCACCGACGATCTTGCTTATCCGGAGATCGGTGAGATTATCAGCGTCTGGGATGATGTCAGTCCGCAACTCATCTCTCGCCTGGAAAATATGACGGGCGAGCAGTTGTCTTCCCGAGCAGGCCGCGATTTTCCGATCGCAGACAAAAGTCTTCGTGGGGCAATTGCCTTCATGGCATGGCACGAATCCTACCACCTCGGCCAGATTGCCTTTATCAGGAAATGGTTGGGACTGGGTAGTTTTGTGGGTTGATTAGCTGACGCTGGCGGAAAGCGATGCTGAATGGCTGTACCGTTTCAGCCTTCCAGAGGCCGACTGCAAACCCGAACGAAGATCGAAGGCAGCCCGGCCTGCAGCTAGGGAGGTGAATAGAGGAAGGGAGGTGAATAAATGAAGGCAGAACCTTCCACAATGGACATCGATCCAGAGGAGTTCCGCCGGCTGGGTCGCATGGCGATTGACTGGATTTCCGACTACCTGGCCGAAATTGATGGCTATCCTGTTCTCTCACGGGTGAGGCCGGGAGAGATACGTCAGCAACTGGGAGATCACCCTCCGGAAGATGAAGAAGGTCTTGACCAGATACTGGCTGATTTTCAAAAAACGATCATTCCCGGAATAACCCACTGGAATCATCCAGCCTTTTTTGCCTATTTCCCGATTACAGGATCAGGTGCTGGGATCCTGGGAGAATTATTCTCTGCGGCCTTGAATGTAAACGGGATGCTCTGGAGGACCTCGCCTGCGGCAACCGAGTTGGAGGAAACCGTCTTGGCATGGCTGCGCGAGATGCTTGGACTTCCGTCCTCGCTATGGGGGATCATCTACGACTCGGCTTCCATGTCGACCTTCCACGCCTTGGCTGCAGCACGGCAGATTGCCGGCGGTTCCACAATGAGAACGGCAGGTATCCAGAATCGAGACCGGCCTTTGCGTTTGTATACCTCGGAACAAGCCCATTCATCGGTCCAAAAGGCAGCTCTTGCTCTTGGTCTGGGCCTGGACAACGTCCAGTTAATCCCCGTGGATCGCCATTATCGGATGGGTGTTTCTGAGCTTCGTACAGCTGTACAGCGTGATCGAGACGGCGGCTTCCAGCCGATGGCGGTTGTTGCCACCATCGGGACAACTTCGACGACGAGTATCGATCCAGTTCCTGAGATTGGAGCTTTTTGCCGCGACTCAGGTATCTGGTTGCACGTCGACGCTGCCTATGGCGGCTCGGCGGCTGTTGTCCCGGAGATGCGCTGGGTTTTAGATGGATGCGAGCTGGCCGATTCGATCGTCGTCAATCCCCATAAGTGGCTGTTCACGCCCATCGATATCAGTGTTCTTTACACGAACAATCCCCGAGTTTTGAAGGAGACATTTTCGCTGGAAGCGCACTATCTCCAGACCTCCGAAGGAGAGACGGGAACCAATTACATGGACTATGGGTTGTCTCTGGGTCGCCGATTCCGAGCGCTTAAGCTCTGGTTTGTCCTTCGCTATTTCGGGCGGCGCGGACTGGCCAACCGCCTGCGCAAGCATATGGAATGGGCCCGCCAACTGGCGGAACGAATCGACTCGCATCCAAATTTTGAGAGGCTGGCTCCGGTCCCATTCAGTACGGTATGTTTTCGGCTTAATCCCAAAAGCCGTTCCTTGCCTCCTGCCCTACTCGATGATTTGAACGAGCGACTGATAGGTACAATCAATGCTTCCGGGCAGTGTTACCTTTCACACACACGACTGGAAGGACGTTTCGTTCTCCGCATGGCGATCGGGAATCTGAGGACACAGTTTCATCATATTGATCAAGCATGGGAAACTATTCAGAGGGAAGCCAGGCGACTGTTAACTGAAGTGGCAAGCTGAAGTTCTACTTGCCAGCCAGTTCCTCTTCCACAGCTTTAGAAAGTTCTTCAAACGAAATCGCACCGCTGAAGGGGCGGCCGTTCACGAAGATAGCTGGAGTGCCGGAAACTCCGGCGAGTAGGCCGGCGGTGACGTCCTCCTGGACGTCTTCCGTGTATTTGCCAGAATCGAGGCATTCCTCGAAGGAGGATAGATCGAGTTCGAGCGTGACTGCTTTCTCCTTGAGATGTGCCACGGTCAAATGCTGCTGATCTTCAAACAACAGGTCGTGCATCTCCCAAAACTTCGCCTGATCGCCCGCACAGAGAGAGGCTTCAGCCGCCTTTTGAGCATTGGGATGGATGCTCCTTAGGGGAAAATGTCGGAAAACGATCCGGACCTGGTCACCATAGGATTCCTTCACCTGCTTCATCGTATTAGTGAACTGCGAGCAATAGGGGCATTCGAAATCGGAGAATTCCACGATGGTAACAGGCGCATTCTCCGGCCCGAGAGCAGGTTTACCATTGGTGTCGATGTCGAAACGCAACGGTTCCAGATTCGATTCAACGCCATATTTTTCCCTCAATCCGGCAAGATAGTCGTCTAGCACTTTCTGTGATTGCTGGCGCGCGAGGAATGCCTTGATCTGGGGCAGAACGTCCTCCTTTGAGCCGCGAATCCTGCTCTTATTCTCCTCGTAGAACTTATCGGCCTCTGCGTCGCTCGGTTGTTCGGTCCTGGCCTGGATCTCTTTCTGGATCAGCTCATCCCGGCTGACTCCCTGCTCCGTCGCTTCCAGCTCGAGAAGACGCTCCGAAATCATCTGATCCAGGGTTTTCTCCAGAATTTCGTGGCGCTTCTTTTTCTGTTCTGCAGCAAAGCGGAGTTCCTCGTTTCTCAAAGATTCGAGCTGAATGGCAGCTCGCAGTTCAATCTCAGATCGCGTGATCTGTTCGTCGCCGATCTCGGCCAGAACGTCGTTCCGGTCGTCATTATTGCCGGCCTGGGAGAAAATCACGCCGCTTTGCAGTAGAAGAATGGAAAGGACCAACCCGCTCGCTCGATAAAGTCGATTTTTAAACATAGAGCCTCGTTGTGTAGTGTTTCACCGGCACTCCAGATCAACCTTCATCAGGATTCATGAACATTCAGGGAACTGGCTTTTTCGCCTTGCGCCAGACGATCTTTGAAGTTCACAAGACAGTATACATTTTTCAAATGGTACCCCCGTTTCGATTCTCGTGTGAAACACACCTTCTTGCTGAGAGGAATAGGGTAGTTGATCGCAATTTGGCTATTTGACTATAGTAGGCCGTGATATGAAACCTATAACGCCAGCCGAGGGGTGGTTTGTTTCCCACCTCTATTATCGTGTTAACCGACGCCTGTGGGGAGCCACTGACCGGGATCAAAAGAAGGAAAGCCGTGAGCGTTTCGTTCGCTTGTGTCAGAACTTTCGCAACGTCGAGAACTGCCAACTGTATAGCTATTCGGTGTGGGGGCTGAAAGCTGATTTCGGGTTGATGCTCGTAGACCCGGAGCTCCATCACCTCAACCAATTTCAGAACGACCTGTTCGATATCTTTCCGGGAGGCGTGTTAGAGCCGTCCTACTCATTCAACTCGATGAGTGAGATCTCGGAGTACATCACCCAAGAGGAGGATTACGACCGCACTTTGCGGGAAAAGGACGGACTTGAGCCGGACTCTCCTGAATACCAGGAGAAGATGAAGAGTTTCCGGGAGCGAATGCAGGTTTACATCAACGACCGTCTCTATCCAAAGATCCCGGATCACGAGGTGATGTGCTTTTACCCGATGGACAAATCGCGAGGCGACGTCAACAACTGGTATCTGCTGGATTTTGAGACCCGGAAGAAGTATATGTCCGGACATGCGATTACCGGACAGGTCTATCGCGGAGATGTCAAGCAATTGGTAACCGGGGCCATTGGCCTCGAAGAGTGGGAGTGGGGGGTCACATTATTTTCCGACGATCCTTACTACTTCAAGAAGATCGTTTACGAAATGCGCTACGATGAAGCCAGTGCCCGTTTTGGCGTGTTCGGTGATTTCCTGATCGGAATCAGAATGGAGCCTGACCAGCTGCTTGAGAGACTCCGCCTGTAGAAACGTCATTCGCAATTTCGGACATGTAATGCTGAACCCGATGACCCAATCTAACCAATCCAAGGAGGAGCAGTAATCGATGGCCAGACCAGTGACACTTTTCACGGGACAGTGGGCGGATCTGAGTTTCGAGACAATTTGTGGAAAGGCGAAAGAGTTCGGATATGACGGCGTCGAGTTGGCCTGCTGGGGTGATCACTTCGAGGTCAAGAAGGCTAACGAAGATGACTCCTACTGTGACGGTCGTTGGGCGGTTCTCAAAGAGCATGGTCTGAGCTGTGCCGCCATCAGCAATCACCTGGTCGGCCAGGCCGTATGCGATCAGATCGACGAACGCCACAAGGCCATTCTACCGCCCTATGTGTGGGGTGATGGCGATCCGGAGGGAGTAAGGCAACGAGCTGCTGAGGAGATGAAAGCCACTGCTCGCGCCGCCGCCAGATTTGGCGTGAAGGTAGTCAACGGATTTACCGGAAGCAGTATTTGGCCTTACATTTATTCATTTCCCCCGGTTGACCCCGCGACCATTAAAGGAGGGTATGAAGATTTTGCCAACCGATGGCTTCCGATTCTCGATGTTTTCGAGGAAAACGGTGTCCGATTTGCTCTGGAAGTCCATCCCACTGAGATTGCTTTTGACATCGCTAGCGCTGAGCGTGCTTTGGACGCAGTGAATGGACATCCAGCTTTTGGCTTCAACTATGATCCGAGCCATTTCGGATATCAAGGCGTCGACTACATCGAGTTTTTGCGGAACTTTCGTGATCGAATCTACCATGTCCATATGAAGGACGTGGCATGGAGCAGCCGTCCTTGTCGGGCAGGCGTTTTCGGAGGACATCTCGACTTCGGGCACCCCGACCGTGTTTGGGATTTTCGGTCGCTGGGTCGAGGAAACATCGACTTCGAGGCCATCGTTCGAGTTCTCAATGAAATCGGTTACAGTGGCCCTCTTTCAGTAGAGTGGGAAGACCCGGGAATGGACCGTGAGCATGGAGCGGCTGAAGCAGCCCAATTTCTGCGAAGACTTGACTTTAAGCCGTCCGCGGTGGCCTTCGATTCTGCATTTGCTCGAGACAAGTAGCTTTTCAGAGGTCCAGGCCAACCCTCCTGTTGATGTGGATCAGTGATCCTCACTGACCCGTAGCCAGATAGAGCGTTGACGCGGGCCATCGAACTCGCAGAAGAAGACGCGCTGCCATCTTCCCAGCTGGAGTTTTGACCCGGAAATGAGCAGTTGCAGTGAGGAGCCGGTTATTGAGGAGAGAAAATGAGCGGGAGAGTTTCCTTCGACATGGTCAAAATGAACGCTCGGGACTGCTTTTGCAAAAGCGCGTTCAAGATCTGAAGCCACGTCAGGATCGGCTCCTTCATTGACGATCAATCCGGCTGTTGTGTGAGGGCAGTAAACGATACATAATCCCTCCCTTACACCCTGTTCGGAGAGACTGTCCTCAATCTGCTGTGTGATGTCGATTAGTTGGATTTTCCGCTGGGTAGAAACGTTGATGTGTTTGCTCATCTATCTAGGATAATCACTCAACGGCCGCTGACAAGGGGTTCAGGAACTTTGCAATTTGGCATCAAAAAATTGTCAGGGACTGGTCGGAGCCAGCCCTGCTACAGGGAGGTTTAGAGATGAAGCTGCGCAGCCGCAACTGGTTTGAAGGGACGAACCTTTACTCTTTTGTCCACCGTTCGTGGATGAAGGCAGAGGGCTTGCCTCACGATGTATTCGACGGTCGTCCGGTCATTGGAATTTGCAACTCCTGGAGCGAGTTGACGAACTGCAATGCACATCTTCGACTGGTGGCGGATGCAGTCAAGCGAGGAGTGTGGGAGGCCGGTGGGTTTCCAGTAGAGTTTCCTACCATCTCGCTTGGGGAAGTTCTGATTAAGCCGACCACTATGCTTTACCGCAATTTGATGGCTATGGACGTCGAGGAGATGATCCGGGCCAATCCCCTGGACGGCGTGGTCTTACTTTGCGGCTGTGACAAGACCACCCCGGCGCAGTTAATGGGGGCAGCCAGTGTCGATCTGCCTGCTATCATGGTACCCGGAGGTCCGATGCTCAAGGGGCGCTGGAAGCAGGAGCAGATCGGGTCGGGAACCGACGCCTTCCGGTTCTGGGACGAACTCAGAACCGGCAGAATCACGGAGGAAGAGTTTGTCGCGATCGAGTCGTGTATGTCGCGCAGCGCCGGACATTGCATGGTGATGGGTACGGCATCGACAATGACCAGCCTGGCGGAGGCGCTGGGCATGACGCTAACCGGATGCGCTAATATTCCGGCTGCGGATTCCAGACGGTATGCTATCGCTCATGAGACCGGGCGGAGGGCTGTTGAGATGGTCCGCGAAGGTCTTCGCCCCTCACAGGTGTTGACACGTAAAGCATTTGAGAATGCCATCCGGGTCCTGATGGCGATCGGAGGTTCAACCAATGCCATCATCCATTTGGTGGCGTTGGCGGGCCGTCTGGAGATCGACCTTCCGCTGGAAGACTTCGATCGGATCTCCAGAACCACACCGATGCTGGTGAATCTGAAGCCTTCAGGAAAGTATTTGATGGAGGATCTTTTCTATGCAGGTGGCATTCCGGCATTGATGAAGGAACTCGGAGATCTCCTCCACCTGGATGCACTGACCGTTACCGGCAAGACCATGGGAGAGAATCTGGTCAAGGCCGAAGTTTCCAATCCGGAGGTCATTCGTCCGCGCTCCAATCCCTTGATGGCTGAAGGGGGTACCGTGGTGTTACGGGGGAATCTCTGCCCGAATGGTGCCGTATTGAAGCAGACCGCGGCCAGCCCCGAGCTTTTGAACCATCGAGGACCAGCGCTGGTGTTCAAGGACCGAGAGGACCTGCTGTCTAGAATCGACGATCCAAATCTGCCGGTGGACAAAGACTCCGTCTTAATTCTTCAGAATGCCGGCCCAAAAGGTGCTCCTGGAATGCCGGAATGGGGCCAATTGCCGATTCCGAAGAAAATGCTGGAAGCGGGAGTTATGGATATGGTCCGAATTAGCGATGCCCGCATGAGCGGAACCTCTTACGGCACGGTTGTTCTGCACGTCACTCCCGAATCGGCGGTTGGAGGACCACTGGCGATCATCAAGGATGGAGACATGATCGCGTTGAATGTTCACGATCGAACCCTTCAGGTGGAACTCACCGATCAGGAAATCGAAAGTCGTTTGCGTGCCTGGCAAAGACCGGAACCGCACTATGATAGTGGCTACGGCAGGCTTTTTCTGGACCACGTTCTTCAGGCCGATAGGGGCTGTGATTTTGATTTCCTGCAGGGGCGGCGCCGTCGACCCGAACGCGATCTGCCGGCCCACTACGCTCGTATGGGGCACTCTTAGAGCACACTCTTCAATTGAGAAGCCCGTTGATCCACGTCCTCAAAGCAAGCCTTGAGGGGATTTGAATTGTGAGGAGACAGGGATGGCTCCGGCTTGACAGAATGTGCCGTCCGGCCTGATGGCCCGGTGACTATGACACACAACTTGAAAGTAAGGGGGGCGATTAGTTGAATCTTTCAGGGTGTCTCTGGTGCCAGTCGGTCAGGCGCTGGAAATGGGTCCCGAGACGGATCAGAACGTCTTCCCGGTGGTGCGCGGCGATCAATTGCATGCTGATGGGCAGGCCCTCCGCGCTGAATCCACAGGGTAAGGCTAAAGCTGGGATTCCCGCCATATTTTGAGGTGCAGTCATCCGTACTAAGCATCGGACAACATTTTCCTCGATGTCACCCGCACGGACCTTTTCGGTTCCGTGGGGAGGCGGTAAAACCGGGATGGTTGCACCCAGCAGACAATCGACTTGCTGAAAAATTTCCTGGAACTCGGCAGCTATGTGCGCTTTGACTTGTAAGGCTCGGGCAAGATCCAGTCCTGATATCCGGTACCCGGCCTTAAATCGATCCAGTACTCGCGGACCATAGTGCTGTGGCACGCTCTGGATGTAACGATCATGAAAGGCCAGCGCTTCGGCTCCGGCGATCATAGCTGAGGCCTCCAGGGCTGCTTCTAGCTTACTTATCGAGATTTCCCGAATCAAAGCGCCTTCGGATCGAAACAGCTCAATCGCTTCTCTAAGGGATCTCTGAATTTCCGAATCAGTGTTTTCGAAGTAAAAAGGGCAGAGGCCTATTTTCAGCCCCTGCACTGGCTCTTTGACCGCCTTTAGCAAGTTCTCGTTTCCCCCCGGATGATCGCAAAGGACCGTTAGAAGGAGGGCACAATCCCTTGTGCTGCGGGCCATCGGACCTCCGTGGTCCAGAGAGGGGCTCAACGGGATAACCCCTTTCATGGGAACCAGACCGTAAGTCGGCTTCAATCCGGTGATACCGCAGCAGGCCGAGGGGATGCGGATAGATCCGCGAGTGTCCGTTCCTATTGACGCAAAGCCCAGACCGGCTGCTACGGCCGCTCCCGATCCTCCGCTGGATCCTCCGGGAACGCGAGCCAGATCCCAGGGATTACAAACTGGTCCAAAGTGCTCGTTCTCGCTCGTTATTCCGAAAGCAAACTCATGCAGGTTCGTCTTGCCGATTAGAATGCCGCCCGCTCTCTTGATCCGTACGGCGATTTCACTATCGTTTCGGTCACGAGTCCATGAACCTTGAACCCTGGTCCCGGCAGTTGTCGGCATATCGAGGGTCGTCATTAGATCTTTCACTGAAATCGGGATGCCTGTTAGAGGACCGGATTTGCTGTTTCCTGTGAGCTGTTGCAGGCGGGTAGCTTGGTCCTCCGCACGAGGATTGATACTGAGAAAGGAATTCAGTTCGGGGTCGTACTTTTCGATGCGCTCCAGGACGTGTCTGGTGAGTTCAACAGGGGATATCTCACCACTCGCGAGGCGTTGGCTGACGGTGAATAACTCTTCGTAGGCAATCAAGATCGTCTTTCCAGCTTCTCCTTTCCAGAAATAAGCCGGTGAATTGTAAACTTCGCTCCTGACTGCTGCACATGATCCGATAAAACACCGTTGTAGTTATCAAAATCAGCACAGAGTGAGGAAGTCCGAGGGAAATCCACACAACTTTCCTTCCGTTAGAGCAGATTCCAGAAAGGAGGGAAAGTGAACAGAAGCCCCATTCCAATAAGTACCAGACACCAAGTGAATATCGCTTGACCATTCACTTCCTTATCAAGCCAGCGACGGTGTAACAGAGCCCAGGCCAAAATCCAGACCAGGGCCGCTGATGTTGTACGGCTCGAAACACCACCAGCCGGGCCGTAAAGAGCCGGAACCGGGAACAGTCCGATCTGGTCTAGAAGAACGATACCTCCAACCGCAAACGACCCAATAGCGCTGGCAAGAAATGCGGCCATCGCACTCCCGTTCGTTTCGTTACGTGGTTTATCCATGGTAGCCAATACTGAGTTCTCCTACTGAAGTGGAGCGGCCTTATTCACAAAAGTTCCCAGCAGTGCAATATAAGAAACAATCAAGAAGCTGAGTAGTAACAACGCTCTGGCAACCCGGTTCAGATTACGGTCGGTCAGCAATTGTAATCGATATCGCACGGCTACAAAGGCGACGGCCGAGGACAGCATGGCCGGTATCCAGGGTAAATGTTCTTTTGTTTCCATCGCAAAGGAATGAAGCCAAATGGTGTTCGGGTTCGACTGGATAAACGATTTCGGAAACTGGATCAGGTCCGTAATCCCCTCCGGTGGAGTTGTGCGATAGCGAGGAAAAACAATGTAAGTTCCGGCCAATACCGACAGCCACAAAAAACCCGGAATTAGCATCAATAGCCAGAACAAATACTGAGGCCGATCCTCTTCAATCGAAGGGCTGCCCTCAAGTAACTGTAAGGAGAAAAACGCCGTAAAGAGGGTAACCAGCCCACCTCCACCGAGAGCAATACCGTGAAGCATGGTCCAGATACTGTCGGGAGCAAAAAGTTGGTCACCCATATCGTTCCCCAACAAGAGAGCCCAATCTCAGCCCGCGCCTGGCTTGAAAGATGTCGAGGTTGATCTAGAGCCGATGCTATCACCACTAATAAGCAAAAAGTAGAGACTTTCTTTCAGAATCTCCTCGCCAGCCGTTGTCGCTGTTATGTTCGATATATAAGGTGCCATCTCAATGTGATCGCCAGAAATGGCCGTTCCAAGCCTCTGTGGTCTCTGCACCTCGGCAGTGAAAATCGAACGACAGGGATGCCGCTAGACCGTCAGTGTTGACGCATCATCCGTGAGTTGCCGATAATAATTCAGGGGCTCTTCTATGAGTACAAAGCACTCTCTTCTCTTTTTCGTGCTGACCGCCTTATTCATGACTCCTCTTTTTGGTCAGCAACCGGCCACCCTACGGACTTCTGATGACGCCAGGTTTTGGCGACGTGATTGGGTTCACGAGTTCGGCGGAACCGGAAAAACCAGACGCATTGGTATCTTCCCCATCATTCATGTTCCGGGTTCTCTGGCTCGTGGACTGGTCCTTGAGCACCTGGTCTTTGGTAGCCCTCGCGGTAATGCCGTGAGGGCGACGCGTTCCACGCCCTTTTTGTTTCATTCCGGTCTGCCAGCGGAGGCGGGACTCGGCTTTGTGGGGAAAGGGAAAACCTCTTCCAGTCTATTTTTTATTGAACGCTGGAAGGACTTCGAGCCGACCAAGCCTATGGAGAAGGGTGAAACGAGTTCAAAATTGCTGAAACCGGGCCAGTCGAAGGAAGCCGTGATGCGAAGCCTGGGTTCGCCTGTAGAAAGAATTCGTTTTGCCGATAAGGAGATCTGGAAATATTCCGGTTACTCGCTGGTCTTTGTTTCTGGTTTGTTGCAGGAAGTTCGTTGAATTTGGACTTCACAGGCGAACGCGGAAGGCGCTAGCGATACTCGTTGTTATACTTCATTGAAGGGAGGCATTTCAGTGAGAAGGATTCCACTTTGTGTATTCACACTCATCTTGTTCCTGGGTCAAAGTTGGGCTGCAGATCAGAAGAAGAGGGTGGCAGTACTCGATTTTGACTTTTCCGCTGTTCAACCGTGGTGGAGCGGAACCTGGGATGTTGGCGCCGGCCTGGCTGATCTCATCGTATCCCGTCTAGTCACGGATGGGACTTACAGCGTAATTGAGCGCAGTGCTCTGGATGCCGTTCTTGCCGAGCAGAATTTTTCCAACAGTAACCGGGCGAATCCTAGCAGCGCTGCTCAAATCGGAAAGGTCCTCGGGGTGGATGCGATCATCGTCGGGTCGATTACGCAGTTCGGGACCGAAGACAAGAGCCTGAGCATCGGTGGTCTCGCCGGAAGGTGGGGAGGCTTTGGCCGTGGAAAAGTCGGCAAGTCGGAAGGTAAGGCAAAAGTGGCCGTTGAAGCTCGAATCATCGACGTCAACACTGCTGAAATCCTGGCGGTTGCGTCCGGTACGGGTGAATCGTCGCGTAGCGGTTTACTGCTGGGCGGATTCGGCGCCGGTGGTGGCGGCTTTGGCGGTGGCTCGATTGATATGGGCAGCAGCGATTTCCGTGAAACCGTTCTGGGGGAAGCCACCCACGCAGCGGCTGACGATCTCTCTCAGGAGTTGATTGGGAATAACTCTCGGATTCCTGTTCTGGAGAGGAAAGTCAAGGGATTGATTGCTTATGTTGATGGTTCCACATTGATCTTGAATGTTGGATCCAATCACGGCGTCGCTGAAGGAATGGAACTGAGAGTTGAGCGGGTAAAAGATGTCATCAAGGATCCGGCTACCGGCGACGTGCTCCGCGAACTCACCGAGGCTGTTGGTACCTGTCGAGTCATTTCAGTGGAGGATGGATCCTCTGAAGCAGTGGTCGTTTCCGGCAGCGGTTTCGCAGTCGGAGACGTGGTAGCGAACTGACCAACAAGGATTGGTTTCCATTGTCAGAGGCAGGCTGGTAGTGTGGCTAGCAGCCTGCCGAGCTGATCAAATTTAAGGTGCCGGGCCCGACTAAACTCTCCGGCTGAACGCGAGAACGAAACTTTCCACTCGGTATCGTTGTCTGGTGAGAACTCCCGGAGTGCCGGGGCTTGCTTTGGCTTCAATAGTCGACGCGAGCTCTATCCTCATATCCCAACCTGGCTCTCATTGAGGTGTTCGGTTCGTCCACTTCAGACACGAGCTAGGATCATTAGCTTCAGACAAGAAAATAAGCATACCCGATGCGCATTCCTCCGGTGATCTCTCTGGGCAGCGACGAGATCATCATCAGGCTACAAAGACTGTGAGAAATAGCCAGAGGGATGAGATTGGGATGTTTCGAATAAATCCAGCACCATCCGAGGGCCCCTACGAAGGTCGCCACGGTCAAGAGAGGATTGGGGAGATGAATCATCCCAAAGACCCCTGCGGTTAAAAGGATCGCAGTGTGATTCGACCAGCATCGACGAGCCGTCTCGAAGAGTACGGTTTGCAGTGCCAACTGTTGTGCAAGGGCCCAGAGAAAAAGGCCAAACAGATCCCAATGAGGATGCTGCCGCTGCTGGAGGCTATGGAACTGGAGCCCGGCATAAAAAATGATTAAAAGTACTGGAGCCGTCAGGTAGAGCGACAACCTGAGACCAGGTATAAAGGCGGGTCCATTAAAGCCAAGACTGGTGAGGGTGATTGGGCGCCCCCGGTGGTAGAGAAAAACCAGGAACAGACCAAGAATAATCACCACAGTGCCGAGCGGAGACCGGTGTCCAACCAAGTAAACGACGGGCCACGCGTAAACGAGAATGACCAGAACGAGAAGTATCGCCAAGCGCGCTGACCGGTCCTTCAGAATCTCCTCCGCAAATTTCACAGCAATATCCCTGATCTAACGGGAAATGTCTCTAGATACAACCCGCTTCGGTTTCGTGCCGAGTGCCTAACCTTCTTTTCCCTTCCTCAACCCGCGATCTCCATTTGAGTGTCAATGAATGTACCACTTTAGATAGAATGAACGGATAGCCGGATGCTAACTGCAGAGGAGGAAGTATGGTCAGACTCTTGGTGTCATTCACTCTTTTGTCATTGTCAGGGGCCGCCTTCATGTTACCCGCGGGAGGGAAAGCGACCATTCAAGAGTGGACGGTTCCCTGGGACGGAACACGTCCGAGGGATCCCTTCGTGGATGCCCAGAATCGAGTCTGGTTTGTTGGGCAGCGGGGAGACTACGTTGCGTTTTTCACGCCGGCGACAGGTGAATTCAAAAGATATGAACTGGAACCGGGAACGGGGCCTCATAACGTGATTGTGGACAAACAGAATCAGGTGTGGATTGCGGGTAACCGAAAAGCATACATCGGAAAACTGGATCCGACTACCGGAGATATAAAGAAGTATGAAATGCCTGATGCGGCAGCTCGCGATCCCCATACTTTGATTGATGACGGACAGGGCAATATCTGGTTCACCGTACAAGGTGGGAACTTCGTCGGCCGGCTGAAAACCGATTCAGGCAAGGTCGACTTGATACAGGTGCCGACAGAACATGCCCGGCCCTATGGAATTGTGCTGGACTCCTCGCTGCAACCCTGGATTTGTTTGTTTGGAACCAACAAGATTACAACCGTGAATCCCGATTCACTCGAGCTTACCGAGTTTGTGCTCCCCAATGCTGAGGCGCGGCCCCGCCGGATTGGCGTTACGAGTGATGGAATGGTCTGGTATGTCGACTACGCCAGGGGATTTGTCGGGAGGCTTGACCCTCGAAGCGGACAGGTCCAAGAATGGACGACTCCCGGAGGAGAGTCTTCACGGCCTTATGCCATGGCCATTGATCGTCAGGACCGCATCTGGTTTGTCGAATCGGGGCCGTCGCCCAATCGCCTGGTTGGATTCGAACCTGAAACGCAAGAGTTTTTCGCTGTTTCGGAGATTCCAAGTGGCGGCGGAACGGTCCGGCATATGGTTTACCATGAGCCGGTCAATGAGTTGTGGTTTGGAACCGATACCAATACGATTGGTCGAGCCGAGCTTCCTTGATAGCCTCGAACGGAAGTAAACCCGATTCATTAGTGGAATTCAGTCGCTCGTTAACCCGCGGTAAGCAGGTCGCGCTAATTCTACTTTGTCTGATCTTTGGTGCGACCGTCCTGGCCTATGTCGACGAACCTCCACCGCGTCATTCGGGAGGATTCGGAGAGCCGACGTGCCACGTGTGCCATAGCCAGTACCCGTTGAATAAGCCGGGGGGAAGGATCAACCTCGAGGGCCTCCCAGAGAGCTATCGGGCGGGAGAGAAGTACACCGTGTCGGTGCACTTGAATGCAGAGAAGATCAAGACGGCAGGATTTCAAATGACCGCTCGTTTTTTGGAAGGATCCCGGCAGAGTGAGCAAGCAGGCAGTTTTGAGCCGATTGACGAACGGGTCAAAGTGACTCGTGCCGTTCCCGATGATATTCAATATGCCCACCATTCTTCGGCGGGGAGTCGTGTTGAATCCTCGGAAGGCGTAGCCTGGCAGTTGGTCTGGACGGCTCCTCCTGATCCTTCTTCTGGAACGGTTATTTTCCATGTGGCTGCCAATGCCGGGAACGGAGATGATTCCGAATTTGGAGACCGTATCTATGTAGGAGCCTCAACGGTAAGTGCAAATATTGAGTGAACGGGGCTCTGTTTGACGCCTCGCAAGCCCCGTTCGCAAGAACAGGCGAGTTTTAAGATCGGGGGCACCGGGAACGTTCAGCTGAATGGCTTGTCAAGGGCATAAGAGACTACGGCACTATGGAAGATGAGATGAATGAGGCAATCGAGTCCATCGAGAACGAAAAGAAACGACCCATCGTTGAAATGGAGTTTCGGGTTAAGGACACCCTTCTTTCCAGGAAGCCGGCGGAAAATAGTGGGTTAGTGGCCATCCTGACAGTCATTCTGATCCTCTTTGTCTCCGCGCTTGCTTGGCGCGACCCATCAACCTTCAATGCGCTTTTAGTCGGGTTTGACCAGGTATTTCACGACGGAGAATTCTGGCGTCTCTTAACCGCCATAGCGATTCATTCCAATTTTCAGCACTTTATTTCGAACGCTGTGTTTCTCGGATTCTTCTCTTACTTACTTTTTGGGTACTTCGGTGGCTGGGTTTTTCCTGTCCTGGTTGTTTTCGTCGGTGCTTTAACAAACCTGCTCTCCCTGATGACCTATCCTGATGGCGTTCGACTGGTGGGAGCTTCCGGGCTTGTCTACGTAATGGTTGGCTTCTGGTTGACCATGTACATTCTGGTGGAAAGGCGTATCTCGCTTAAACGACGACTTCTCCACGGGATCGGGATTTCGCTGATCGTTCTGCTGCCCTCCACGATTCAGGAAAATGTGAGCTATCGTACCCATGCCATCGGTTTTGGCCTGGGCAGTCTGACGGCCTGCGGACACTTTCATCTGCGGAAAGATCAGATTCGCCGCCAAGAGGTTCTCGAAGTTACTCACCAGGAACCTTATTGGCAGATGTAAACGTCTTCTTGATTCCAGCAGCAGGCGGTGAAACAATCTACGACCTATGAAAATCTTTTCTTCTTCTTTGCTGGCGATCGCTATTCTCATTCTTTTAACTGTCGGTTGCACCCAACCCACTCCGGTCGGGGAGACGGAAGAGCCGTCTGAGCCTGTGCCGACCGAGCAAGCGTCCGAAGAAGCTGAATTCGTCTCCATCTTTGATGGGGAGACGCTCAGTGGCTGGCATGTTAGTGCCGAGACCGGACACAGTCGAGCAAGCAACCATCAATCAGGCGGGACCTGGGAAGTTCAGGAGGGTGCGATTACCGGGACCCAGGATATCCCAGGTAATGGAGGTATCCTGATCACTGACCAGAAGTTCTCCGACTTTGAAGTGGTCCTGGAAATGAACAATGACTATGGGCCCGACAGCGGACTATTTCTCAGGAGTACCGAGGACGGCGTAGCCTATCAGGCTTTGATCGACTACCATGCTGATGGGAACTTGATGGGTGTATATGGTGAAGGAATGGGCGGCATCCCTCATGTTCGAAATTTCAACTTTTTGGAGTCCCCCGACAAAATCGTCGAAGTAGATGGACCGTTTCCATTACCGGTTTCTCCAGAAGAATGGCCGAATTTCTGGAAACACGGCGAGTGGAATGAATTGAGGGCGAGAATTGTCGGTAATCCCCCGACCATCGAGACATGGATAAACGGGGACAAGTTTATGGAGTGGACTGAAACTGAGTTGCGTCATCCTGATGAAGGCGGAATTGCGGTGCAGGTCCACGGTGGCGGGGATTTCACGGGCCAGTATGTCCGATATCGAAATATTCGGGTCAAGGACCTTTCTCAGTAAGAACTGGCCCTGGTTGTTTTCTGATTCGGGGGGATCCTGGTCATCAGAGCTGTTCTGTTCGACTTCGATGGGACGCTGACCCATCCAGGTCAGCTCGATTTTGCGGCTCTCAAAGCTGAGATTGGTTGTCCCCTTGACCAAACGGTCCTCGAGTTTATCGAATCGCTTGAGGACCGGAGTGAGCGCTCGAGGGCTGATGAAATTCTTCATCGATACGAAGATCGCGCGGCCGCACTCTCAAGACCAAATTCAGGAGCCGAGGAACTGCTGGAGTTCCTGAAGGTACAGGGAATTCCGTTTGGAATCATTACGAGAAACCGAAGGGAGTCAGTGCTCCGGGCTCTGAAGAACTTCTCTTCTGTAGTCGAGGCTGACTTCCAGGCGATCCTCTGCCGTGATGACGGTTTCGATCCCAAACCCAGTCCACACGGTGTTCGAGAGGCAGTTCGGCAGTTGGGAGCGGATCCCCGAGAAACGCTCATGGTCGGTGACCACTGGTTGGACGTGTCAGCCGGGAACCGGGCAGGAGTCAGAACCGCCTACCTGACCAATGGCTCCGGAACGCCCCCCACCGATCCCGCTCCCGATTTCATTTTCTCTTCAATCAAAGAACTGGCTAATTGCCTACCAATTGTCTAGTGCCTTCGGCACAAATTCGAGCCGCAGGGATGCCTGTTCTACCGCCGAAGTTGCAGCCCGTAGGACAGCCATCTTGGCTGTCACTGGGGTTTGGCCCTTTTCCTGTCA
>Ga0079224_100002923_pt1 | contig 21198 bp, 21 predicted proteins | sample Stecom2015_FD_80414 | JGI IMG/M metagenome (GOLD analysis project Ga0079224, IMG submission 80414) | Agricultural soil microbial communities from Utah to study Nitrogen management - Steer compost 2015 | ecosystem: Environmental > Terrestrial > Soil > Agricultural land | place: USA: Utah...
CGCCCGGCGGCAGTCGCGTCGATGCTACCCTCGTCTATGGCATCAACCACCAGGTGCTCCAGGCGTCCGACACCGTGACCTCCACCGCCTCCTGCACGACCAACTGCCTCGCGCCGCTGGTCAAGCCGCTGCACGATGCCCTCGGCGTCGAGACCGGCCTGATGACGACCATCCACGCCTATACCAACGACCAGGTCCTGACCGACGTCTACCACGAGGACCTGCGCCGCGCCCGCTCGGCGACCCAGTCGATGATCCCGACCAAGACCGGCGCGGCCGCCGCGGTGGGCCTGGTCATGCCGGAACTCAACGGACGCCTCGACGGTTACGCCATGCGGGTTCCGACGATCAATGTCTCGATCGTCGACCTGTCGTTCATCGCCTCGCGCGAGACCAGCGTGGACGAAGTCAACAAGATCATGAAGGCCGCCTCCGAAGGCCCGCTCGCGGGGATCCTCGGCTACAACACCGCGCCGCTGGTATCGGTCGACTTCAACCACAACCCGGCCTCGAGCACCTACGACGAGACCCTGACCAAGGTCAGCGGCCGGCTGGTGAAGGTCAACAGCTGGTACGACAACGAGTGGGGCTTCTCCAATCGGATGCTCGACACCACGGTCGCGCTGATGAACGCCAGCTGAAGCCCACCGACGGCCGCGCCATGCAATTCAAGCGACTCACCGAACTCGAACTCGCCGGCAAGCGGGTCTTCATCCGCGCCGACCTCAACGTCCCGCAGGACGACGAAGGCCGGATTACCGATGACACCCGCATCCGGGCCTCCATCCCGGCGATCCGGCACTGCCTCGACGCTGGCGCGGTCGTCATGGTCACCTCGCATCTCGGGCGTCCCACCGAAGGAGCCCTCGCGCCCGCCGAGTCGCTCGCGCCGATCGGCGAGCGGCTCGCCGAGCTGCTGGGCGCGCCGGTCCGGCTGGTGGCCGACTGGGTCGACGGCGGCTTCGAAGTGGCCCCCGGCTCGGTCGTGCTGCTCGAGAACTGCCGCGGCAACGTTGGCGAGAAGAAGGACGACGAGGGCCTCGCGCGCCGGATGGCGGCGCTGTGCGACATCTACGTCAACGACGCCTTCGGGACCGCGCATCGCGCCGAGGCGAGCACCCACGGCATCGCGCGCTTCGCGCCCGTTGCCTGCGCGGGCCCGCTGCTCGCGGGCGAACTCGATGCCCTCGGCCGCGCGCTCGATGCGCCGCGGCGGCCACTGGTGGCGATCGTCGCCGGTTCCAAGGTCTCGACCAAGCTCACCATCCTGCGCTCGCTCGCCGACCGCGTCGATCGCCTGATCGTCGGCGGCGGCATCGCCAACACCTTCATGCTGGCCGCGGGCCTGCCGATCGGCAAGTCCCTGGCCGAACACGACCTGGTCGGCGAGGCCAGGGCGATCATCGACCTCATGGCGGGCCGCGGCGCCGAGGTGCCGATTCCGGTCGACGTGGTTTGCGCGACCGAGTTCGCCGCCGATGCGCCCGGGGACGTCAAACCCGTGGCCGAGGTCCGCGCCGAGGACATGATCCTCGACATCGGCCCGCGCACCGCGCGGATGCTCGCCGATGGCCTGCGCGAGGCCGGCACCATCGTCTGGAACGGTCCGGTCGGGGTGTTCGAGTTCGATGCCTTCGCCGGCGGCACCGAGGCGATCGCCAGGGCGGTCGCCGAATCGCCGGGATTCTCCATCGCCGGCGGTGGCGACACCCTGGCGGCGATCGCGAAGTTCGGCGTCACCGACGGTATCGACTACATCTCGACCGGCGGCGGCGCCTTCCTCGAGTTCCTCGAGGGCAAGACCTTGCCGGCAGTGGCGGCACTCGCGGCGCGGGCCTGAATCGGCTCGGTTTGATTCGGTGCGGCGAGCGTGCCTGCGGCACAATAGGCGCATCGCCAACCGGCCCCGAAGGCAACCCCGATGCATGATGCGATCCGGCGTGCCACCAAGATCGTTGCGACCCTCGGACCGGCTTCGACCGAGCCCGAAATCCTCGAGCGCCTGATCGTCGCAGGCGTCAATGTCGTGCGAGTCAACTTCTCGCATGGCACTGCCGCCGAGCATGTCGAGGCGGTCCGCCGGGTCCGCGAGATCGCGGCGCGGCTCGAGCGCGACATCGGGGTGCTCGCCGACCTGCAGGGCCCTAAAATCCGGATCGGGCGCTTCGCGGCCGGACCCATCCATCTCGAGGTCGGCGACCGCTTCGTCTTCGACCTGGACTGCGAACTCGGCGACAACGGCCGCGTGGGCCTCGACTACCCCGACCTCATCAATGACGTCGCGGCGGGCGACACCCTGATGCTCAACGACGGCCGGTTGACGATGCGCATCGACCGGGTGACCGACCGGACGATCGAGTGCGAGGTGACCCGGCGCGGCGACCTGTCCGATCGCAAGGGAATCAACCGCCAGGGCGGTGGCCTCTCGGCGCCCGCGCTCACCTCGAAGGACATGGCGGACATCGCCACCGCGGTCGATTTCGAGGCCGACTTCATCGCGGTCTCGTTTCCGAAGAATGCGGCCGACATGTACATGGCGCGCGAACTCGCCCGGGCGCGCGGCGGCAAGGCCTGCATGATCGCCAAGATCGAGCGCTTCGAGGCGATCGGCGCCCTCGAGGGCATCCTGGACGCCTCCGACGGCATCATGGTGGCGCGCGGCGACCTTGCGGTCGAGGTCGGCGACGCCGCCGTGCCGGCGCTGCAAAAGCGCATGATCCGCATGGCGCGCGAACGCAACAAGCTGACCATCACCGCGACCCAGATGATGGAGTCGATGATCTCCGAGCCCGTGCCCACCCGCGCCGAGGTGTCGGATGTTGCCAATGCCGTCCTCGACGGTACCGATGCCGTGATGCTCTCGGCCGAGACCGCCGCGGGCCGCTATCCGGTCGAGACCGTCGAGGCGATGGCCCGCATCTGCCTCGAGGCCGACCAGTCCCAGCGGGTGCCGCTCGATGCCGAATTCCTGAACCGCAAGTTCACCCGCATCGACCAGTCGATCGCGATGAGCGCGCTGTTCATCGCGCATCACCTCGGCGTCAGGGCGATCGTCGCCCTGACCCAGTCGGGCTCCACGGCGCTCTGGATGTCCCGTCTCGATTCCGGCGTGCCGATCTATGCGCTCACGCCCGAAGAAGGCAGTCGTCGGCGCATGACGCTTTATCGCGAAGTCCATCCGCTGCTGATCGCGTTCCGCGCCGAGGAGCGCGAGGCCTTGTTGCGGGAGGCCGAACAGCGCCTGCTCGACGCCGGCGTGGTCGATCGGGGCGACCTGGTGGTCATGACGGCTGGCGACCCCATCGGCAAGGCGGGTGGCACGAATTCCCTGACCATCGTGCGCATCGGCGAGCACCACGGCGCGAACTGAGCACGTTCGCGACGGGTCCGACCCACCCGCCAGCAGGGGCGGGCGCGAACTTGTCGATAATACGCAGTCCGCCGGGCACCGGCCGGCGGGCGAATTACCGTCCAGAGGAGAAATCATGAATCGAACGCAAGTCCGCGTTCTGTTGGCCGCCGCATTGCTTGGCGGCGTACTTGCGTCAGGTCCGGCGCGCGCGCAGGCGACCCTGAAACCCGATGGCCAATGGCGTCACGCGATCGGGCTCGGGCTGTCGTATGCCAGTGGCAACTCGGAGTCGTCCACCCTCACGCTCAATGCGGACGGCGCGCGCAAGACCGGCCACGACAAGTGGTCCTACTACGGCAAGGCCTTGCGGGCCAAGAGCGAAGACGAGACCACCGGCGACCAGATCGGCATCGGCACGCGCTACGAGCGCGACCTCAACGCCCGGGTGTTCGGGTTCGGTCAGGGCGACTACCTGCGCGACCGACCGGCGAACCTGTCGCGGCGGACATCGGTTGGCGCCGGCCTCGGCTACCACGTCTTCAAGGCCGAGAAGACGACCTGGGACGTGTTCTCGGGCCTCGGCTACACCCACGACCGCTACGTCACGCCGACGGACGTCGGCGGTGCGACGCGCGGCACGTGGGGCTATGCCGAACTGCTGCTGGGCGAGGAGTCGAACCACCAGGTGAGCGACACATCGACCTTCCGCCAGCGTCTGGTCATCTATCCGAACCTCAGCGAATCGGGCGAGTTCCGGGCGCAGTTCGACGCCGGCCTTGCGGTTGCGATCAACGACACGATGAGCCTGACCGCGACGCTCACCTACCGCTACAACTCGGATCCGGGGCTCGACATCGAGAATGGCGACCTCCTGTTCGTCACCGGTATCTCCGCCAAGCTCGAGTAGGACGTGAGAACCCGACCGGGCCTGTTCGAGACGGCACTGTGCCGCAGGGCCGGCCGGTGCGCGCGCCGGTTCGCCCGGACGGTGGCGACGATCGCCGCCGCGGCGACGTTCGGCCTGGCGGGCGTGCCCGCCCAGGCCGACGATTTCGACTACGAGTACGAGTTTCCCTATTGGGTGGAGCCGGACAGGGTCGTCGACTGGCGGAGCTCGCTCAGCATCGGCGCCACCTATTCGAGTGCCCAGTCCGAGTCGTACAACCTGTCGCTGCAGGGCGAACTCGAACGAGTCACCGGGTCCGATCGCTGGCTCAGCAACCTGTGGGCGATCTCGGGGCGCTCCGATGGCAACGAGACCGCCGCGCTGTTCGATGTCCGAACGCGCTACGACCGCGATATCCGCAAGCGCTGGTTCACCTTCGTCCAGGGCGAATACCGGCGCGACCGGCCGGGAAACCTCGAGCGGCGCACCTCGATCGGTACCGGCTTGGGCTATCGCATCGCCGAGAGGCGCTACCTCGCCTGGTCGGTAATCGCCGGACTGGGCTACACCGCCGAGAGCTTCTATACGCCGCTCGACATCATCGGCGGGCTTCGCACCAGTTACAACCGCGCCGAAGGCGTGCTCGGTACCGAGGCCGAGTTCGAGCTGATGGACAACCTGACGCTCACCCATCGCCTCACCTGGTATCCCAACCTTACCTACGGCTCCGCCTACCGGCTGGTCTACGATGCCACCGCGCGCGCCGCGATCACCAAGCGGCTGAGTCTGGACATCACGGCCAGCTGGCGCCAGAGCACGGAGCCGGGCGCCGACAAGCGACCCGACGAATTGCTCGTCATCACCGGCCTGGCCCTGCGTCTCGACTAGGGCGAATGGCCGGGCCGCCCGGCGCGCGTGGGCGCCCCTGCCGCGGAGCCGCTCCCGGGCTTGGCAATTGCTGGTCGAGCGACATCCGGTCGTACCGAAAGCGACTTATTTCGCCGGCCCGCCCAGTCGGGTGGGCGATAATCGAAGTTCGAGCCGCCTGCCATCATGGCCGGAGCCGCCAAGAGCCCCGCCGCGGCCGCGGTTTACCTACTTGGACGACAGGAGTCGAAATGCCAATAGTGTCGATGCGTCAGCTGCTGGATCACGCGGCCGAGAACGGTTACGGGATTCCGGCCTTCAACGTGAACAACCTGGAGCAGGTCCAGGCCATCATGTCGGCGGCCAGCGAGATCGATGCGCCGGTGATCATGCAGGCTTCGGCCGGCGCCCGGAAATATGCCGGCGAGCCCTTCCTTCGGCACCTGATCGAGGCGGCCGTGGAGTCCTACCCGAAGGTGCCGGTCGTCATGCACCAGGACCATGGCCAATCGCCCGGCGTGTGCCGCGGCGCCATCGACCTGGGCTTCAGCTCGGTCATGATGGACGGCTCGCTCGAGGAAGACGGCAAGACGATCGCGAGCTACGAGTACAACGTCGACGTCACCAGCAAGGTGGTCGAGATGGCCCATGCGGAAGGGGTCACCGTCGAAGGCGAGCTCGGCTGCCTCGGTTCGCTCGAGACCATGCGTGGCGACAAGGAAGACGGCCACGGTACCGATGCCACCATGACCCGCGAGCAACTGCTGACCGACCCGGAGCAGGCCGCCGACTTCGTCAAGCAGACCCAGGTCGACGCCCTTGCGATCGCCATCGGCACCAGTCACGGCGCCTACAAGTTCACCCGCAAGCCCACCGGCGACATCCTCGCGATCTCGCGGATCAAGGAAATCCACGCCCGTATCCCGAACACCCACCTGGTGATGCACGGCTCGTCGAGCGTGCCCCAGGAACTCCTCGCCGAAATCCGCGAGTTCGGCGGCGACATGAAGGAAACCTACGGCGTGCCGGTCGAGGAGATCCAGGAGGCGATCAAGTACGGGGTGCGCAAGATCAATATCGATACCGACATCCGGCTGGCGATGACCGGCGCGATCCGCCGCTTCTTCGCCGAGCATCCGGACAAGTTCGATCCGCGCGAATACCTCAAGCCCGCGCGCGAGGCCGCCCGCAAGATCTGCCTGGCCCGCTACGAGCAGTTCGGTTGTGCCGGCCAGGGCAGCCGGATCCGCGCCGTGCCGCTCTCCACGATGGTCGAGCGCTACAGCAAGGGTGAGCTCGCCCAGGTCGTCAACTGAACCCCGCAGCCTGAACCTGTGAAGCCGCCGGGCGCGAGGCCGGTGGCCAGCGAGGCGACGCGGGTCGCGTTCGCCGGCATGCTGCTGATGATCGTCGGCATGGGCATCGGGCGCTTCGCCTATACGCCCCTGCTGCCGGGATTGCGCGAGGCGCTCGGCTGGTCGCTGGCGCAGGCGGGCGACGTGGCCAGCGCCAACTACTTCGGCTATGTCGCGGGCGCCCTGGCAGCGGCGACCATCGCGTCGCGGTCGCTGCAACGCCGCTGGCTGGTGGCGGGGGCGATCGGCAGCGTCCTGACCACCGCCGCCGGCGCCGCGGTCCTCAGTGGGTATGGCTGGTTGGCCTTGCGCGCCGGATCGGGTCTTGCAAGCGCCTTCATCCTGGTTCTCGGCACCTCCATGGTGAGCCGCCGGCTGCTGGTGCTCGGCCGGCCGGGGCTGATCGCCCTGCATTTCGCGGGCGTCGGCATCGGCATCGTGCTCTCGGTGCTCCTCATCGAGGCGGCCCGCGTCGCCGGCCTGTCGGTCTTCGGCCAGTGGGCGCTGCTCGGCATTGCCTGCGTCGTCTGCACCATCCCGGCGCTCGTCATGTTGTTCGGCGCGAAGGGTGGAACGAGCGCCCGCGTTGCCGGCATGGAAGCCCATGCCACCTCTGCCGCGGTCGCGGCCGGGACACCGGCCGGACAGGCCTCGCCCACGGCGGGGCGACTGCTGGGGCGGCTGATCGTCGCCTACGGCCTGTTCGGCTTCGGCTACGTCGTCACCGCGACCTTCATCGTCGAGATGGCTCGTGGCCTGCCCGATGCCCGCATCGCCGAACCCCTGGCCTGGCTGGCGGTGGGTCTTTGCGCCATGCCCTCGACTGCGTTCTGGCAATGGGTAGCGGCGCGCCTCGGCACCTGGCGCGCCTTGCGCATCGCCTTCGCCACCGAGGCCGTCGGAGTGCTGTTGGCCGGCTATGGTGGCGGGGTGGTTGCGCTCGTCGTGGGCGGCGGCCTGCTGGGCGGCACCTTCGTCGGCATCACCGCCATCGGGCTGGCCGCGGGGCGGCGGATCGCCCCCGAGCGCGCCGATCGGGTCATGGGATGGATGACCGCCGCCTTTGGACTCGGCCAGTGGGTCGGACCGGCGGTGGCCGGCCGCCTCGCCGAGGCGAGCGGCGGCTTCGGACTGCCCTCGATGGTCGCGGCGGGCCTGCTCGTTATCGGCTACGCGCTGCTGCGCGACCGCGGTCAGCCCTGACGCGGCGGATCGATCGACACCACGCGCTGGTCTTCGGCGACGGCGTCGCCGACGATCACATGGACGGCGGCCACGACGCCACTGACTGGCGCCTCGATCGGGATCTCCATCTTCATGCTCTCGACGAGCAGCAGGGTGTCGCCCTTGGCGACTTCGTCGCCGGGGGCGACGAGGAGTTCGAAAATGCTGCCGGCGACTTCGGAATGGACATCACGACTCATGTATGGCTCCGTGGCAATGGTGGAATACGGGAATGTGGAATTCGCTGACGGCGAGGGTCAGGGGCGATAGCCGAAGCCGCGGCCGCCGGCGCGCAGCGGTGCGGCGAGCGTGGCGAAGCGGCAGAGGTGGCGGCGGGTGTCGCGGGGATCGATGATCTCCTCGATGCCAAAGGCCTCGGCGGTACGAATCGGCGACTGCACCGCCTCGAGTCGTGCTTCGATCTCGGCCTGGCGGGCAGCCGGGTCCGGCGCCGCGTCGATCTCGGCCCGGTAGGCCGCGTAGACCCCGCCGGCGATCGGCAGCGAGCCCCATTGCGCCGACGGCCAGGCGAAACGCTGGAAGGCGGTGGAGCCGCCGCGCTGCGACAGGGCGGCCATGCCGAAGGCCTTGCGCACGATCACGCCGCACCAGGGCACGGTGCTGGAACGGACCGCGGCGAGCGCCTGGGTGCCGTAGCGCATGATCCCGTTGCGTTCGGCGGCAGTGCCGATCAGGAAGCCCGGAATGTCGACCAGGTGCACCACTGGCAATCGGAAGTTCTCGGCGAGGTCGACCAGGCGGATCGCCTTGCGGCTGGCATCGACTGTCCAGGCGCCACCGTAGTGGTAAGGGTCGCTGGCGAGCACCGCGACCGGCCAGCCGTCGAGGCGGGCGAGGGCGGTGATGACCGAACGCCCCCAGGCCCGGCCCATCTCGAACACCGAGCCGGTGTCGAAGACCGCATCGAGGATCGGCCGCATCTTGTAGACGCGGCGGGCGTCGCGCGGGATGGCGCCGACCAGCGATTCCTCGCGGCGCTCGGCGGGGTCGTCGCAGTCGATGCGTGGCGGCAGCTCGCGGGTCGACGAGGGCAGGTAGGACAGGAAGCGGCGGGCCCGCTCGAAGGCCTCCGCCTCGCTGTCGACCGCGTCGTCGATCGTGCCGTTCTTCGCATGGATCTCGGCACCGCCGAGGGTTTCCTTGTCGACCTGTTCGCCGGCGCGTGCGACCACCGGCGGGCCCGCCGCGAACAGTTGCGAGGTGCCGCGCACCATCACCGAGTAGTGACTGGCGCAGACCCGGGCCGCGCCCATGCCGGCAACCGAGCCGAGGCCGAGTGCGACCACCGGCACTTCGGCGAGCGCCGACAGCGCCTCGGCGAAAATGGGCACCTCGGGAAGGTAGGTACGACCGAGGGTTTCGAGATGCCGTACCGATCCGCCGCCACCGGTGCCGTCGACCAGGCGAACCAGGGGCAGGCCCCAGCGCACCGCCTGGGTTTCGGCGAAGGCGAATTTCTCGCGCAGCCCGCCGTCGTTGGCGCCGCCTCGCACGGTGAAGTCGTCGCCGGTGATGAAGACCTCGCGGCCATCGAGCCGGGCACGCCCGCAAACGACATTGGCGGGCGTGAGCCCGACGAGCTGGCCGTTCGCGTCGTACTCGGGGAAGCCGGCGGCGGAGCCGATTTCATCGAAGCTGCCGGCATCGGCAAGGGCGTCGAGCCGCTCCCGAACGGTGAGCTTGCCGTTCGCATGGTGGCGAGCGACCTTCTCGGCGCCGCCCATCTCCCGGGCGAGTTCCTGCCGACGGGCATACTCGTCGATCTCGGCCTGCCAGTTCATCCTGTCTCCATCGTCGTGGCTTGGTGGCGCGCCTATGATACGTCCTTGCCCGGCTTTCCTCCCCGGAGGCGACCATGCCCCGTTTCGCCGCGAACATCTCGACGATGTACACGGATCGCCCTTTCCTGGATCGTTTCGCGGCCGCGCGCCGCGACGGCTTTGCCGCGGTCGAGTGCCAGTTTCCCTACGTGGCCCCGGCCGATGCGATCCGCGCGGCGCTCGAGTCGGCGGGCTTGTCGCTGGTACTGATCAACACGCCGGCCGGTGACGCCGCCGCCGGCGATCGCGGCCTCGCGGCGATCCCCGGGCGCGAGACGGAGTTTCGCGAAGCGCTCGACCAGGCGATCGCCTATGCAAGGGTGACGGGGTGTTCGCGCATCCACCTCATGGCCGGGGTGCCGCCGAGCGGGATGGCGCGCGGGGAATGCGAAGCGGTGTTCGCCGACAACCTGCGCCACGCCGCCCGCCTGCTCGCGCCCCTGCGCATCACGGGCCTGATCGAGCCGATCAATTCGCGCGACATGCCGGGCTATTTCCTGCAGACGCAGGAACAGGCGCATGCGCTGCTGGCACGCATCGGCGAGCCGTCGCTGGCAGTACAGATGGACCTGTACCACTGCCAGGTTGTCGAGGGCGACGTCGCGACGCGCATCCGGCGCCATATTGCCGGCATCGGCCATGTGCAGATCGCCGGCGTGCCGGAGCGCGACGAGCCCGACCGGGGGGAGCTGCACTATCCCTATCTGTTCGCGCTGCTCGATGCGCTCGGCTACGACGGCTGGGTCGGATGCGAATACCGGCCCCACGGCGAAACTTCAGCCGGCCTCGGATGGTTGCACCGCTGGCGCGAGACCGGCGGTTGATCCGGCTGCGCAGCCGCATATCGAAGCTGGCGGGGCCGGACCCATGAGGCACAATACGATTTTTGGAGCCCTCCCTCGATGCCGGCCCCGGTCGTCCACCAGTCCAGCCTCCATTCCCTGCCCCTGGTTTCGCGCGGCAAGGTGCGCGACAACTATGCGGTCGGCGACGACCGCCTGCTGATCATCACCACCGATCGCCTGTCGGCCTTCGACGTGGTGCTCGAGCAGCCGATTCCCGACAAGGGGCGGGTGCTCAACCAGATGGCCCTGTTCTGGTTCGACCGTCTCGCGGCGATCGTGCCCAACCACCTCACCGGCGAAGCGCCGGAATCGGTGGTTGCAGCCGACGAGGTCGACCAGGTCCGCGGCCGTTCGATGCTGGTGCGCCGCCTCGAGCCGATCCTCGTCGAGGCGGTGGTCCGCGGTTACCTGATCGGCTCGGGCTGGAAGGACTACCAGTCGAGCGGCGCGGTTTGCGGCATCGGCCTGCCGGCGGGACTGCGCATGGCCGAGCGCCTTGCCGAACCGATCTTCACGCCGGCGGCGAAGGCGGCGCTGGGCGAGCACGACGAGAACATCGACTTCGACGAGATGTCGCGCCGCATCGGTGGCGGGCTCGCCGAGCGCATCCGCGACACCAGCCTGCGGCTGTACCGGGAAGCGGCCGAATACGCGGCGGGCCGGGGCATCCTGATCGCCGATACCAAGTTCGAGTTCGGGCTCGATGCCGGCGGCGAACTGGTCTTGATGGACGAGGTTCTCACGGCCGACTCCTCGCGCTTCTGGCCCGCCGATGAGTACCAGGTCGGCATCTCGCCACCCTCGTTCGACAAGCAATTCGTGCGCGACTGGCTCGAGACCGTGCCCGGCTGGGACAAGCGGGCGCCGGCGCCGGCGCTGCCGCCCGATGTCGTGGAGCGAACCGCCGCCAAGTATCGTGAAGCACTGCGTCGCCTGACCGGGCGCGAACTCGAGGACTGAACAATGGATGCGCCGATCGTCGGGGTCGTGATGGGCAGCTCGAGCGACTGGGACGTCATGCAGCATGCCGTGGCGGTGCTGCGCGATTTCGGCATCGACCACGAGGCGCGGGTGGTCTCGGCGCACCGGATGCCCGAGGACATGTTCGCCTATGCGGCCGACGCCCGTTCGCGCGGGCTCAAGGCGATCATCGCAGGAGCGGGCGGTGCCGCCCACCTGCCGGGCATGATCGCCGCCAGGACGAGCCTGCCGGTATTCGGCGTGCCGGTGCCTTCACGTTACCTGCGCGGCGAGGACTCGCTGCTCTCGATCGTGCAGATGCCCCGCGGGATTCCGGTGGCCACTTTCGCGATCGGCGAAGCGGGGGCCGCCAACGCGGCGCTGCACGTCGTGGCGATGCTCGCCGTGTTCGATCCGGCGCTCGCGGATCGGCTCGACGGCTTTCGCGCCAGGCAGACCGAATCGGCCCGCTCGATGGTGGTGCCACCCGCCTGAGGACATGGCGCACCGCGACCCGGTGCGCCTTTCAGTTCCGTTCGGAGATGTCGCATGAAGAACTCGCATGATCCCCTGCCGCCGGGCGCCTGGCTCGGCCTGCTCGGTGGCGGCCAACTCGGGCGGATGTTCTGCATGGCGGCGCAGAGCCTGGGTTTTCGCGTCTGTGTCCTCGATCCGGCCGAGGACGGGCCGGCGGCCTCGGTGGCCGACCGCCACATCCAGGCGGATTATCTCAACGCCGGCGGCCTGGCCGAACTCGCGTCGCTCTGCGTGGCCGCAACCACCGAGTTCGAGAACGTCCCGGCCGAAGCGCTCGAGTATCTCTCCGAGCATTGCATCGTCTGTCCTGGCGCGACCGCGGTCGCGATCGCCCAGGATCGCAACGCCGAGAAGGCCTTCGTCGAGGGCTGCGGAATCGAGGTCGCCCCGTATGCGCCGGTGCGCAGCCTCGCCGACATCGACGCGCTGCCCGACGGCCTGCTGCCAGGCATCCTGAAAGTCGCCCGGCTCGGCTACGACGGCAAGGGCCAGGAGCGGGTGGCCGACCGCAGTGCGGTACGCGAGGCTTTCGAGCGATTCGGCAGCGCCGAGTGCGTGCTCGAGCGCCAGCTCGAGCTCCGGACCGAGATCTCGGTGGTGGTCGCACGCGGCAGCGACGGCGAGACGGCCGCCTATCCGGTAGCCGAAAACCTGCATCGCAACGGCATCCTCGCCATTTCGAGCGTGCCGGCGCGCATCGATCCGGAGACCGCGCTGCGCGCCACTGAAGCCACGGTGCGCATTGCCCATTCCCTCGACTACGTCGGCGTGCTCTGCGTGGAGTTCTTCCTGCTTGCCGACGGCAGCATGCTCGTCAACGAGATGGCGCCGCGGCCGCACAACTCGGGCCACTACACGATCGACGCCTGTGTCAGCAGCCAGTTCGAGCAGCAGGCCCGCATCCTCGCCGGCTGGCCGTTGGCCGGCACCCAGCAGCACGAGCCGGCGGTAATGCTCAACATCCTCGGCGATGCATGGTTCGCCGGTGGCGATGCCGCCGCGCCCACCGAGCCGGACTGGCTGAAGGTCGTCCGCCATCCGCGCGCCAAGTTGCACCTGTACGGCAAGCGGGTGCCCAGGCCCGGGCGCAAGATGGGCCATGTCACCGTGCTTGGCGACTCGCTCGAGATGGCGCTCGGCCTGGTCCAGCGCATCGAAGCCGATCTCGGCAACGGGGCGGCTTGAGTCCGGAAGACCGATCCGGCGGCCTGATCATCGAGGCCGATGACGCCGGCATCGCTCGCGCGCTCGAGTGCCTGCATGCCGGCCTGGTCGTGGCCTTTCCGACCGAGACCGTCTATGGCCTCGGCGCCGATGCGGCGAGTGCCGCGGGGGTGGCCGCAATCTACCGGATCAAGGGCCGGCCGCTCGACCATCCGCTCATCGTGCACATCGCCGATGCCGATGCACTCGGGTACTGGGCGGAAGAGCATCCGCGGGCGCGCCGCCTCGTCGAGACCTTCTGGCCGGGGCCCCTCACCCTGGTGATGCGACGCCATGCGCAAGCGCCGGCGCATGCATGCGCGGGGCACGCCACCATCGGGCTGCGCTGCCCGTCCCATCCGGTGGCCCGGCGCCTGCTGGCCGGCTTCGCGGCCACCGGCGGGCGGGGCATCGCAGCGCCTTCGGCGAATCGTTTCGGGAGGGTAAGTCCGACCCGCGCGGAACACGTTCGTGCCGACCTCGATGGCGACGTTCCCCTGATCCTCGACGGTGGCGATGCCGAGATCGGACTCGAATCGACCATCATCGACCTCAGCACCGATCGGCCGCGGCTGCTGCGCCCCGGCGCCATTGCCGGCAGTGCGCTCGCCGAGGTGCTCGGCGAGCCGATCGGCGGGGCAGGGTCGGCAGCGCCTCGCGTACCGGGCTCGCTCGCGGCGCACTATGCGCCGGGCACGCCGATCGAACTGGTGCATGCGGGGGAGTTGGCGGACCGGGTCGCGAGCCTGCGCAAGGGCGGCCTGCGGCTGGCGGTCTGGTCGCGCGAGCCGTGTCTCGCCAACAGCGTCGACTGGCTTGCCGCGCCGTCCGACCCACAGGAGTACGGGCGCATGCTCTATGACGGCCTGCGCCGACTCGACCAGCTCGGCGTCGATCGACTCCTGATCGAGGCGGTTCCGGCCGGCGAGCCATGGGACGCGGTGCGCGACCGGCTCGCCAGGGCGGCGACGGGTTCCGGCGCGCAGGAGCCTTGACGCGCCGCCCCGGGCCCGACCGACCCGGGTACGCGCCACGGCCACACCGGCGTGGTACCTTGCCGCCTGTTCGCGGCTTTGGCCACAGCCTGACTGGAGACTTCAAACCATGTCGCAATACCTGATTCGCCTCGTCCTCATCGCTATCGCCCTCGGCGGCGCCGGCGCAGCACTCGCGCAACCCAAGCCGGTGAAACCCGGGCTGTGGGAGATGCAGGTCCACAACCCCGAACTCGACGCCGCGCGCGTCCAGATGCAGAAGCAGCTCGCCGAGATGCCGCCGGCGATGCGCAAGCAGATGGAAGACATGATGGCCGGGCAGGGCCTGTCGCTCGGTGACAAGGGCGTGCGCGCCTGCATCACGCCGGAGCAGGCGCGCCGCGGCCCGGACCCCGGCATTGCTGAAGAAGGCTGCACCCAGAAACTCGACTGGTCCGGCAATGTCGGACGCTACGAGATGAAATGCAAGGACGGCCGCCAGGGCCGTGGCGAAGTCAACTTCGTGAGCGACAAGTCCTGGAAGGGCTGGGGAGAGTTTTCCGATCCCGCGCGCCCCGGCAAGCCGATGAAGGTCGATTACAGCGGCGAGTGGCTCGGCAGCGACTGTGGCAGCGTGGCGCCGATCAAGCAGCGCTGATCGAATCGCCGGTCGTCTCGAGGCGACGTAGCGCGAGTTTGCGGCCGATGCCGCCGGCATAGCCGGTCGGGGAGTCATCGGCGCCAAAGACGCGGTGGCAGGGCACGATGATCCCGATCGGATTGCGGCCGACCGCGGCGCCGACCGCGCGGGCCGCGGCCGGCTTGCCGATCGCCGCCGCGATCCGCCCATAGCTCGAGCTTGCACCGTGGGGGATATCGAGCAGGGCGCGCCAGACCGTCTGCTGGAAGGCGGTGCCGCGCGACAGGTCGAGCGGCAGGCCGAAGCGTTGGCGCTCGCCCCGGAGATACTCGTCGAGTTCGGTGGCGACGATTTCGAGCAAGGGATCTGCACTGTCGCCCGGCCAGCCGATCATCGCGGGGAAATGTCGCTGGTCGATGAACCACAGGCCGGCGAGACCCTCGGCGCCGAGCGCGGCGATCATCGGTCCTAGCGCGGTGTCAATGCGACGCGTGGCCCGTGGCCGCCACTGTCGGTTCATTGCGGAACCACCGGTTGCGGCGTCCGCCAGGCGCGCAGCACGGCGTAGCTGCGCCATGGCTGCCAGGCGCGCGACGCGCGTTCGGCGACGGCGGTCGCATCGCGCGACCTGGGCAGTCCCAGGGCACGTTGCAGCGCGATGTCGCCAGCCGGGAACGCGTCGGGCCAGTGCAGGGCGCGCATGGCGATGTACTGGGCGGTCCAGTCGCCGATGCCGGGCAGGGCGCGCAGGCGCGCCATGGTCGCGGCGGGATCCTCGGCCGGTGAGAGCGGGAGCTGTCCGGCATCGGCCGCCCGCGCGAGCGCGATGATTGCCGCCTGCCGCTGTCGCACGATACCGATTGCGCCGAGCGCGTCGGGCTCGGCCCGCGCCAGGCTTGCCGGGGTCGGGAACAGGCGCTCGAGTCCTGGACGCGGCGTGGCGATCGGCTTGCCGAAGCGCGCGACGAGCCGTCCGGCGATGGTGTGTGCAGCGGCCACCGTGACCTGCTGGCCGAGGATCGCGCGTATCGCGAGCTCGAAGCCATCGACGGCTCCCGGTACCCGCAGTCCGGCGCTGCCGGGGAAGTCCGCGGCAAGCACGGCGTCGATCGCACCCGGGTCCGCATCGAGGTCGAAGGCGGCGCGGATCCGGCGGATGACCGCCGGCAGCACGTCGCAGAGACCATCGTCGATCCGCAGCGCGAGGCGATTGCGATCGGGCTCGAAGCAGGCTTCGATCCAGCCCTGGCGATGGCGCCCGCCCGATTCGATCCGCAGGGTGCGCAGGTAGCGCCGGCTCGCGCCGACGCCCTCGATCGCCTCGACGCCGGCGACGCAGCGCCGTTCGAGGAAGTCGAGCATGGCTTCGATGTCGTAGGGCGGGCGGTAGCCGAGCCGCACGATGCTGCCTTCGCCACCGTCGACGCGCTCGTGGCGCAGTCGTGTCGGCGTCATGCGGTAATGCGCCAGGAAGGCGGCATTGAAGCGGCGCAGGCTGCCGAAGCCACTGGCGGCGGCGACTTCGCCGATTGGCAGGCGGGTATCGGTGAGCAACTGCCTGGCTGCGTGCAACCGACGCGTCTGCAAGTACTGCAGCGGCGAGACGCCGAAATGGATCTCGAAGAGGCGGCGCAGGTGCCGGTCGCTCACGCCGATCCGTTCGGCGAGGCCGGCTACCGAAGGCGCCTCGGCCCAGCTGTCGATCTCGTCGAGCCGGCGCGCCGCGCTCGATGCGAGCACCGCGCCGGCATCCTGGATCGACCAGCGATCGGCCAGCGGGGCGAGCTCGGGCCGGCAACGCATGCAGGGCCGGTAGCCGGCCTGCTCGCATTGCGCCGCATGCCGGAAGAAGCTGCAGTTCACGGCTTTCGGTACGCGCACCCGGCATACCGGTCGACAGTAGATACGGGTCGACTTCACCGCGATGAAGAAGTGCCCGTCGAAGCGCGGGTCGTGCGCTTGCAAGGCCCGATAGCACTGGACGGCGTCGAGTTCGCCGCTCGCGCTCGTGGCAACGGCGGTTGGAGTGTCGTTGGCAGGCATCGGCGAATGCTAGTCCCGCCGGCGCGGCGGGTTCGCCGTTTCCGGACCTGCCCCTTGGCTCGGGAACCAGTTGCCGGACGGTGCGCGCAGGAAGTCGATGATCGCGCTCGCCGTCGCCTCGGGCGCATCGAGATGCGGGCTGTGCCGGCTGCCGGCGAGTTCGAGCACGCGGCCCTGCGCCGTGCCGCGACCGACGCGGCGCACCTGCTCGAGGCTGCCGTACTGGTCGGCATCGCCCTGGATCGCGAGCACCGGACAATCGATGGCAGGCAGCAGCGACTCGATGTTCCAGTCGGCGAAGGCTTCCGACAGCCATACGCCGGTCCAGCCCTCGAATGTCGCGGCCGGCTCGGCGTGGTAGCGCCCCAGCCGGCTCGCAAGGCCTTCGGTGCGCCATGCGTCGCGAGTCCGCGCGATGGCATCCACCGTCACGGCTTCCACGAACACATGCGGTGCGATAACGACGAGCGCCTGCGCCCGCACCGGGCCGGCCGCCGCGATCAGCGCGATCGAGGCGCCATCGCTGTGCCCGACCAGCACGGGCCGGTCGATGCCGAGCGCGGCGAGCATGCGCGGCAGCTCCTCGCGCGCGGCCTTATGCATGAAGTCGGCCGCCGGCGGTTGCGCCCAGGGAGTCGAGCCGCCATAGCCGGCCCTTGAATAGACGACGGCCGGCCAGCCCAGCGCTGCTGCTATCCGGTCGGGAAAATCGCGCCACATGGCGACGCAGCCGAGGCCTTCGTGGAGGAAGACCAGGGTAGGTGCCGTCGCGTCCGGCCGGGCGCCCTCGATGCGGCGCAATTCGATGTCGAGCCCGCCGTCGATGCGGATGAATTCGTTCATCCCCGATTGTCGCCAATGTCGGCGAGGGATGCGAGCGCCAGCCGCGTCGACGACGACTGTACACTCGACCGAATCCGGAGGATTCCGCTGCGGATTCGAGGAGATCCCCATGACGAAGAATTACTGGCTCGAACTCGACGACGACGCGTCGCTGAACGACTTGCCGGCCGATGCAACCCCGGGATTCGATGGTGACGACGACGATGCCCGGGACGCAACCGACAAGTTGCGCGACGAACTCATCGAACTGCAGGAGCGGCTGTATGCGGAGCAACGCCACGCGGTGCTGATCGTGTTCCAGGCCATGGATACCGGCGGCAAGGACAGCACCATCCGCCGGGTATTCAGCGGCGTGAACCCGGCCGGCATCCGGATGGCCCGCTTCGGTCGCCCGAGCGAGAAGGAGCTCGCTCACGACTACCTCTGGCGGGTCCATCCGCACACGCCGGCCCGCGGCCAGATCGTGATCTTCAATCGCTCGCACTACGAGGACGTTCTCGTGGTGCGCACCAACAAGCTGTTTCCCGAGCCGGTGTGGCGGCGTCGCTACGAGCACATCCGGGGCTTCGAGGGCCTGCTCGCCGACGAAGGCGCCACGATCCTCAAGTTCTACCTGCACATCGATCGCGACGAGCAGCGCGAGCGCCTGCAGTCGCGCCTCGATGAACCCGACAAGCACTGGAAGTTCGACGCCCACGACCTCGAGCAGCGCAAGCTGTGGGACGACTACATGGCAGCCTATGCCGACGCGATCCGCGAGACCAGCCGACCCTTCGCGCCCTGGTACATCATTCCCGCGAATCGCAAGTGGTATCGCGACTACGCGGTGATGTCGATCATCGTGCAGGCCCTGCGCAAGCTCGACCCGAAGTATCCGGAACCGGACTACGACCCTCGGAAGATCCGGCTCGAATAAGACCGGCCGGACGAGTCGGGCCGGCGGGCGAATCGGTCATAATGCCTTCCGCCAGAATCCACAAGGAGACAGTGAAATGCGCGAATTCGACACCCTCGCCGAGATGAGCGGCCATGTCGGAGAAGAACTCGGGACCAGCGACTGGCTGGTCGTCACCCAGCCGATGATCGACATGTTCGCCGACGCCACCGGCGACCACCAGTGGATCCACGTCGATCCGGAGCGCGCCGCCAAGGGTCCCTTCGGCGCAACCATCGCCCACGGGTTCCTGACCCTGTCGCTGCTGCCGAAGCTCGCCGGCGATGCCGTGAAGATCAAGGACCAGAAAATGGGCGTCAACTACGGCCTCAACCGGGTGCGCTTCACGTCGCCGGTGCGAGCCGGCGCCCGGGTGCGGGCTCGCTCGACCCTGGCCGGTTTCGAGCCGCTGCCCAACAATGGCGCCCAGGTGACCATGAACGTGGTCATCGAACTCGAGGGCAGCGACAAGCCTGCCTGCGTCGCCGAGGCGATCAGCCGCCGCTACGCCTGAGGTCCTGTCCGCCGGCGGCAGTCGGCGGGCTGGCGGACCCATGGCGGGCATGCCGATCGGCGCGGTGCCCGCCATGGATGACGGAACGTCCCCCTTCGACTATTCTCGGGTTACAAGAAGGCCGGCATGGCACGGCATGACGCCCGGGCCGCTGCCGAGTCCATGACAACTCGAGGAGGGGTGGGACATGAAGAGGCTTCCCGGCAGCATATCGATGTTGCTCGTCCTCGCGGCGATGGCAGCGCCCGCGTCGGACGCCATGGCGACCGACCGCCAGACCAAGGCACGCAGCCTCGCCGCTACCTGCGCGAACTGCCACGGTACCGATGGCCATGCGCCAGCGGGCGGACAAGCGCTCGCGGGCCGCTCGAAGGACGACATCGTCACCCTGATGCGGCTGTTTCGCGAGGGCGGCAAGCCCTCCACGATCATGGGCCAGATCGCCAAGGGCTACACGCCCGGGCAGGTCGAGCTGATCGCCGAACATTTCGCGGCGCAGAAGCGCTGACCAGGGGGAACGGACATGGACAATACCCGTCGACAGATCCTCCATACCGCGACCGCCGGCGTCGCCCTCGGCGCGCTCGGCGCCTGCGCCGCGCCCGGCATGCGCGCCGGTGCGCCGGCCAAGGCGCAGGTCGTCGTCATCGGTGGTGGCTATGGCGGCGCGACCACCGCCAAGTACATCCGCAAATGGAGCGACAACCGCATCAGCGTCGTGCTGGTCGAGCCGAACGCCGACTTCATCTCCTGCCCGGTCTCCAACCTCGTCATCGGCGGCACTCGCGAGATGGACGACATCACCGTGTCGTACGCGAACCTCGAGAAGAAGCACGGTGTGCAGCGGGTACGCGACCGGGTCACGAAGATAGACGCCGCCGCTCGCAAGGTGACGCTGGGCAGTGGCGCCACGATCGCATACGACAAGCTGGTCGTTTCGCCGGGCATCGACTTCATCTACGACAGCCTGCCCGGACTGCAGTCGGCCGCCGCGCGCGAGAAAATCCTGCACGCCTGGCAGGCCGGCCCGCAGACCACCGCGCTGCGTCGCCAGCTCGAGGCGATGCCCGATGGCGGCATCTTCGCGATCGCGATCCCGCGCATGCCCTATCGCTGTCCGCCCGGGCCCTACGAGCGCGCCTGCATGGTCGCCGCCTACTTCAGGCGCGAGAAGCCCCGCTCGAAGGTGCTTGTCCTCGATGCCAACGACGACGTGACCTCCAAGGGCAAATTGTTCAAGGCGGCCTGGGCCCAGCACTACAAGGGAATCATCGAGTACCGTCCCGCGCATACCCTGACTGATGTCGACGTCGCCGGCAACCGGCTGGTGTTCGAGTTCGAGGACCCGATCAAGGCCGCCGTCCTCAACGTGCTGCCGCCGATGCGCGCCGGCTCGATCGCGGTGCAGAGCGGGCTGGCAACGGCCAATGGCCGCTGGTGCGAGGTCAATTTCATCGATTTCGAATCGAAGGTCGCCAAGGATGTCCATGTCCTGGGCGATTCGATCCAGCCGGCGCCGACCATGCCCAAGTCCGGGCACATGGCCAACCAGCAGGCGAAGATCTGCGCGGCCGCCATCGTCGCGAAACTCTCCGGCCAGCCGGTCGACGATTCGCCGCTGGCGATGAACACCTGCTACAGCTTCGTGACCGAGCGCGAGGTCGTCCACGTCGCCTCGGTGCATGCCTACGACGCGCGGCAGGCGACCTACCTGCCTGTCGGGGGCGCGGGAGGCCTGTCGCCGGCGCCATCCGAAGCCGAAGGCCTGGCCGCCGACGCCTGGGCGCGCAGCATCTGGTCCGACATGCTCGGCTGATCCGCGCAGCGGACGAGCGTGGGGGTTGTCACTTCTTGTCGCCGGGCCGCCCCAAGACAAGAAGCGCCCCCTCGGGGGGCAGCGAATCCGCGCAGCGGACGAGCGTGGGGGTCGTCAATTACTCCAGCGCCGGATTGCGCAGCGGCAGCCGAAGCGCGGTGTACAGTGACAGCGCGCTCACCCCTGCCGTCAGTCCGAAGGTGGTCCTGAAGCCCGTCTCGAGGGTGGCGAGCGGCACGTTGGCGAGATCCGTCATCGCGCCGTCCCCCGTACCCAGTACCGCGAACAGGACGGTGCCGAGCACCGCGACCCCGACCGCCCCGCCGAGGGTGCGGGTCAAGGCGGCCGTCGCGGTTGCGACGCC
>Ga0079224_100002924_pt1 | contig 21197 bp, 21 predicted proteins | sample Stecom2015_FD_80414 | JGI IMG/M metagenome (GOLD analysis project Ga0079224, IMG submission 80414) | Agricultural soil microbial communities from Utah to study Nitrogen management - Steer compost 2015 | ecosystem: Environmental > Terrestrial > Soil > Agricultural land | place: USA: Utah...
AGTAGCAAAAAAAAAACAAAACAACAAAAACACAAAAAAACAAATTAGCTTTTTCGCTAATCGTTTATACGGTCTTTCGCAAATAGCAAAACATAGAAATAACATAAATACAATAAAAAATAATGAAAAAAATTCTTATTACCGGCGGTGCCGGGTTTATTGGTTCGCATGTGGTTCGGGAGTTTGTCAACAAATACCCGGATTATACAATCATCAACCTGGATGCGTTGACCTATGCCGGTAATTTGGAAAACTTACGCGATGTCGAAGAAAAGGAAAACTATATCTTCATCAAAGCGGATATTACCGATGCGGAGCATATCTCAGCAATTTTTCGCCAGTACCAGCCGGATGGTATATACATTTAGCAGCGGAATCACACGTAGATCGTTCCATAAATGACCCTAGTGCATTTGTTATGACCAATGTTATCGGTACAGTCAATCTCTTAAACGCAGCTCTCCAGATTTGGAAGGGAAATTTCGAAGGAAAACGCTTTCATCACGTATCTACAGATGAAGTGTATGGAACATTAGGTGACACAGGATTATTTACAGAGAAAACTCCATATGACCCGCATTCTCCTTATTCTGCATCGAAAGCGTCCTCGGATCATTTTGTTCGCGCATATAAGGATACATACGGCTTACCAGTTGTGATAACCAACTGTTCTAACAACTATGGACCCAACCATTTTCCTGAAAAGTTAATTCCATTATGTATTCACAATATTTTAAACAATAAACCCCTTCCGATTTATGGGGATGGGAAATACACACGGGATTGGCTCTATGTAATCGACCATGCTAGAGCGATTGATTTAGTGTTTCATAAAGGCAAAGATGGGGAAGCTTATAATGTGGGCGGATTTAATGAATGGCAGAATATTGACCTCGTAAGAGAATTGTGTAAGCAGATGGATGAGAAGCTCGACCGTCCAGCAGGCACAGCTGCAAAACTCATTACCTTTGTCAAAGATCGTCCAGGGCATGATCTGCGCTATGCAATCGATGCAACAAAAATAAACCAAGAATTGGGTTATGAACCTTCTGTTACTTTTGAAGAAGGTTTGTCTATTACCATAGATTGGTATCTTACTAATCAAGAGTGGTTAGACAACGTTACTTCTGGGGATTATCAACAGTATTACGAAAAACAGTATCAGGGATAATATGAAGGCTATTCAAACAGCCCTCGAAGGATGCATTATTATAGAACCTACAGTGTTTAGTGACAATCGCGGGCATTTCTTCGAAAGTTTTAATGAGAAGCTGTTTAATGAGATAACAGGAACTCGAACCCATTTTGTGCAAGACAATCAGTCTTTTTCAAGCAGAGGAGTTTTACGTGGTCTACATGCTCAGGCTGGCGAATTTGCTCAGGCTAAACTTGTACGGGTGTTACAAGGTAGTGTTGTTGACGTGGCTGTCGATGCGCGCTGGGATTCACCGACGTACGGTCAACACGTGGCGGTAGAGCTTTCTGCAGAGAATAATCGACAACTCTTCGTACCTCGTGGTTTTCTTCACGGCTTTGTCGTGCTGTCCGAAACGGCTACTTTTTTCTATAGATGTGATAACTTTTACCATAAAGATGCAGAATGGGGTGTGCGTTTTGATGATATCGACTTGAGTATAGATTGGCAAATATCCCACGATGAACTGATTGTCTCGGACAAAGATCAAGCGCTTCCTGCTTTTGCTGAGGCAGTTATATAGTGAGATCGGGATGCGGGGGTATGAGGTGCGAGGTGCGGGGTAGGTTGAAACGTAAAATATAGTCAAACGCAAATAGGCGGATTCGCAAATGCGCTGATTCGCAAAAAAACAAAAGCACAAAAAAACAATAAATGAAAGGAATAATACTTGCCGGGGGCTCCGGAACACGATTACATCCTCTGACATTGGCCGTGTCTAAACAATTGATGCCGATCTACGATAAGCCGATGATATATTATCCCTTATCTACGTTGATGTTTGCAGGGATACGGGAGATATTGATTATCTCAACGCCTCATGATCTGCCACATTTTCAGCGGTTATTGGGTGATGGCAGTCAACTGGGTTGTTACTTTGAATATGCCGAACAGGAGAAGCCTAATGGACTTGCGCAAGCCTTCGTCATTGGCGAACAATTTATAGGTGACGATAAAGTGGCTCTGATACTTGGTGACAATATTTTCTATGGCTCGGGTATGTCCAAATTATTACAGTCCTGTGCCGATCCGGATGGTGGCTTCGTATTTGCTTACCCCGTGCATGATCCGGAGCGATATGGTGTGGTTGAGTTTGATGCCCATAATCAGGTGATCTCCATCGAAGAGAAACCGCAAAATCCCAAATCCAATTACGCAGTACCGGGACTGTATTTTTATGATAACGAGGTAGTAACAATCGCAAAACGCATCAAGCCCTCTGCACGAGGCGAGTATGAAATCACCGATGTGAATAAAGAATATTTAGCACAAGGTAAGCTAAAAGTGGGTATATTTGATCGCGGGACAGCTTGGTTGGATACTGGTACATTCGCCTCGCTTATGCAGGCTGGCCAATTCGTCCAAGTAATCTAAGAACGCCAAGGATTAAAAATCGGAGCTATTGAAGAAGTCGCATTTCGTATGGGATATATCGACCAAGAACAATTGCTGAAGCTGGCCGAGCCTCTGGCCAAAAGTGGCTATGGGGAGTATTTGAAAAGTATTGTTTTTAAATAAAATTTGATAAATTTAGACTGATGTTGACAAACAAATCCATATTAATCACCGGAGGTACAGGTTCTCTCGGGAAAGCGCTTACTAAACATATATTAAGTGAATATCCCAATATCAAGCGTCTGGTTATCTTTTCAAGAGACGAGCAAAAGCAATTTCAAATGGCACAGGAGTATCCGAGTGACAAGTATCCGCAGATAAGATTTTTTATTGGTGATGTACGTGATAAAGACCGTTTGATAAGAGCATTTAAGGGAGTGGATTATGTTATTCACGCTGCAGCAATGAAACATGTTCCCATTGCGGAATACAACCCTGATGAGTGTGTTAAAACTAATATACATGGTGCTCAAAACGTTATTGATGCATGTTTTGAAACTGAGGTTGAACGTGTTGTCGCTTTGTCGACGGATAAGGCTTGTGCTCCAATTAATTTATACGGAGCTACAAAGTTAGCATCTGATAAACTTTTTGTTGCGGCAAATAACATTCGTGGCAATAATCCAATTCGTTTCTCAGTCGTTCGATACGGAAATGTAATGGGCTCTAACGGATCCGTCATACCATTCTTTATTAACAAAAGGAAGGAGGGAGTTTTACCCATTACAGATTCAAACATGACTAGATTTAATATTAGTCTTCAAGGAGGTGTTGATATGGTTATGCACGCATTATTTAATGCATGGGGGGGAGAGATTTTTATTCCCAAAATACCTTCTTATAAAATTACAGACGTAGCCAAAGCTATTGGCCCTGACTGTGAACACAAAATTGTTGGTATTAGGCCGGGTGAGAAAGTACATGAAGAAATGATTACGCCATCTGATTCATTTTACACCTATGATCTTGGTAAATACTATACTATATTGCCATCGGTAACGAAGTGGGATTTAAATGAGTTTTTAAATAATTTCAATGGTAAAAAGGTTCCAGAAGGATTTGCGTACAACTCAGGAGACAATACAGAATGGGAAACCATTGAAACACTCCGTAAATTGATAAAAGAACACGTTGATCCTAGTTTTGTAGTATAAAAAAATGGAAAACAAAATAATACCTTACGGTCGACAAAATATTACAGACGAGGATATACAGGTAGTTATCCAAACTTTGAAATCTGACTATCTCACTCAAGGACCTAAAATCAAAGAATTTGAGGATAATTTTGCCTCCTATGTTGTTGCAAAATATGCTGTGGCTATAGCCAATGGTACTGCAGCGTTACACCTGTGTGCACTAGCATTAGATGTTAGAGAAGGCGATAAAGTGATTACTACGCCGATTACATTTGCAGCATCAGCAAACTGTGTGCGTTATTGTGGCGGTGAAGTAGTTTTTGGAGACATCGACCCGAAAACCTATTTGCTGGATATAAATTCGGTGCGGGCTTTGCTTGAAGCGGCACCAAAAGGCACCTACAAGGGAATTATCCCTGTGGATTTTGCCGGAAGAGCCGTGGACTTGGAAGTATTTCGTGAATTGGCAGACGAATATGGTCTTTGGATTATCGAAGATGCCTGTCATGCGCCCGGGGGAAGTTTTGTTGATGCCACAGGTCAACAACAACGGTGTGGTAATGGAAATTTTGCGGAATTGGCTATTTTTTCCTTTCATCCGGTGAAACACATCGCGTCTGGCGAAGGAGGGATGATTACCACTAACGACGAAAACCTGTACAAAAAGCTATTGACACTGCGTACACACGGAATTGTCAAAAACAACGACTTGTACAGCAACTCAATAGAATTTGCCGGCGGAAAAGAAGATTATCCGCTTTGGTACATGGAAATGCAGACTTTGGGTTATAATTATCGGATTACCGACTTTCAAGCAGCTTTAGGTAACAGCCAGTTAAAACGTGCCGACCAAGGCATAGCGCAAAGACGGGAAATCGCCCGCATGTATAACGAAGCATTTCAGGACAAGAATTATGTAAAAGGTCAATCTGGATATGTAGAAGGCCATGCGTATCATCTGTATGTTTTGGAAGTGGAAGATCGATTGGGTTTGTATAATTATTTGCGAACCAAAAATATATTTGCACAAATCCACTACATCCCTTGTCATTTGATGCCTTATTATAGAGCATTTGGATGGAAAGAAGGAGACCGACCACATGCCGAGAATTATTATAAACACTGCATCAGTTTGCCAATGTACCCGACGTTATCAACAGAAGAACAGTTGTATGTAATAGATTGCGTAGATGAATACTTCCGAAAAAAATAATCTCTGCATCATCCCGGCCCGAGGAGGAAGCAAAAGGATTCCCCGAAAGAATATCAAAGATTTTCTCGGGAAACCAATCATTGCTTATTCCATTCAAGCTGCGTTGGATTCGGGGCTTTTCGCTGAAGTGATGGTTTCTACCGATGACGAACAAATCGCAGAAGTCGCCCAACAGTACGGAGCTAAAGTGCCTTTTATGCGGTCTAAAGAGACGGCTGATGATTTTGCAACCACCTTGGACGTAATTAAAGAAGTGGTACGACAATACAAGGAGAATCATCTGGTTTTTGATGCAGTTTGTTGTATTTATGCAACTGCACCCTTTGTTTCGGGATTGCATTTAAAGAAGAGTTATGACGTTTTCAAGACCAATGATTTCGACGCATTGTTTCCGGTGATGGCTTTTGGTTTTCCTATTCAGCGGGCATTGAAAGTGAAGGACGATAAATCAGCGTTCATTTACGAAGAACACATCAATACCAGAAGTCAGGATCTTGAAAAAGCCTACCACGACGCAGGACAGTTTTATTGGATGAAAAACGAATTGGCGATAAATGGGACCTCACTCATGACAGGGCACACTGGAGCTTATATGATAAATGAACTGGAAGCACAGGACATTGACACAGAAACCGACTGGAAATTAGCAGAATTAAAGTATGAACTCCTACAAAGTACTAAATAAGCAAGAATTTTCTAGCGGAGCCTATACGCTCGTACCTATTCGTTTCGAAGATCGGCTGGAAATTATGCGTTGGCGTAATGAACAAATTTATCATTTACGTCAGAGCAAACCACTGACGGAAGAAGATCAAAATAATTATTTTGATACTGTCATAACTGAACTGTTTAGGCTAGAACAACCTAATCAAATTCTTTTTTCATATTTGCAAAATGGTAAATGTATTGGGTACGGAGGCTTGGTTCATATTAATTGGATTGATCGGAACGCCGAGATTTCTTTTATTATAGATACTGATTTAGAATCTGAGCATTTTGAGTTCCATTGGAGAACTTATTTAGAGCTGATTGAGGAGGTCGCATTTAAGGAGCTAAATCTGCATAAAGTGTATGTTTACGCGTTTGATCTGAGGCCACGCTTATATCGAGCTCTTTTGGATAGTGATTATTTCTTGGATGGGACATTAAAAGAACATTGTTATTATGACAATAGCTATATAGATGTTGTAATTCATTCTAAAATTAATAGAAAATGATTTTTGGTGTTTTATGTAGTGGGAATCTAGGGTTTAATGTCCTTAGTTGCCTATCCCAAGAAATAAGGATAAAATTTGTATTTACGGACAAAGGTTCCACGGGAATAATTGATTTCTGTAGAAGTATTAATATTCCAGTTTTTATTGGAAATCCTAGAGATGGCAGAGCAAGTACGTTTATTGAAGAGCATAAACTTCAGAAAAAAATTGTTGATGTCATTATTTCCGTTAATTATTTATTCATTGTGGATAATATCATCCTGAAATTATGCTCAAAGTTTGCGTTTAATGTTCATGGTTCCCTACTTCCTAAATATCGAGGACGGACGCCTCATGTATGGAGCATTATTAATAACGAAAAAGTATCAGGCATCACCGCCCACATAATAGATGAAGGTTGTGATACAGGTCATATAATCGAGCAAATTAAAATAAAAATTAGTGCAAAGGATACGGGTGCGACGCTTCTTGAGAAATATAATGAGCTCTATTTACCATTAATTAGGAGTGTTCTTGAAAGAATTAAAGGTGGTGAGATAATATTGAAAAAGCAAAATAATTCAATAGCTACCTACTTTGGTAAGAGAACCCCAGATGATGGGAAAATTGACTGGAATTGGCAAAAAGAAAGAATATATAATTGGGTACGAGCCCAAGCTGATCCATATCCAGGTGCATTTACGTTTTTTAAGGGTCGAAAGTTTATAATTGACGAAGTTCGGTTTAGTAATTTTGGATTTGATTACAGTACAGAAAATGGAAAAATTGTAAGTTTGGAGCCTTTGATTGTAAAGGTTCCGAATGGATGTTTAGAAATAAAAAAGTTTAGAGGAGAATTAAACAACCTTGAAATAAACGGTGTATTTGAAAAATGAGAATAGGTAACTACATAATTGACGATAAAAGTCCAGTTTTAATAATTGCGGAACTCTCTGCAAATCATAATGGCAGTTTAGATACTGCTTTGGAAACAGTTCGTGCGGCAAAACGGGCAGGTGCCGATTGCATTAAATTACAGACCTACACTGCTGATACATTAACCATTGATTCGGATAAGGATGATTTTCTAATAAAAGGCACCATTTGGGAAGGCAAAAATTATTATCAGCTTTATAAAGAAGCATACACACCTTGGGAGTGGCATGCAGAAATTATGAGAGTTGCGAAAGAGGAAGGATTATTGTGCTTTTCGTCTCCATTTGACCCGACAAGTGTAGACTTTCTGGAGGAACTAAATGTCCCAGCTTATAAGATTGCGTCGTTCGAAATCACGGATATCCCTCTGATTGAATATGTAGCTTCTAAAGGAAAACCCGTTATTATTTCTACGGGTATTGCTACATTGACAGATATAGAGCTAGCACTTGATGCTTGTTATCGCATGGGAAATCATCAAATAGCCTTATTAAAATGTACTTCGAGTTATCCAGCCCCTATTGAGGAGGCGAATATGATTATGGTTAGAGACTTAGCCGAAAGATTTAATGTGGTTACAGGTTTATCGGATCATACAATGGGTGCTACAGTACCTATTGTAGCTACATGTTTTGGAGCCAAAATAATTGAGAAGCACTTTATTTTGGATCGCTCAATTGGTGGTCCCGATGCTTCTTTTTCCATGAATGAAGAAGAGTTCACTGCTATGGTAAAAGCCGTGAGAGAAGCTGAAAAGGCCATTGGTAAAGTAGACTACACCTTAACTGAGAAGCAAGTCAAGGCTAAAGATTTTTCACGTTCTCTCTATGTCGTGTCTGATATAAAAGCTGGTGAAATCATTACAACTGAAAATGTACGCTCAATTAGACCAGGGTTTGGAATGCATCCTAAATATTATAAGGAAGTTTTGGGGAAAGCCGCAAAGAGCGATTTGGAGAAGGGAACAGCGATGTCTTGGGATAAAATAAATTAAATTATGGACAACGTTTGGATGTTGACAAATTATAACGATTGGGAAGAGCTTGTTACAAAAAAGATGCAAGAAGATGGCTTATGGAATAAAGTCATAATTAATCGTGAGGATTTTTTGGAACATGAGGTATTAGATATTCTTCCAAGGGAATTATATGAGCAGATATATTCCTTTCTCCCGCAATTTATGGATATGATATCTAGGAATTCTCCTATTAGTCAAAGCACATATGCAGAAAACAATATACATGATTATCTGAATCTTTTCAACCTTTATATAAACTATTACTATACCTCGTTTAATAAGGAAAATATTAGTCTTTTTATTACTAATCGTGCGCCGCATGTCGGGTTTGATTTAATTGCCTATTTGGTAGCTTCTGTTATGAATTTGAGGACGATCATTTTAGAACAATCGTTATTTCCAAATCGCTTTTTTATTTATGGTGATCACTTTGACTATGGAAGATTTGAAACTAGTAAAGAAATCATCCCCCACAATTATATAGCTCTCGAAAAAAAGCATGAAAAGAATCTTTTCTATATGCAGAACAAGAAATTGGCGCTACGTTTTAGGCTACGAAATTTTTATGTTGAAAATAAATATATTAGGTTACTGAGCGAATTGTTTCATAAAGCCAATAGATCTCAGGCTATTTATCGCTTTCAATTAAAAAAGGAATTTGAAAAGAATAAAAATGCGCTAGTTACCCCTATTAGTTTAGAGGACAAGTTTATTTATTTTGCATTGCACTTACAGCCTGAAAAAACTACTTCGAGTTGGGGCGGAAAGTATGTAGATCAAGTACTAGCGTTAGAGCATTTGTCTGAGATACTTCCATCGGATGTAAAGATTTACGTAAAAGAGAATCCTAAGCAGGGGTATTTTATGCGAGGGAAATATTTTTACGAAAGAATTAAGCGAATTAAAAATGTAGTGCTCGTGCCACCCGATACTAATACTTATGATTTGATTAAGAATAGTCTGTTTGTTTCAACTATTACGGGTACAGTAGGCTGGGAAGCTATTTCGGGAGGAAAAAATGTTTTGGTATTTGGTTGGGGTGTTTGGTATAAAAAGCTTCCGGGTGTTTTCAGTTTCGACCAAGGTGTATCTTTCGAAGAAGTTGTGAATTATAAGATTGATTTTTCTGTCTTAGAACAGAAATTGAATGATTTATTGTCATTAACAGGAAAGGGAGTTGTTTATACAAAGGGACCTGGTTATAAATCTATTGTAAAAGATTATACGTTAGAGAATAATATTAAAAACCTTTGTAATTCTATAAAAAAATATTTGTACAATGGCTGAATCCAAATCAGCTCGCCACGGAATTCTATGGGGTACTATTGATACATTTGTACGTCAGGGTGTACAGTTTGTCATAGGAATAGTACTTGCACGGTTGTTATCACCTGAGGAATTTGGTATTCTTGGTATACTAACAATTTTTTTATCTCTTTCAGATTTGCTTATTGAGAGCGGATTTTCTCAGGCTTTAATCAGAAAGAATAAGATTTCTAATGAAGAATATTCCACCGTTTTTTATTTTAACTTGGGAGTTTCCTTTATATTATATTTTCTGATTTTCTTCTCATCAGATTTTTTCGAAGTCTATTTCAGAGTTGAAGGTTTAGCAATGATGCTTAAAGTATTTATGCTTAAGATAATTATTTCATCTTTTTATTTTACACAATCAGTAATGCTTACCAAATCTTTGGACTTTAAGATATTTACTAAAATAACCTTTTTTTCAAGTGTAATTTCCGGTGGACTGGGTATTATCCTTGCCTACAATAATTATGGAGCATGGAGTCTCATTTGGCAGTCTCTGAGTGCAACTTTACTTATTGCAATTCTTGTAAATTTTTTCAGATTCTGGAAACCTAACTTCATATTCAGATGGATCGAAATAAACAATTTATACAAGGTAAGTTCTTATTTACTCTTTACATCGATTTTAGGGCGTTTTGCAAATGAAATGAATACATTTATAATCGGTCGTTATTTTTCTCCTGAAACATTAGGTTTCTACACTCGGGCAAACTCTCTAAAAAACTTGCCATCCCAGACTTTTAATACAATTCTTTCAAAAGTATCATTGCCAATTTTAAGTAATAAACAAGATGATCCAGATGAATTGCAGAAGATGTATAAAAAACTTTTTTCCACCTCATTTTTCATTAGCAGTTTTGTGATGTTATTACTGATAAGTATTTCAGATGATTTAATACTTGTCTTGCTAGGAGAAAAATGGAGGGGAACGATTATTTTATTTCAATATTTGAGCATTATTGGTATATTTTATCCTTTAAACGCCTTAAACAACAATTTGATTATAGCGAGAGGAAAGACCCGGCTAACCTTTAAATTAGCTCTTTTCAAGTTTTTTACTACTATACCCGTATTAATAATTGGAGTATTAACAAATATCAACAATCTTATTATAGGACTTGTTATTATTTCTATTTTTCATACACTGATTTATTGTTATTTCTCGGGTAGAATTATAAACTATAAGCTTATTGAGCAGTTAACAGAGATGTTTAGAAATATTTGGTTCTTGATTCTGATTTGTATTATGTTGAATTTCATAAATTTGAGCAACATGAGCAATTGGAGTAGTTTAATTATTAAAAGCTCAATCTTTATTATTTTAACTATTTTGTTTAGTATGATTCTGAAAAACGAGATCTTCATACTTTTCAAGAAATATTTAATTAAATTTTATATAAGTCGATTTTAGAAAAAATCTCAATTAGATGTTCTCAGTAGTAATTCCATATTATAAAAAACGATCTTACATCGAAAGATGTATAGACTCAGCTTTGGCACAGACTTATACAGATTATGAAATCATTGTAGTGGACGATGGTTCCCAAGATGATTTGAAGGAGTTAATTGAAAGAAAATATTCAGGGAAAGTTCATTTAATTCAACAGGAAAACCAAGGAGTTTCAGCAGCAAGAAATACAGGAATCGCGGCGGCCACCCATGATTATATTGCATTTTTAGATGCAGATGATTGTTGGAGTCCTTTTTATTTGGAATTTTCAAATATTTGCTTAGAAAAAGAAGATAATGTAAAAATTATAGGAAGTAATTTTACAAGAATTATAAAAGACATACCATTAATCAGACCTAACTTAAATTATCTAATAATAAAAAACTATTTTAAAGAACAAGTTTTCAAGGACACCCTATTTACTAGTTCTTCTACTATTATTAATTATGCTTTTTTTAGGGAAAACATAGGCTTCAACTCTCAATTAAAAAGAGGCGAAGATTTGGATGTTTGGTTCCGGGCTATTGCCAGTGGAGGTAAGGTCGTTTACATAGAAAATACTTTAGTTTATTATTCCAATGAAGATTTGAATCAAGTCACTAACTCTTCATTCGATTTTCAATATTCAATATTATCAATAATGAGAAATGAATATTTGAAAAAAGGTTCGCCAAATGTTTTTAAGGAATTTGTTCCAATTTTTATCAGAAAAAGAATATATAGTTACTATTTTGATAAAAGGAGTCATGAAAAAGCCAGAGAAGAATTAAAAAGCATTGGTTATGGAAATTTTTTTTCTAAAGTGTTTTATCATTTGCCAGTTAGCCTTGGTCGGAATGTTTCAAAAACGAAACTGTTTAGGTATTACTCAAAATTTTTAATAAAATGAATTTAATCATTTCTCCTATATTCAATCAATTCTTTTCCGGTCGCATTTGGATGGGCTTGGATTACGAATTAATAAAATCTGAATTAGAAACCAAGTACAGCGCAAAAGTTGAAGTGATTCCATTTCATCAAATTATAGAGTCTTTGGATCAAATTCCTCAAAATGCGGTGTTGTTTTATTCTACTGTTTACAATGCGGCTTATTTAAAGTATATTCAAGATACAATTAAATATATTGCTTTAAAAAGACCAGACATTACACTGATTCCAGATGAACATCAATTAAACGCCTTGGATAATAAAGGCTATCAGGAGCTATACAAGGATTTATTAGGAATTGAAAAAGTTGCAGGGAAATATTATGGGGATATTGATGAGGTTTTGAAAGCTCAAGATTTGGAGTTTCCATTTGTACTTAAAAAATTGAGTGGCGCTTTATCCAGCGGTGTTCAATTGATAAAAAACCGAAAAGAACTAGAAGAATTTAGTATTTCTGCAAAGAAAAAATCACTCAAAGAAACAGCTGCATTTCATTTAAATAAAAGAAACTCGTTTAAAAAAGATTCCAACTTAGCTCCAGTTGAAAGGTTGTTAGAAAGAAACTTTGAAGATTTTTTTTCCAAACGTATTCCTGTCGTAATTCAAGAATTTGTTCCTGGTTTAGAGTGTGATTTTAAAGTATTGATTTTTGGCGACAAATATTTTGTTGTAAAAAGGGGAATCAGAGAGAATGACTTTAGAGCAAGTGGAAGCGGAAAACTTAAATGGGAAATCCCACCCACTGAAGTATTGGATTATGCGAAGGAATTGAAAGAACTTTTTAATGTACCCTTTATTTCATTGGATATTGGCATTGATAAAAGCAATCAATGCTTTTTGTTTGAATTTCAAGGAACTGCTTTTGGTCCTGCAACTTTAACCGCAGGAGATAAATACTTTTATTTTGCATCTGATGAATGGAAGTTAAAAGATGGCAAATTTAATTTAGAAGAAGAATACGCATACGCTATCAATCATTTCATTCATGAAAATCATTAGGCTTTCCACCTTTTTAGATTTCGGCGGAGTTGAAACTAGACTTGCCAATATCTCGCATGTTCAGGATGAAAACGAATGGGTTTTTGTTTGTTTAAATCGAACGGGAAAAGCTGCCGAAACTATAAATCGAAATCAAAAAAAGTTGATTAACTTAAATGTTCCACCAAGTATTTATAGTTTAAAAACTTTTTATACGGTTTATCAAACACTAAAGAAAGAAAAACCAGATGTAATTCATACTTCGGGTGCAGAAGCGAATTTTCATGGAATTTTAGCAGCAAAATTGGCTGGAATTCCAAAAATAATTGGTGAAGAAATAGGGACGCCAAACCACAGTAAAAAAGCACAATTTATTTTTTCAATTATTTATCGGTTCGCTGATTTTGTCATAGGTAACTCACAAGCGGTATTAGATGCTGTTCAAAAACTAGATAAAGTCCCAAAGAGAAAACTTAAAAAAATAGATAATCCCATTATTTTTAAAGATTTAAGGGGTTATTTGCGGAAGGAATTGTCTAACGAATTTCGGATGATTATGATTTCTCGCCTTGAACCTGTAAAAAACATCGAAGGTGTGATCAATGTTTTAGGTCGGATAAAAAACACGACGGATTTTAAAGTTAAATTAATTATTGCAGGAAGTGGCCAGTCGGCTTCATTTTTCAAACAAAAAGTTAAAGATTTGGGATTGGAAAAGGAGGTAGAATTTTTAGGCTTCATCGATGATCCTTACCCGCATTTGTTAAATTCCGATTTATATATTCTTAATTCTTTTTCAGAAGGTTTCTCTAATTCATTGGTTGAAGCCATGTACAGCAAAACACCTTCCTTGAGCACAGCAGTTGGAGCAGCGCCAGAAATTATTGAAGAGGGAATCAATGGTTTTCTGACGCCTCCAGATGATGAAGATGCATTGTTAGAAAAGTTAAAAATGATTATGGGTTTGTCAAAAAATGAATTGAAAAAAATAGGTTTTGCTGGACATGAAAAGATTGTGAAGGAGTTTTCTTTAGAAAATCATGTATGCGAACTCATGAAAATTTATAAAAGATAACCATGAAAAATATCCTCTTTATCACCTGGGATGGCCCCCAAACTTCTTATATGGAGGGTTTGTTTATGCCTATTTTTTCAGAAATCCAAAAACAAAATCCGCAATGGAAATTTCATGTCATCCAATTTACTTGGGGTGATTCCGAGCGAATAGCCATTACCCAAAAGATTGCAGTAGAATTGGGTGTGGAGTACCAGGCTTTTCCTATCGTCCGAAGACCTATTCCGACCATTGGCAGTTTTATCAGTCTGTGGGGCGGAGCATCAAAAATAAAAAAATACATAGAAGCCCACCAAATTGATATCCTGATGCCACGCAGTACTTTTCCGGCTTATATGGTGAATCAACTTAAAAACTTTCAGGGCAAAATCATTTTCGATGCAGATGGTTTGCCCATCGAAGAAAGAGTAGATTTTGCAGGACTAAAGAAAGGCTCGGCGATGTATAGCTTTTTAAAAAACATAGAAACCAATATGCTGCGAAAAGCAGATGCCGTTATAACAAGGTCACAGAAAGCAATTGATATTCACATAGAGCAGCTGGGTGAGGCGTTTCGCCATTCCTTTTCAGTGGTATTCAACGGCCGTGACGCAGAAAAATTCAGTGTAAACGAAGAGTGGCGTGAGACGGCAAGAAAGGAATTAGGCGTTCAGGATGAAATTTTGTTTGTCTATGCGGGTTCTTTAGGACCCCAATATTGTATGGAAGAAATGCTGGAAATTTTCAGGATTTCTGAGAGGGCAAAGTTTCTGATATTGACCGGGAATCCTGAATTTGCCGAAAAACATATCCCCGAAGATTTGAGAGAGCGTATCGAGGTAAAGAAAGTCCCTTCCGATGAGGTTCCTTTTTGGCTAAATGCCGGTGATATAGCCTTTGGATTGCGCCAGCCGACTTATAGTATGCAGGGAGTGGCTCCGATTAAATTGGGGGAATATTTATTGTGCGGAATTCCTGTGATTGCGAGTAAGGGCATTGGGGATTCGGAAGAGATACTGATAAATTTTGAGGAGTCATATTTGTATGATCATAAATCCGGTATAAAAGATAATCTAAAGGAAATAAAGAAGTTCCTTGAAAACGCTAAATTTGCAGACAGAAATAAAATCAGGGAAAAGGCATTGACTTATTTTTCCCTTGAAGCTGCGGCAGAGTCTTACATAAAAGTCATCCAAAAGTTATAAATGAAAATCCTATACTTCACAAAATATTCCCGAAATGCAGGGAGTAGTCGGCTCAGGAGTTATCAGTATTTTCCCTATTTGGAAAGTGCCGGCTTTCAAGTGGCAGTAAGTCCGCTATTTAGTGAGAAATATTTGCAAAAACTTTATGCAGGTAAATCCACTAAAATGGAGGCGGTAAAAGGATATTTGAATCGATTTTTCGCATTATTTTCAGTTTTTAATTATGATAAAATTGTCATAGAAAAGGAACTTTTTCCTTACCTTCCTGCTTGGACAGAAAGAATTTTAGAATTTTTAGGCGTAAAGTATATAGCGGATTATGACGATGCGATTTTTCATAATTATGACAGATCGGACAATCGTTGGGTTAAGAGCTTTCTTTCCCTCAAAATAGACAAGGTGATGCGGTACAGTGCCTGTGTGGTCGCAGGCAATACTTACTTAGCAGAACGCGCGAGGAAAGCCGGTGCCACAAGAATTGAAATCATACCGACTGTTATTGATTTGGAGCGATATCCTGAAAAGGAATATGTGAACAAAGGGGAGTTTGTCGTCGGCTGGATTGGTACCAAATCCACCTTTGAAAAGCATTTTATGCAGTTAGCGGATCAGGTGCAAGAACTGACCCATACATACACTGACCTTTACTTTCACATCGTGGGCGCGCCAGACAATGGACTGTTTAATCAGCAAGTTCGATTTATCCCCTGGACGGAGGAAAGCGAGGTGGCCGAAATTATGAAGTTTGATATAGGACTTATGCCGCTAATCGATAGTGACTGGGAGAAGGGGAAATGTGCCTATAAATTAATACAATATATGGCCTGCGGCATTCCCGGGCTAGCGAGTGCGGTCGGTGCGAATGTAGAGGTTGTAAATTCTGAGAATGGATTTTTAGTAAATGATTTGACTGATTTTGAGACTATTATTAAAGAAATTCGATTAAATCGGATGACGCTTAAGGAAAAGGGGAGACGGGCACGGCAAAATGTGTTAAATAAATATACACTGCAAGTACAGCAGTATAGGTTATCCAATATACTAAGGGATGAAACAGCGTAAATATCTAGATGTTTTACAGGTGTATCGTGGGATTGCTGCACTTGTTGTTGTAGTTCACCACACTATACCATCTATTTTATATTTTAACAAAATAGAAAACCCAATTTTGTCGGAAATGAGTTCTTTTGGTAAACTAGGAGTCGATTTCTTTTTTGTTTTGTCTGGTTTTATCATTGCCTATACCAATTTAGATAAGCCAATCCAGGTGAGTAGTTACCTCTTACGGAGGCTGACGAGAATTTATATTCCATATTTACCTATAGGGGTCTTCATAATGGTTCTTTATTGGCTTATGCCCGGTATGTCAGCAAGTGACCGAAGCTTCAATGTTTTTAATTCATTAACTTTATTTCCGATTGGAAACCCTGCTCTTTCGGTTGCCTGGTCACTCTCCTATGAATTGTTTTTCTATTTACTGTTTGTTGTATGTATATGGAGACGAAAATATTATCATATTTTGATTTTTTTATGGTGTATTATATTTTTTCTCTCAGAGACTTCGCAGATTAAGGTGAGTTCGTTTCTTTTTAATTTCTATGTTTTGGAGTTTTTTATTGGATATGTCTTGGCTTATAGCCTTGTCTTAAACCAACGGAATATCTACTTTTCAAGTGTGGTGTGCATCTTAATTATAAATTATATTTTGTTGCCGTTACCAATATCCAATATAACAATTTCTATTGGTTTTTCTTTTTTAATCTTTTTGTCGATAAGTATTCGTAATTTTCGATTACCCGACACAAACTTATTTATGATTATAGGAGGGAGTTCTTATTCGATTTACTTAATCCACAATCCCTTACAATCATTTTTGGTTCGGAAGTTTACATTTTTGCCGTCTGACTATGTTGTTCCTGTAGTTTTGGGTATAGTGATTGTTCTTTCGGTACTCTTGGGTTATCTGTACTATTTTGTCTTTGAAAAGAAACTCACCAAACTGATATATGATAAATTAGAAAAAGTATGTCAATCATATATATAGTTGTAATATTTTTACTTGGATTTCGCTTGGTCAATATGATCTTACCACCTAGAGATTACCAAACTGGATATTGGCTTTGGTTATTTCATGTTTTGACGAGCGTATATTTTTGTTTTTTTGTGTTTGGCGATAACATAGGTTATTGGAGGGTTGGTGCGGAGTTACAATGGGATCGAGCCGTTTCTATGCTATTTGAAGCTAAGGGCACCTATTTTATGCATGGCTTCAACTATTTTTTTTCAGGACTATTAGGGATGAATTATCTCTCAAACACTCTTTTATATGCTATTTTGGGGTTTTGGGGACTATTATATTTCTATAGTATAGCAAATAATTTAATTCCTTTGAATAGTAGGTTTGGTCAATTTAAACTGTTTCCTCTCTTGTATTTTTTACCCATGTTGCATTTTTGGTCGTCTTCAATTGGCAAAGATTCCTTGCTTTTCTGGGCAATCGGTATGTTTGCTTACGGTTTGCTGAATATTCCGAGACGCTTTTTATTAATCGCTTTTGGCTTTGCATTTGCTTATCTGGTACGCCCGCACGTGGCCTTGTTATTAGTTGCTGCCTTTGGCGTAGCTTATTTGTGGGATAACCGTACGGCAGTATGGAAACGCCTGGCCCTCGGCGCAGTGATGTTAGCTGGGGCCATCGTTATGTTGCCGACCGTGTTGGAATATGTCAAGCTGGAGGAGGTGTCGGTAGAGAGTATCAGCGATTTCTCGGATCGCCAAGCCGGAAACCTTAGTCGCTCCCACACCGGTTCTTCTGTAGATATCAGCAGCTATCCTCCACCCCTGAAATGGTTTACTTTTCTCTTTCGCCCCTTGTTTTTTGATGTTAATGGTATTCCAGCGTTGATAGCGTCCTTTGAGAATTTATTTTTATTGCTCATCTTTCTTAAGGTATTAGGCAATAAGCCGTTCCTTGCATTTCGTAAGGCACCATTCGTGATAAAGGGGTTGACATTGTTTTTGATATTGGGTACGGTGCTGATGGCAGGTGCGTTGGGTAATCTGGGGGTAATGATTCGGATGCGAAATATGTTTTTACCCGGAATGCTAATTTATTTTATGTGGGTGTTGAGTTATGCGCAGGTGAGGAAGGTTGGGAGGTAGGTTCGAGCTTCGAGCTTCGAGCTTCGTGGTTCGAGCGTTTGAGACTGAGTGTCGAAGATTTCAGCTTAACGATTAAACGCATAGGCAAGTCCGCAAGAGGAATGAATAGTGCAGCCAAACCCTTGGGGAGTTTTAATAGAGGTGCGCGTTTCGGGGCTAATGACAGATTCGGGTAGTCAGTTAAATACTTCAGTGAGTAAACGATTAAACTAAAAACACAGAAAAGCAGAAAGTGAGTTTCGGTTATCGGGAGGCGAAGAGTCATAGAAGGGAATTTCAGCTAAGCAGTTAAACAGTTACGCGAATAAAACGCATTTTTCGGTCAATTGCTGTATATTTGTTTAGGTAGCTTGTTCGCTAATCGTTTTTTTAGTCTATTGCAGAAACACACAGGTGCAAAAAACAAAAACTCGAAATAGCAAAAACACGAAATAACAGAAATACGAAATAACAAAAACACAAAAATACAATCTCACGATGAGAAAATATTTACAACATATCGGTCTTGCATTTGTCTCGGTATTACTGCTGTTCAGTTCCTGCGCCACGAGACGGGATGTGATTTATTTTCAGAAAAATCAACAGGTGTTGGATTCGGCGTTTTCAGTCGAATATGTCAAGATCAAGCCAATGGACCGTTTGCGCGTGAATGTGACGGCCTCGGATGAGGCTGCCATCACTCCCTTTTTGGCACGGACGACACAAGGAGGGGGTGGATCTGCGGGGAATGTCATTTTATATACTGTAGATGAGCAGGGTCATATTACCTTGCCTTACTTGGGGGAAGTGAAGGTCGGTGGGAAGACCCGTCTACAAGTGGTGGAGCATATTCGAGATGAGCTGAAACGTTACGTCAAAGATCCTATTGTAGATGTACGTATTGAGAGTTTTCGTGTGACGGTATTGGGACATACAGGCTCTCAAGTCATTGATTTTAGTGCGCACGATCGTCCGACTGTATTGGATGCTATAGCAACATCGGGTGACTTGCAGATGACGGCCAAGCGAGATGATATTCTGGTGATTCGGGAAGTCAATGGACAACGTCAGTCTTACCGACTGGATATCCGCGATGCGGAAATTTTTAACTCACCGGCTTATTATCTGGCGCAAAACGATATTATTTATGTAGAGCCCAATACCACTGGAATTCAGGCGAATCGTAGGCCATGGTATCTTTCTTTGGGGATGACAGTCATCGGTGCAGGATTAACCATTTACAGTTTGTTTAGGTAAGGAATGGAAGATATACGAAATTACAAAGGCGTTGACCAGACTGATAATGAAAGCTCCGTCGATATTCGGCAGCTTATTGAGCAATATGGCTATTATTGGAAATGGATTGTTTTGTCCATCGTACTCACCCTAAGTGGTGCCTATGTAGCGCTTCGTTATGCGACACGTATTTACCAGTCCTCTGCTAAGGTGATGGTGCTTGACAAGGCTAATTCTAGTATAGAATTGAACGCTTTAGGTGGTTTGACTCCATTAGCACCTAGCACAGTGTTGGACGATCAAATCCAGATTATCCGGTCGAGCAAATTAATGCAGGAGGTGGTGCGCAAAAATAACCTTCATATCACGTACCATGAAATAGGGCGTTTTCACGGGCAGGAAGTGTTGGCAGAGGAGCTTCCTTTTAGTTTGCAGATTTTGAATAAAACTGCACACGAACAAGAAAGTATATCCCTTGACTTTCGAGTGAAATTCTTAGAAGGCGGAAAGATCAACGTATCACGAGGTGGAAACTCCATTGCAGCACAAGTGGGGCAGCAATTTAGTTTGGAAGGTGTGGCATTAAAAATCTTGACGTTCGCAGGGCACTCAACAGTGGGGAGACAGTTTTCGATTGCTATTCGTCCTCTGGAAAGTACGGCCAATAGTTTGCGTGGCGCCTTGGCAGTAGGTCGTGCAGATAAAAGCAATACCATTCTTAACTTTGGATTTACCGCACAGTCGCCCAAAAAAGCGGAGATCATATTACGTGACTTAATCATTGCTTATGACAATGATCTGGACAACGATAAGAACAGGGTGACAGCTGCATCCACCAGTTTTATCAACGAAAGGTTAGATTTAATCGGTCAGGATTTACAACGTGCAGACAAGCGCGTGGAAGATTTTAAAATAAGTAATAAACTGTTAGATGTAGAGACTAATGCAGGAATTACGCAAGGCGAACTAACGACATTCGAGCAGCAATTGTTTGATTTGCAATTTCAAAAGCAATTGATTCTACATCTGCAGAGCGAAGTGCAACGCCGCAGTATGAATATATTGCCTGAAAATCTCGGCTTGCAGACAGGGGATGTTGCGGGTGCTGTGTCCAACTTGAATCGCTTACTCTTGGAACGTGAAACATTATTAAAATCGGCTACCGAAGAAAACCCTGCGGTAATAAGTCTGACGGACCAAATCAATTTGTTGTATAATAATCTTAATGCTTCTATTGATAATGCATTGCAGGTCAATAGTTTGAATATTCGCAACGTGGAGAGCAAATTACGTGGGTTGCGCGCTGAACTAGGTGTCGTACCCCGCAATGAGAATGATTTCAAAAGTATAGCGAGACAACAACAAACTGTGGAGGCGATGTATCTGTTTTTGTTGCAAAAGCGTGAGGAAATGGAGATCGCCGCATCAGCCAAGCCAGAAAACATAAAGATCATAGAGCCGGCAAAAGGATATGGGCCTGTGTCACCAGTAGCCCGCAATTATTATTTGATAGCTTTAGTAGCTGGAATTGCCATCCCGATAGTGATATTGTTCACCAAGTTCATGTTAGACAACAAGGTTCACAGCCGCAAGGATATTGAGGGTCGCTTTTCCGCTCCTATATTGGGCGAATTGCCTACAGCTGATGATCCTCGGATCAAGCATAACGATCGAAGCTCCTTGGCGGAGGCGTTCCGTATCCTGCGAACGAATATCGCCTTTATGCTTGGTGTAAAAAGGCATTCCGCTGTCATTTTTGTAACCTCTACGATCGCAGGTGAAGGGAAATCTTTTGTAGCGACCAAC